>Ga0310695_10007774_pt1 | contig 16966 bp, 8 predicted proteins | sample RumenRJG_04DNA_FD_203882 | JGI IMG/M metagenome (GOLD analysis project Ga0310695, IMG submission 203882) | Bovine rumen microbial communities from Lethbridge, Alberta, Canada - RJG_04 (v2) (version 2) | ecosystem: Host-associated > Mammals > Digestive system > Stomach > Rumen | place: Canada...
TTGCAAAACAAGCAAACTATTCTGTTAATTATTTCGATACACGATAATCAAGCGCCGGTTTTCTGTCACCAAGCAGAGGAACATACTTAAAACCAGATCCTACAACCTGCTCGAACTCATCTTTTACAGACTTAAGCAGTTTAGCATCTAAATACAGTTCTACTGCAGTCAATGCGAATACGCGACTCGCATTTAGCAATCCCTTTGTACCAATGGTGGTACCATCGGCGGCAACGTTCTGCCAGCTGTGACCAGGGCTGCCTGGAACAAATGTGGCAGCTCCGAAACTTGCAAGGGGTACAACCCACGACACATCGCCTACATCGCTACTGCCTCCACTACCCTCCTTGGGGAACTCTGCAAGAGGAGCAACCTTTGCTGCCTGACTAATAATAGAATCAGGATTGCCTGTTGCACGAATCAGTTCTAATGCAAACTTGCGTTCACGTTCATCATATACAACGCCTCCTACTGATTCAAGATTCTTCTGAATTACCTTTGAGAGGGTCTTGTTGTGCAGACGCTCATAGGTTCCAGCCACGATCTCCTTTTCTACTCGTGTCTGAGTGCCTTTGGCAGCACCTACGGCAGCAGAATCTATCCACTCTGTCAAATTAACGAGATCTTCGCGCTTGGGACTACGGATATAATAAGACACTCGTGCGTATTCAGGCACCACATTCGGAGCGAAGCCACCATCCGGAATAACATAGTGAATACGTGATGATGTGGGCACATGCTCACGCAACAGATTAACCATATAGTCGAGAGCCTCTACAGCATCGAGAGCCGAACGTCCTTTCCAGGGGTTGCCAGCAGCATGGGCTGGTTTGCCATAGAACTTATAATCTACCATAACCATTGCAGTTCCGCCATTTGTTGTAACGGCATTCCTACTGGAAGGATGCCAGTCGAGCACCACATCTACACCTTTAAACAAGCCTTCACGAACCAGATAAACCTTACCGGCTCCACCCTCTTCTGCTGGTGAGCCAAACACCTTAATCGTGCCACTTTTCTTATTGGCTGCCAACCACTTACTGATAGATACTGCAGCGGCTGAAGAAGCTACACCAAAAGTATTATGACCACAGCCCTGACCCGGTGCATTCTCCTTAATTGGCTTACGGTAAGGTACAGTATCCTGTGACAATCCTGGCAGGGCATCAAACTCTGCCAACAGTCCTATAACGGGTAGTCCACTACCATATGTAGCCACAAAGGCCGTTGGCATTCCCGCCACTCCTTCCTCTATCGTAAAGCCATTCTCACGGAGATGCTGTTTCAGAAGTTCACTGCTATTATTCTCGAGGAATCCGAGTTCAGGATTAGCCCAGATGGTCTTCTGCAACTTATCGTATGTGGCGAAATTGCTGTTAAGGTAATCAATGGCTACTTTCGCCTTTGTATTATTCTTAGCATTTTTCTTTGCTTCTGCGCTGCTGCCGACCACCAGTCCCGCAAGCAGCAATATACTTGCAATCGTTCTCATTGTCTTCACTGTTTACTTAAGATATTTATCAAACCAATGGGTTATCTCATCAAGTCGCTTTATTCGATTTAGAGGTCTACCATTACGCGAGAGTTCATGATTCTCATTCTTGAAGATAACGATGCGCGATGGGACGTTGAAATATTGAAGTGCACTATACATTTGAAGTCCCTCAGGCAACGGACAACGATAGTCTTCCTCACTATGGATGAAAAGGGTTGGTGCTTTAACCTTGTTAGCATAAGCCAATGGAGATTGTTTCCATAGCGTAGCAATATCTGTCCAAACATCAGCGCCGACATAATTGTTTACAAAATTGTAACCTATATCGCTAATGCCTGATAAAGTGACCCAATTAGATATACTACGCTGAGAGGCAGCAGCACGGAAACGGTCTGTGTGGCCTATTACCCAGTTTGTCATAACTCCACCATAAGAACCACCTGTAATACCAAGACGCTTTTCATCAATGAAGTCAGTCTGACTTATGGCTGCATCGACAAAATCCATAAGATCATCGTAGTCTCTGCCACCAAAGTCACCTTTTAGCTTTGCGAAGTCGGAACCATTACCACTACTGCCACGTGGATTGGTAAAGATGACAGCGTAACCTTTACCAGACCAATACTGCATCTCATGGAAGAACCCTTTTCCATAAGCACATTTAGGGCCACCATGCACATTCAGAATCGTAGGATACAATCTCCCCTGCTCATAGTTGGCTGGAGGCAACACATAGCCTCTCAGCAACTTACCAGCTTTGTTCTTAAATAAAATTTCTCTGGGATGAGCTATTAAAATGTCTGCAAAAGCGTGCCCGTTGATATTACTAATAAGTCGGGGCTCGTTCTTTCCATCAAAGTAATATAATTCCTGACCATTCTGCTGTTTTGTCCCTAATAGCAGGTAGCCTTTCTGATATGGCAGATATTCATCAACGTCAAAGTCGTTTGGTGTCAAAACCTGAGGTTCACCTCCTGTAAGCGGAAGTCGGACTAAAGGAGCTTGGTCTACAGCTGTTGTATTATATACTATTCCTGACTTCTCAATAATTGGTTCGGAATGATTACCTGTCTTGACGTCAGAGAGAAGAGAAACACCAAATTCATAACGATCTCCATTGTATATCTGTTTACTTTTACCTGATGTGATATCAATACTGAAGAACAAGCTGTTTGCTTGTGGATTCTCTGCATCATATGGACGTACTGTCACAAACAAGTGGCTATTGTCTATAAATATCAACGGGTTGTGACTTGTACTATCTGCAACTGAGATATTCTTCAGATATCCATTTCTTATATCCCGCAGGTAGAGGTTGTTGCCGTAGGAGCGGAAAACATGTTTGTTACTTATGGTATAAGCAAGATAATGCTTGTCATTACTTATCCTAAAACCAGCAACTATAGACAAACTATCTGTCAATGGAGTTACTTTTCCGTCCTTGTACTCATAAAGAACAGACCTCAGACCATTAATGTCTCCACGACCATTGGACCAGAATGGAATCTCGTCAAAAATCCGGTAACGTCTATTATCATCTTTTGCCTTCAAAGAATCGGGTAATTCACTAATTGTCTGCTTCAAAGTATGAGATGCAGTAAAAAAGAAGTGATTCCGACTGAGAAATTTTATCTGTCCAATCTTATAAGGAAGGCGTAGCCATTCCGTAGCTTCTCCATATCCGCGAGTAAGTTGCATAAAAACGGTCTCATTCTCAATAATCTTCCGGAATACAATGGCATCATCCAAAACATCATAACCTCCGATTCTTCCTGAGTTCGTCAACTGTTTTGCCTTTCCATCTACGAGTTGGTAGATATCTGTTGTATATTTGTCATCTTTAGTACTGGCCTGACGGATCGTGAAGAAGATATCATTGCCTATGGTCTTGACATTTGAGATGCTTTTTACATGCGTGAAGAAGTCTATTCCTACAGGATGCAGGCTCGTATTATCCTGTGAAATGGCAGGATTTGCAATACCAAGTATGAGATATACTACTATGATTGCAGAAGATAAGTTCACTCTTTTCATTCGCTATATTTTATCCTATTTGTCTAACAATTCATTCAAAAACAACTCCAAATTGTCCCCTTTCAGATTGTGGGCAATGATTTTACCGTCTGGGGATATCAGGAAATTGGCAGGAATCAGACGGATGCCGAATTTTACGACTCCATCACCAGCCCAGGCATTCTTGTCTATCAGCTGTAACCATCCGAGATGATCCTTTGTATATGCATTCTTCCATCTCTCAGCATTATTGTCTAAAGAGATGCTGACGATTTTTAATCCCTTATCTTTATATTTCGAATAGGCCTTTACAAGATTCGGATTCTCTGCCCTGCAAGGCGCACACCAAGATGCCCAAAAGTCAAATAATACTAAGCCATTGCCAATCAAAGAGGAAGACTTTATTTCATTTCCGTTTTCATCATAAGCCACAAACTCTGGAGCATTTTCACCTATTCCGATTTTTTCTAGTACTGATGCCAGTTCTGTCAAGACTTTCACGTATTCAGTATCTTGGAATCGCGAATCAAGATAACTTAATGCATTTCTTAATTCAACTGGGGTTATCTTGAAAGAATGATAGCGATACAGAATGTAAAGTGCAGCAATGGAACTCGGATGTTTTTGGATAAGGCTGATAATGTTTTCGCGCTTACTGACAAGCTCCTTAAACAGAGCATGTTCTTTTGAGCCGTATACATTGGTGTTCCTGAATTGTGATATGGAATCAAGTTCCACCTCAATGTTACCCTCATCAAGAAATATGATGAAAGAGTCAAACGGATTTGCTGTTGATGACAAGTAGGATAAGCCATAGATTTCAGGCAACTTCAAATCAGATCTTTTACGAAACTCAAAACGACCGTCTCTTACCTCTGCGGAATCTATTGTAATAAAAGACTTGTTTACATATTTCTGCAAATACACTTTCCCGTGGTTCGGATTAAGAGCCTTGCCACCAAGATGCAATTCCTGTGCAGAAAGGGATAATGCAAACGTCAATGCTACTATTGTTACTATTTTTCTCATCGTCGTACTATTTGTTAATTAAACTATTCGTCTGTATTTCACTATTTGGAATAGGGAATATATAATTGTCATCGTTGGGAGACACAGAAATAGGATTCATACTACTTAGCGTTGGTTTACTTGGAAATGTTTCCAGTTTTCTGAGAATATCATTAGCCCTTAATCCCTCACCGAGCAGTTCTATTCTTTTTTCCTTTGCAATAGTTGAAATGATTTGTCCTGCAGCCAAGTCGTCCGCAGAAAACTCATATGTATCGTCAGAACGGTGTCTTACAGCTTGCAATAATTGTACAGCTAAAGCAACATTACCCGTACTGGCAGAAGCTTCTGCATAGTTGAGCAATACTTCCGAATAGCGTATAGCAGGCACATAATCCACGGAGGGGCTTACCTTCTTGTACTTTGCCAGTGTGTTCTGTCCAATATTTTGATTAAACACAACAAAACTCCTACGTCTGTCATTCTCCCGCCAGCTTTTATCGCTGATTATTCCTGTCTCAGAACTATTGAGGACATAATCAATCCTATTTGCATAGAATGTTTCAGAAAGAGAAACTCCTAGAGGAGTGTCAGAAGACGTCATCGGGAATGAGAGAATTGACTCTGTGGTTGTATAGTTACCACCAAATACTGTAGTAATGTCTTCTTGCAACGCAGAATGTACACCAGACGTTGCTGAGAAAGGAGCTGCTGTCTGAGGAACAATCTTCTTCGCTTCATCCACTACTTTTGTATATTCACCTTTACTCAGATACACGCGAGTCTTTAAGGCTATAGCTGTGTTTCTATGAGCTCTGGTGGTATTCAGTAAGTTCGTTTCATAACTCTCTGGCAGCAACCGTTCTGCATTATCCAAATCCTGGATAATCTGCTTGTAGACATCTGACACAGAACTACGTTCGAGGTCGTTATGCTCCGATGAATTCTCAGCTAGAAGGCGCAGTGGAATACCCTTTGATGCTCCGTCATCCTTCGTATAAGGAGTTGCGTAAAGCGTAACCAAATGATAGTATGCCAAACCTCTCAAGAAGTAAGCTTCCCCCAAATAGTGATTCTTTTGTGCTTCTGATATTACATTTGAGATACTAACACCATCAATGAAAGTATTTATATTGTTGACTGCTGCATACAGCTGTCCCCATGTATTAGCAATATCACCTGTTGTATTTGTAAAGGTATTGGACCACACATACCCTCCTGTCAGAGCATTTTCCGTACGGCAAACAAAGTCTTCGGCACGAAGATCGCCATACAATATAAGATAACCACTATAGAGGTTGGCTGTCTTTAATGACTTGTATAAACCGTTGGCAAGACCTTCAATACGCGCTTCTGTGCTAAAAACAGTTGCTGAACTAAGCGAAGTCTTTGATGTTGTCTCAAGTTCATCACTGCACCCTATTACTGTCAATATTGATAATATAACTATTGAGCGAGCTGCTCCACTCAAAATATACTTATATAAATAATTGCGTCTCATAAGTTTTCCCTTTTATGTTTAAAATGTTAAGTTCAGGCCAAAGGTAAATGTGCGACCATATCCGCCAGTATTATAATCCACACCAGGAGTAGTGTTAGAGTTTCCATTGGCAGACAATTCCGGATCTACGCCTGAATATCCAGTAAGGATAAATGCATTGTCTATCTGACCATAAATTCTTACACCTTTGATGAATACATTGTTCAAGACTTTCTTTGGGAGATTATATGCCAGTGTAATATTCTGCAAACGCAGAAAATCTCCGTTCTCAACATGTTCTGAGATAGGAACTGAGCCGCCAAAAGAGTAACGGTCACCTGTTACCAGGCGAGGTATATTCGTATCCTGCCCAGGAGTTGTCCAACGATCAAGCACTTCTGTTGAATTGTTAAAAAAGATCTGATCCGTAATGGTAGACTTAGAACGGTTCATAATCTTGTTACCACCAGCAAAACTGAAGCTAAAGTTAAGCTCAAATCCACGCCATTCAGTATTTGATATGATACCACCATACCACTTTGGCAGAGCATTGCCAAGAACGTAATAATCATCGCCACTAAGAGCTTTTGCTGTCCTTCCGTCAAGATAAGTCCATTTTCCCAAGCCATTGTACTGAACCTCTTCACCGGCTCCATTCAAGAATACACGCTGTCCATTCTCTGGGTTTACACGGAGGGTCTTCAGACCGTAAAGGCTTCCTACAGAGTAGCCAACCTTTGTAATATTGGTAGAGCCGGAACCTGTATATGAGATAATTGCACTCTCATCACCAGACAAGGCAGTAACCTCATTCTTCAGATAAGTGAAATTTGTAGAAACATTCCATTTCCACTCCTTATTATTCAACACTTGATAATTCAGGCTGAATTCTACACCACGATTATACATGCTACCTACATTAGAGAGAATTGAGTTACCAACGATACCCTTCGATGGAGACTGAGGGACACTTAATATAAGGTCATCAACATTATTATTAAAATATGCCAACTCCACGTGAAGTCTATCCTTGAATGCATCAAACGATAATCCAATATTTGTCTGACTACTTGTTTCCCAACTTAAATTATCATTTCCCTGTTGTGATATATCCCAAGTGCTGGCGTCACCATATAGTGATGATGAATAGAGACTGAACGAGCTATAGTCATTTGTAATATTACCATTACCGACACGTCCCCAGCTAGCATTCAACTTAAGATTGCTTATGGCATCTTTAGAGAGTGCATGTTTAAAGAATGGTTCGTCAGAAATGAGCCATCCAAAGGACAAGCCACCAAAATTACCATATTTATGATTTTTGGCTAAAGCAGAGTTTCCGTCACGACGGAAATTAGTTGTTAAGAAATAACGATCTGACAACGTATAGCTAGCACGGAAGAAATATGATATATAGTTCCGTTCGCCTATCTGATTTCCTGTGGCTACAACATTAGCCCATCCTCCTTGGTAATAACGGAAGAAATCATCACTCTCCTTCGTAGCACGTGCACCCCAAAAATTCGTCGTATTATGTTGATAGTCGAAACCAACTAACAAAGAAATTTTGTGTAACTTCCCAAATATATCATCATAACCAAGAGTTGTATTGAAATCTTCATTTATGAACCTACTAGTAATATTAGTAACAGATCCTCCTGATGAACTAGCTCCTGAGCCAAGCTGTGTGCTGGCAAATGAGGTGCTTTCATTGTTTATACGGTCTAGGGAATACTGTCCTGTCCATGTTATTTGCTTGACAGGCCTAAGGACAAACTTTATATTGCCGATAAAATGACTGTTATCTGAGGTATTGCTTGTCAGAGCTAAACGAGCCTCTGGATTATAGAGGGGAAAACTCGAATTGTTAGCACCAGATCCTAGAGTTCCACTGACAGGATTGACGTTGAAAGTACCGTCTTCATTATACGCTCCTACGTTCGGCGGAAGAACCAAGGCAAGGCGAGTTACACCATATGAACTCATAGATGATCCTGGACGGCTACCTGTGTCTGGCGACTCATTGAAACTAGAACTGTAATTGCTATTCAACGACAATGTCAACCAGTTTGTTATGCGGTCTTCTGCATTAAAACGAATACCTTTTCGTTCGAAATTATTTCCTTGGAAGATACCTTGCTGGTTTGAATAGTTAACAGAGAAATAATAAGTAATATTTTCTGTTCCACCAGAAATATCAATGTTATGATTATGTGATATACCCGTACGATAAACATAGTCTTTCCAGTCAGTATCTACAATAGAACCATCAGAGTTTTTTTGCAACTGATAAACAAGTGAGCGGTTCCCTCCGTCGATATTATTTGCATTTGTAATTGCTTCGTTCTTTAGAGCAGTATACTGCTCCGCATTGAGCATCTCTGGAAGACGAACAGCATTAGTGAAGCTCACCCAACCATTATAATGAGTCACAGCGCGTCCAGAACGTCCTTTTTTTGTGGTTACCAGAATAACACCACCAGCAGCCCTTGAACCATAAATAGCCGTAGAAGCAGCGTCTTTGAGGATGTCAATACTCTCAATATCACTTGGGTTAATGTCACTCAACGGATTGTTGGCAGCACTGTTTGTTGAGATGTCATCACTATATACAGGAACACCATCTATAACGAAAAGTGGCAAAGAACTTAGAGAAATGGAATTGACACCACGTATGCGGATGACCGAAGGCGCATTGAGTTGGCCGTTTGATGCCGCCAGACTAACACCGGCAGCATGACCTGCGAGAGCCTGATCAAAACTTTGGATAGGGCGCTGGCTTACATCAGCACCGTTAATGCTGGATATTGAACCAGTAAACTCTTTGCGTGATTGTGTACCATAACCGACAACAACTACTTCACTGAGACTATTGTAGTTTTCTCTCAATGTAATTTCTACAGGTTCCTCGAAATCATAGACATCCACGTCGAGAGCGCGATATCCAACGAATTCCACCCTGAGGGTCAATGGTGCCTCCACCTTTGTCTGGAGCTTGAAGTTTCCATCGATGTCGGATACCACTCCTCTACCCTTCTCGCTCTTTACGATTACCGATGCGCCAATCAGTGGCTCACCAGTACGAACATCTGTAATATGACCTGTAATCAAGTTTTGTGCAGCAGCCAACAAAGGAGCAATAGCAAAACCTATTATAAATAATCCTTTTTTCATAATCGCTTCAGTTTTTGTGAGCATGGCTTTGGTAAGGACAGCCCTTTCGGGCCATCCTAACCATGCATTTTAAACATCTACTAACAAAACTAACAAAAATTATTTCTGAGCGGTAAATTCCGACTTTACCTTCTCTATCTGTGCCTGTGACTGTTTGTTGTCAAGGTTCAACAAACCGTATTCATGGTTGTATTTTGTGCCGGCAGTAAGAATCCAGCTAAGGAACTGGTTTACAGCATCGTCGGCAATGTTATAGCTAACACCAATCTTCTCGACAGCAACTTCCTGTATCTTTCCATTCTCAAGTGCATCGATCACTTCGTCGAGTGTAGCCTCGTCAGAGAAGTTCTTTTCGAGGTTCTTCTTCACGTCGATACCTATCAAGGTAAGATCATTCTTAATATGACGACTCTTTAGGTCGAAGATGTTTGGCAGGGCGTTGAAAGATACTCCCAGAGGGTCTTTCAACAGAGCGGTATTGATAAAAAGGTCATCGCCAGAGATACGCTTGCCGCGGAAATTACTGCTCTCCTCACCGAAGTTATGAGCAAAGGAAGAGGCAACGGATGTGGCATTGCTGCCGCTATAGATTACAAGCTTCTCGAACTGCTTGATTTTCTTTACATCCTCTTCGAAATCATCGTTGAGAAAATAAAGCTGCTTTAGCTTCTTGGAGTTCAGGTGCTTGCCTTCCAGCACTTTAGCAGCTTCACTGCCACTGGCTGTGATAGGCAGCACGGCGAACTCTCCAAAATAAACAACTATATGGCTAAAGTCTTTGGTCTTTTCTTGACTGTCAAATACGACATTCAAATCGATGTTATCCTTACCCTTGGCGATCTGGAACTCCACGCCGGGCTGTGTTTTTGCATATTCAGATATCCACTTCTCTACCAAAGGACGGGCAAAACGTGGTGCCTTCACGTAGCGTACACTACTTGTATTGGTAGAATTACCCTCAGCCCAAACGCTGCTGATGTTGATACTCAACAAAACTGCTATCGCTAAAACTATCTTTTTCATATTTCTTCTTTTTTACTTTGTTATTTACACCTATTATATATATTTCTCCTTTCATTGACCATGCCATCATACAACAGCAACAACACTCTTGCATTTGCATTCGATTCATTGTTTTCATAACCATCTGATTTTTATTTTTTTATTTATTATTTATTATTTTCTATTTATCTCTGTTTCTGGGTGCAAAGGTACGGTGATTTTCACATACCCACAATCCCATTGTTGCGGCATATCATATACCAAACCTTTGGGATACAGCCTAATTTGCACTTTTATTTATCAATATTTCGTAAGATGGCAGTGCCCAGCAGTATGAAGTACGGTCACTTGGGGTTGCCACGACCACTGTGTCCCAATGGCCATTTGTACGAGTGGCTGCAGGATGAACGAAATCCTCTGCCCTACGGCTGATGTCGAGACCTCTGATGCCTTCGCCTATAAACTCAGCACGGCGTTCGTTGTAGATGGCATCACGGAGTTTATCACCTGTTAATGTTGTCACATCGAGGATATCCCCTGTAGGAACAGATCTGCTACGTACCTGATGGAGCAATTGGGCTGCCTTCTCATAATTGCCGATATTATAATAACTCTCGGAGAGGTTAAGCAGGGTCTCGGCATAACGGAAGATATGTATCCACTCCAGCGGTGTTGTGTACTCATCATATTTCTCATACCAGGTCTCACGTCCGGTGGCGGGATCGACCTTGATAAACGATATACGGCTATCTGTATCGAGATGGTAGGCGGGAAGAGTGATGATGCCTGTACGTACATTAAGTGTGTCGATATATCCTACAGCACTTGAAATATAACTGGCAGGATTACCGCCACCTCGTTCGGTGTTGGTAAATGGAAGCGAGTATATGTTTTCAGCAGTGTGATAAGGAGCATCAAACATATCGCGCACATTGGCGCTAAGAGAGAATCCCGATACCTTCTCACCCTCGCTGATGGCATCCTGCCACTGTTGCTTAGCCATATAGATACGCTGCAGGAGCATGTGGGCTGCTGACTGTGTTGGGATAGTAGGATCGCCACCGGCTGGCAGTGAAGCTATTGTGTTGCTGTTCAGGTCAGAAATAATCTGATCATAAACTTCCCCGATGGTCCACAGGCGTGCATCGTTATGACCTGGTCCCAGCACTGCTTCCGTATGAATGGGTATAGCCTTGGAATCGGGGTCATAGGCATAAGGCTGGGAATAGACCTGCGACAGATAGTACCAGCTGATATCACGGATAAAGAGACAGCTGGCGATATATTGCTGACGCTTGGCCTCGCTTATTGGCAGATTGTCGCGCTTCTCCAGATTCTCCTTCACGGTATTGGCTGCATTGATAGCAAGATATCCAGCCTGGAAAAATCCAGGGTTCATGATGCTGTTTTGACCCACGGTCATATTATAGGTATCCGAATGGGCATAGGTGTTGTTACCTGTATTAACGAAGTCGTCGCTACGGTTATCGAAGATGACGGCAATGTTTCCACCAGCAAAGCTACTGCTTTTGAAACGGGTATATACACCTGCAACAGCTGCATCGATAAGGTCTTCAGAAGCGTAGATGTCAGCCTCTGTCACGTTAAGCTTCGGATTTTTCTCGAGGAAATCCTCACCGCAAGATGTCAGCACCAAGACTGACAAGAGGGCTATAATAACTGATTTATATGATATCTTGTTCATAATTGCTATTTTTATTAGAATGATACATTTACACCAAAGGTGATTGCACGTGTAGGCGGTGTTGTGTTAAGATCAATACCAGAGCGGAGATTAGCACTATTGTAATAAGAATTGATCTCTGGGTCGAATCCTGTGTAGCCCGTGATGCAAAACAGGTTCTGAGCCTGTGCATAGAGTCTTACCGACGAGATACCCCAATCCTGTGCCCACTTCTTTGTATTAAACTGATAACCTATGGATAGGCTCTGCAGACGGATAAAATCACCACTTTCAATCAAGTCGGTAATAAGGTTGGCTGTACCATTAGAGTAGTTATCATTATATGATGCCTTGGCGTATTTCGCATTGTCACCAGGCTGGCGCCATATATTCTCGTAGTACTCTTCGGTACCGCTCCACATACGTCCGTCGGAGAGTGTGGCTCTCATACCGTTAATGATTTTGTTGCCTCCAGAGAAGTGGAAATTCACCTTGGCATCCCAGTTCTTATAACGGAACGTGTTGCTCCACCCACCATAATAAGTGGGTTTCGTGTTTCCTGAGATCTCAGGCTTCCAGTCGCTCATCGTATATTTAGAGGGGGTTTCACCATCGAGCTCATAGAGTTGTGCACCACCCTTTCCGTACTTATATATCAACAGTGTCCGATCATATGAGCCATCCTCCTTCTTAATCAGTACTACGCGACGTCCTGTCTGCGGGTCGATACCATCAGTAGGATAGGCATAAAGCTGAGCCATAGAATAACCTTCTGTAGTGATGTTGGCTCCTGTAGAACTGGAGAAAAGTATATCATCGGCCAATTCTGTTACCTCATTCTTTATCAGTGAAATATTAAAGCTACTGCTCCAGGTGAAATTCTTCTTCCTGATAAGATCACCACTGACAGTAATCTCAAGGCCCTTATTCACCGTCTTACCGAGGTTGGTGGATACTGACGCTCCTACAATACCTGTTGAGTAGGCCTGAGAAGCATCGAGGATAAGGTCTTTCGACTTTGAATAGAAATAATCAACATCGATATTAAAACGCCCTTTCAGCAGTGATGCACTAAAACCGATATCTGCTGTGCCCGTCTGTTCCCATCCCAAATCCGGATCATTGATACCAGATGAGATGTAGGATACGCTACCATTATAGGTAGATGATGAATAAACACTCTTAGAGGCGTACCAGTCTACATTGGCATTACCAACCACACCATAGCTCACCTTTATCTTCAGATCATCGATAGTATGTCGTAAATCGTGGAAGAAAGCCTCATCAGAGATACGCCATGCACCACTGACACCATAGAAGTTACCCCACTTACGACCTAGTTTTGAGAGTCCGTCACGACGCCAGTTGGCTGTAAGATAATAACGGTTCTTCCAGTCATAGGTGAAACGGCTGATATAACTGAACATACTGCTCTCCTGAATATTGCCCGAGCCGCCATAGGTGAGATAAGATGCCTCTACATACATCTGGTCTGGATTGCTTAGAGTAGTACCTGTACGAGATATGATACTCTGATTGCTTTCTGAAGCTTCTATACCGAAGAGGATGTCAAAATGATGCTTCTTGATATCGAACTGGTAGTTGGCGGTATTCGTCCATGTCCAGCTCTTCAGGTTGGAGGTTCCTGTACGACTGCTACCGCTAGGATATCCACCACCATGAAGAGGAGTGCTGAAAGACTCGTTTTGGATCAGTGTCCAGTCAATGCCATACAGTGTCTTCAGTGTAAGACCTTTAACAGGAGTAATCTCAGCATATCCATTAGCAAGGATACGGTGGGTCTTCGACTCTGCATACTGCCCACCCTCTACAAGACCAAGGGCATTGTAATAGAAGACCTCTATAGCATTGTTTCCCTTACCAAGATTACGTGGAGCCAGTGTAGAGACATAGAAAGTGCCGTCTTCATTGTGAGAAGGAACATTTGGCAGGTCAACATATGCCAGACGTGTCAGGCCACCCATAGCGCTGAGAGAACCACCACGCGAATCATCAGCAGTATGAATCTTACTATATGTATAGCCTGAGTTGAAACCAACTTTTACATATTTGTTAAGCTTATAGGTTCCGTTGCCCTTAAATGAGAATCGGTTATATTTGGCATCCACCGTTATACCCTCCTGAGTGGTATAGCTTCCTGAGAGATAATAGGTTGCCTTATCGTTGCCACCCTGAAGGTTCAGGTTATGATTCTGTGACAGACCTGTACGGAACACGAGTTCTACCCAGTTAGTATTGACGATATTGCCGTTTTTATCAGTCATCGTGGCATAAGGCAGTTTATTGGGGTCACCACCATTATTCAACCATCCCTGATTCTTTATCTCAGTATATTGCTCTGCGTTCATAGGTGTAAGTAATTTCGTTGCAGAGTTGAATCCGATGTTATAGTCGTATGTCAGTTTCGATTTTCCCGACGAACCGGAATTAGTAGTGATGAGTACCACACCTGCTGCAGCCCTAGAACCATACATTGCACTGGCAGCTGCATCCTTCAGGATATCAATTGACTTGATATCAGCAGGATTGATATCTGAAATGGGGTTATAATCTGTGTTTGATGCGATGTTATTCGAATTGATGGGTACCCCGTCAACAACATACAGTGGTGTAACGCTGGAAGTGATGGATGCCAGTCCGCGAATGTTGATCACAGGAGCAGAGCCCACCTGTGACCCTGATGTGGATACCATCACACCTGCAGCATGTCCTTCGAGGATATTATCGATACTGTTTCCCGTCACGCCCTTCAATGATTCATTATTTATTGATGTGATCGAGGCAGTGAGGTCGCGAAGCTTCGCTGTGCCATAGCCTATCACTACGACTTCGTTAAGCAAACGATAGTTTTCGCGGAGAAAAATCTCAACAGGTTCACTGGTGTCATACACTTCAATCTCCTGGGCAAGATAGCCTATATAGGTCACGTCTAAGGTATAAGGCTCCTCACCGGAAATGGCGAGTGAAAAATTACCATCGATATCACTTACTGCACTGTTATGTGTGCCTCGTATCTGTATTGCAGCTCCGATTACCGGCTCCTGGGTACGGGCATCAAGTACCCTACCCTGGAGCACGTCTTGCGCTGATGCACAAACGGTCACAATCAAAGCAATAATATATAATAAAAGTCTTTTCATACTGTTATCCTTATTAAAAAAACAATCTGGTATTTTTTATGGGCGATAGCGTGAAGATGTCGACACATTGTTGCCAAAGAAAAGTGCATTTGTCAGGATGCGCCCTGTACTGAGCCAATAACCGCGATAGGTGGGTGACTCGCTGAACAGAACAATCGTTCCCGCCCCTACATTATCAAGGGCAATCACTGTCGCATTCTTCAACAGTTTCTGATTTGCTTTTGTCAGGTATCCTCCCAGTTGCTTATCACCCTTGAGCTGTAACAATGAACTGTAAGGGCTCTGTGGGCGCGGCAAGATATAGTTGCCTGACTTCATGGTATAGAGCTGACGACTATGAATACCAAAGGCCAGCGGGTTGGTGATGTCGAGATCGGCTTCATAGAGTACACCGCCAATACGGCTCGGACCTATCTTCTCACGCTGTGATACGTAGTCAAGACGCTGATAGTCATGCTTCCCTCCTTGTTTCTCATTAACAGTTTCTTCCTCTGATGCAGTGAAATGAACAGCAATACCGTTCTTTATAGCCCACTGTGAGGCACGCTGTGTAGTGATTAAGACACCACCTTCAGCAACCCAGTTCTTCAAGCGCTCGACAAACCTCTGGGAGAAGTTTTGATATGAGCCATCTGCAAGTATGATAGCCGTATAGCGATTCAGTGGTGTGCGGTCAGCATATTCAACAAAGATCTTTGTCAATGGTATATGATGATGGTTGCCTAACAAGTGCCATATCTCTCCGATGGCTGTCCAGTTGATGCCGGTATAGCCTCCTGTGCTGACAAAAGTAGCAACAACTGGCTTCCTTACTTCCTGTATATTGTCACTTCCTAGGTCAATGCCTTCACTGCTTGCGCTGGAAGAAACACTGTATACCTGCACGTCAGTCTCCGCAACACCCTCTTGGATAACATGATATACGCTGTCAGCTGAGATTGTCTGATATACAAGGGGAACAACAAGAGTGCCTGTAGCAAAGTTCTGTTTTCCTCTCTCAACAGTCTCTGCAGAGAAAGTCTTATATGCTGCTTTCACGTAAACACCTCTGTCAAGCAAGTGATACAATACGCGTGGAGCATATAAGTCGGCATAGTCGATGACGTAGGCAAACTGTGATTTCTGGAAATTACCAGACTTTACAGCAGGAACCTCCTTCACCACATCTCCCACGCTGATGCCTGCAGCCACTCTTGCAAATGGGAAGCCAAAGCCATGAGCAGTACTCCAGGCTGTAATGTCCATAAAGATACTGTCAACAAACTCTGTGTGTTCCTCAAAGGCAGCATTTACCAGTCGGTACTGTGCCTGAGCCAAAGGGATGGCATAGGCTGCCCCTGCCTTAAACTGCTTGCTACCCTGCGTATAGTCTTTTGTCAGCTGACGAACCTCAATCTTGTGACGCAGAAGGTTGTCGAGAAACAGGTTTGTAGCCCCTTTGTTCTCCCTGTCACCAAACACGATATATCCCTTTCCACCCTTTGCTACAGCACTCTTGAAGAAATCCTGCTGATGACGGAGAAATATATCCTTCTTGTCTGTTCCGGCTTTCAGGGCACCGATACTGGTAACAAGATTGTCACGGATATTCTTTGCAAAGCGATGAACACCGAGTGACGACTCTACCTGAACACCCTGCGAACTGCCAACCTCAAGCGTTGTGCCCACACCGCCCTGGAAATCCGGATAAGTTGAACCATATATAGGTGAGATGTTATCATAGTTCTCTTTCGTGAAATACAGCGAACCTATCTTGTCGAGTGCTGCACCGAAATAATCAGCAAGGATTACGTTCAGTTCCGTATATGTGCTTTCTGGAATAGTGTAGTTCCATGTACTGCGTACTGGTGACGGCTCGAAATAGTAGCTGCTGTTACGGCCCATCTCATGGTAATCGGCATAGATATTAGGATACCACTGATGGTAGTAATCAGCTCTCGCACGACTCT
>Ga0310695_10007776_pt1 | contig 16965 bp, 11 predicted proteins | sample RumenRJG_04DNA_FD_203882 | JGI IMG/M metagenome (GOLD analysis project Ga0310695, IMG submission 203882) | Bovine rumen microbial communities from Lethbridge, Alberta, Canada - RJG_04 (v2) (version 2) | ecosystem: Host-associated > Mammals > Digestive system > Stomach > Rumen | place: Canada...
GCATGGCCACACCGGTGCCGCCCATTGCAGTGGGCAAGAGCAGCCAGTGTCCCAACACCTTGGGTGCCGACAGGTCGACCAAATCCCAGTTGTTGGCGCACGCGGCATTGTCAATGTATAGTTGCACTACCTCGTCGCGACGTGCTATGGCATCCGGTGCTTCCAGCAGGCGTCGACGAGCATCTCGCTCAAAACGGTCGACCAACAGCAACAGCCCACACAAGCGCACCTCGTGCCAGCGGCAGATCAGCAACTGCGGCACCTCATTGAGAGGCAAGTCGGCAGCCCATCGCACCACCTGGCGCGTCTGTGGCACCTTCAGCCCCAGGAACTCATCTCCCGCGCCATACTGACCCGGTGCGGTCTTGAAGAAGCGCATCAGCACCAGGCGCTGCGCCTCATTGCGCTGCGCCTCCATCGCAGCAATCACCTCACTGGCCGTCATCTATCGGATGAAGTGGGTAAAGACGTGAGGCTCATACTGTGGATATTCAGGCTTGCCGTCGCGATGAATCTTCTGGAGCAGCCAAGCCATGTTCAAACCCAGGGTGCGCATGGTCTGCATGCCCTCGGCATCGAGTGCCGCCTCACCCTGCTCACGACCATAGACGATGTTCCAATACTGCGAGGTGACGATGGGCATGTTGAGCATCTCAAAGGGCAGATTCATCGTCTGGTAGGTTGCCGATGCTCCGCCACGGCGGCACACGGCCACCGATGCTGCCGGCTTGCCCATAGCTGCCGGGGCGTTGCAGTAGAGCACGCGCTGCATGAGTGCGAGCAACGTGCCATTGGGCTGGCCGTAATAGGTGGGCGACCCGATGACCAGTCCGTCGGCCTCGACCAGTTTCTCAACCACACGGTTGCACAAATCATCGTCAAACACGCATCGTCCCAGCCCCTTGTCCCAGCATGTGTTGCAGCCGATGCACCCACGCACGGGTTTGGTGCCTATCTGCACAATCTCGGTGTCGACGCCCTGGGCGTTCAGTGTCTTTGCCACCTCGCTCAGCGCGAGGAAGGTGTTGCCCTTGCTGTGGGCACTGCCATTAATCAATAATACTTTCATAAGGTCTTTTTGTCAATCGAAAGCACAAAGTTACTCATTTTTTTTTGAACTAAGCATTATTTCATTGAATCAGGACATTATTTCCGTTTGATTTGTCATGCTCAATCATTAGAATCATTGTTATTTTGCAACTTGATTCTGTTAATGTACAAAATGATTATGAAGAAAGCATTAAACTGGCTCTATGAGCACTGGATGAAGGCCACACCTTTCCTCGCCCTTTACACATTCCTCCTTATTTGGTTGTATGTCAAGGATGTCAATTTCGGGCTATACCTCATCTGGCTACAATGCCCATTCTACTGGGCACACGAGTTTGAGGAGTATGTCGCTCCCGGAGGTTTCCTCAAGTTTTTCAATCTGGGTCCCTTAGGCTCAACCGTTCCCGACAAGCCGCTGACCAAGGCAGGCTCGTTCTGGATCAACATCCCGCTGATGTATGTGTTGCTGCCGCTGTCGGGCATCCTCTCACACTACCTCGGCACCGACTGGGGACTCTGGACGGCTTACTACTCCACACTGAACGCCTCGGCCCATGTGGTGATGTTCTTCATCTTCGGCCGCAAGTACAACCCTGGTCTGGTGTGCAGCATCCTGCTCAACATTCCACTTGGCATTTACACCATTTGGTACTTCCTCACTAATGGTCTTGTATCGACCGGTGCCAACGTCGTCAGCATTATCGTGGGCATCATCGCCCAAGCCTCCATGATGGTCTATGGCTTCGCCTATCTCGTGCCCACCTCAAAAAAAGAAGGCTATCACAAATCAGTAAACGATAAAAAAGAATAACGACAATGAGCAAGATTACAGAACTGATGATTCGCAAGCCGTCGCTGAAGTACCGCGATGTGCGCAACTATGAGGGTGAGTATTACGACTGGGCGGCAGGGGAGCACCTGCTGAAGAAGGGGACGAGCATCCATGAACTGTTCCACCCGCTGGAACATGACATCCGCTTCATCAAGGATGAGCAGGTGCCGTTGCGTGATGGGGTGAAGATTCTGACGGACGTTTATCTGCCTGCCAACACTAACGAGCCGCTGCCCGCCATCATCGCCTGGAGTCCCTACGGCAAGAACTCTGGCAATGCCGACCGTTTCAAGAACCTCTTTGGACTGCTCGGCCTGGACCAAAAGCGCATGAGTGGACTACAGAAGTTCGAAGGGCCAGACCCCGACTTCTGGTGCGACAAGGGCTATGCCATTGTTCATCCCGACCCACGTGGCATAGGCCGTTCTGAGGGCGACAGCACCATGCTCGGCACACAGGAGGGCGAAGACGGTTACGACCTCGTGGAATGGGTAGCCCAACAGCCTTGGTGCAACGGCAAGGTGGCCCTGAGTGGCACCAGTTATCTCTCGTTCTCGCAGTGGTTCATTGCTGCCGAGCGTCCACCACACCTTGCTTGTACACAGGTGACAGAGGCGCTGACCGACGGCTATCGTGACATGTGCCTTGTAGGTGGAATGCCCGATTATGTCTTTACAGAGGGCATTCAGAACAATCACGAGGGTTTTGGTCTGCGTGAGGACGTGGCAGAAGAAAGCCGTCAATACCCATTTGCCAACCACCCACTATGGCAAGACAAGATTGCCCGCGTGTGGGACATTGAGATTCCCATCCTCGTAGTGGCATCGTACTCCAACGTGCTGCACACCGACGGAACCTTCCGTGCGTGGCGACAGTTGGGCTCGAAGGAAAAGTGGCTGCGCATCCACGACAACCTAGAGTGGCAGGACTACTACGAGCCGAGGTATGTGGAAGAGCGCCTGCGATTCTTCGACTATTATATGAAAGGTATCGACAACGGCTGGAAGGAAACACCTACTGTGCGCTACTGCCTGCACGACATGCAGGGCTGCAACAAGGTGGACCAGCCCGCCACGCAGTTCCCACCCATAGGTACGGAATACAAGAAACTGTATCTGAACGGCCTGACCCGCCAGTTGCAGAGCGAGGCTCCCGCTACAGACACGCCCGCCTTCTACATCTGCGAGAGCGATGCACCCAAGGCTTCGTTCTATCTGCCGATAACGGAAGAGACGAGTTTCATTGGCTATCCCAAGGCCCACCTCTATGTAGAGGCCGACGGCTCAGACGATATGGACCTCTTCCTCATCGTGCAGAAACTTGACAAGCACTACAACGTGCTGCGCCAGTTCACCATCCCCGCCACCTCGCCCCGCACCCACGACTTGCTGGAGAACCACGGCGGCGTGGCCAAGTACTCGGGTGCTTACGGTCGCCTGCGCGTCAGTCGCCGTCATCTCGACGAGAAGCTCAGTACCCACATCATTCCCGTGCAGAGTTTCGACCGCGACGAGAAATTGTCGAAGGGCGAAATCGTGGAGATCGAGGTGCCGCTGGCTCCCATGGGTATGCTCTTCCATCCGGGCGAGACGCTACGCTTCATGGTGAGCAGTCAGAACATCACCGGCAACGTGCATCCCGGTGTTCGCGCCTACGTCTCCCAAGACAACATCGGCAAGCACATCATCCATTGCGGTGGCCAGTACCAGAGTTATCTGCAACTGGGAGTTCTTGTCAATTAATCAGCAAGAGATAACAAGCAATCAGTGCCAGCCGACTGCTCGGCTGGCACTGATTAACTATAGATGGGCGGTGGTCAGTTATTTTACCAGAACCTTCTTGCCGGCGACGATGTGGATGCCGGGAGTGCTGGAGTCGATGGGCAGGCCCAACAGGTTGTAGTGCCGTTCGTTGCCACTGACTGAGGCGGCGTCAACTTCATTGATGCCGCTCTGTGGCATCTCCTCAATGTTGAGGAACACATTCCAGCCGCTGGCGGCACGGTAGAGGTCGACTGTTCCCGCAGGCACATAGAGAGTGCAATCGCCCGTTGGAGCGCCAGGCAACATCGAGAATGTGGCCGTGTTGCCCCAGTCGCCCAATTCGATGGGCTCGGGCAGGTAACTATAGACCGAGGTGATGTTGGCATCACTAGCCAGCAGGAAGGTGCCAATGTGGGTGAGCGATGCCGGGAAGGTAAACGTGGTGAGCGACGTGCAGTTCCAGAAGATGAAGTCGCCCAGATACTCGATGCCGTCGGGCAGGTCGATGGCCTCCAACATCCCGCAACCGGTGAATGCGCCATTGCTGATGCGCTTCAGTGTCGTGGGCAGGGTGATGGTCTGCAAGGCATCGCAGTGCTGGAACGCGTACTGGTCGATGAGCGTGATGCCCTCGGGCATACCAATATGAGCCAGAGAAGTGCAGTAGGCAAAAGCACTTTGGGGAACCGAAGTGATGCCAGCAGGCAACACAATACTCTCCAAGGCGTGACACGATGCGGCCATCATGACCGGGATGCTCGTAAGGCCAGTCGGCAACTTAATGGTCTTGGCCGATTCGCACCAGTAGAAGCAAGCATCGCCCAGTTCCTGCACCTCGTCGGGAATCTCCAGCGAAGTGATGGCCGAGCAGTAGGCAAACGCTTGTTTGTGGATACTGGTGATTGAGGTGGGAATCTCAAACTCTGTGACTGCCTCGCAAAACTGGAACGCCCCCTCGCCGATGGTTGTGACGGTGTAGCCGTTAGCCACGCTGGGAATGGTGACCTTGCCTGCATAATAGGGATCGATGGCGATGCAAGACAGATTGTCGGCACTGGCTTCCTGACTAGGGTCGATGACTGCCAGCAGGTCTGTGCCGACACAGCAAGTTTTGTCGGTCTCGCTGATGACCTTGAACTTCATCTCAACGCCCTCGACAGTCGAGGCGGTGAACTCTTGTGCCCATGCCATGACGCTAGTGAGCAATAAGCCGATGAAAAGTAATGATTTTTTCATTATGTTTGGGTTTTATAGGGTTATAAAAAAGAGGGGTGCCGACTTGTGGCCCCCCCCTGAAGCAGAGTTTGTTTAACGAATAACCTTGTTTGTAGCGGCCTTGCCATCAGCGCTGATGGTCTGACGGATGAGCAGACCGCGAGCCGAAGCGTCCACGATGCGGCCCTGCAAGTCGTAGTAGCGCTCGCTCACCACATTGTCGGTGCTGATGCTATTGACACCAGTGGCAGTATCATCAACCGTGAAAGTGATGGTTTTAACATACTCGATATTGAGCGCGGTAATTTCACAACCGGTGACTCCATCCTCGCTGGTCCATACCCCCATCTGGTCATCGCCACTTGATCCAGTCATGGTAAACGGATCACCGTCAACAACGATGTTGCTCAACTGGTAATGGTTGGTTATGCAGATGTCGATGGCTTTAATCTTGCCCTCCGAACTTACCTCAAGGTATGGGTTGTTCTTACCCATACGTAAATAGCCATCCATAAAACTCCAATCCACAGGAACTTGTGATTGACCGGCACGGTTAAAGGTAATGGTGACACCGTCCTTTGTCCATGAGTAGATTTGGTTTTCTTCGACTTCAGTCCAGTTGCTGGCACTGAAGTCGGGACCGAAGGTTACCTCGGCTGCCCAAACACCTGCGCAGAGCAGCGACATCATCAGGAGTGATAAGAATTTCTTCATAATCATTGAATTTTAATTGTTAATAAAAAGAGTTAATATCATGCAGTTCTTGTTGCATTATTCATCTATTTACACAGCATAGTGTTTATCAATCTGTTGAGATCTGACACATCAATGTGTTTGTCACCATTGACGTCTGCATTATGCTTTAGCATTGCATCAGTCGACTTGCCCAGCATAATATTGATGACCACGTTGAGATCCGACACATCGATTATAGCATCCTTGTTCATGTCACCGGGCTTCAACGGGATGATATTCTGACCAAAACTGCCGAATGTCTTCCACATATTGGCATTCTTATAAAGTTCAAGGCTTGCCTCTGGTACATAGAGCGTGAGATTGAACAAGCCCATTTGGTCGAAGGTGTAATTGTCGATGGGCAACGGTTCGGGGGTGTAACTATACACCTCTTCTATCCCATAGCAACGACCAAAACACGCTCGCATGAGCGTGTCGACACCGGCTGGGATGCATATGCGCTTCATCGTTCTGTTTCCCATCAGACCTCCATAGAATGCACAATTGCCTATCGTGGTGAGCGACAGAGGCATGTCGACCTCGGTGGCTTGCGAGAGTTGCGACAGCGCATAGTCACCGATGGTGGTAACCCCTTCGGGAATGACCAGCACCCCATTCTCACCGCTATTTGATTTGGGGCAGAACACCAGACGGGTATTGCCGTCGGCATAGAGGATTCCGCCAATGACCGACAGATAGGGATTGCCCTCGGCAACGGTGACCTCGGCAAGACTGGTGCAGTTGTTGAACGGGTTCATGCCCAGATTAGCGAGTGTGCTGGGCAGCGCGACGCTCACCAGCGAGGTACAGTTCTCAAACAAGCGGTCGCCCAGACGGGTGACTCCTTCAGGTATGCTCATCTGGGTGAGTCGCCAGCAACCTTCGAAGGCTCGCTCGCCTATATCTTCCATGCCGTCGTGCAGGTCGAACGATGTCATCGAGGAACAGTTGGAAAAGGCGAACGCATCTATCTTCTTGAGTGCCGAGGGCATGTTGATGTTGCTCAATCTGGAGCAACCATCGAAGGCATGGCTGTGAATCTCGGTCACGCCGTCGGGCAGCGAAACCGTGGTGAGTTGGGTGCAGCCCTCCATGGCATTGATGCCAATCTCGGTGATGCCGGCGGGGACGTTCACTTGGGTCAACTTAGTGCAGCGGGCTATGATGCCATTGGACAGGTAACCCGTGAGCCCCTCGGGCAGATCGATGCTGGTAATATTCGAGCAGGCATAGAAGGCATTATCACCGATGGTGGTCACTGTGTTGGGCAGCGTGATGGAGGGCACATTGATGCACGCCATGAAGGCGGCGGCCTCGATAGTAGTGACCGAGGTGGGAACTGTAATGGCCCTGCTATTGAGAGTTGCGCAACGAATGAGCCTGGTCTTCGCCTTGTCGTAGAGCACACTGGCCTCAGCACAGTAGTGCGTGTTGGCCTCATCCACTGTGATTGACGACATCTGGTTGGTGCCGCTGAAGTTGCCACGACCAATGCTCTCGACAGCAGCCGGGAAGTGTATTTTCCTCAGACTAGCGCAAGAGGCAAACGACTCGATACCGATGGTGCGCAGGTTCTCTGGCAGTGTAATGGTCGTTATACCACTGCACATATAAAAAGCCGAGTTTGCGATGTACGTGATTGTCTCAGGCATGGTGATTCCTGTGATGCTACTTTGTGCAAAAGCAGCAAAACCGATGCCCACGACAGTATACTCCCCTGCTTCAGGGTCATCAGGATTCACCACAGTGGCGGGAATCACGATTTTACCAGAGTAATTGCTCTCGCCATTGGTCACCTCGACCGTGCGGTTGTCGGCCGAAGTGATAGTGTAGCCAACACCATCGGCGACGAAGTCATAGGCATGAGCCTGAATGGCCAGTGCAGATAAAATAATTAATAAGGTGTAACGCGTGTAGGCGCTACGGATTGCGGATAGATGTTTCATAAGCCAGTTTCTTGTTAATTAGACATAAGAACAAGAGAACAAAAAGTATAAGAACAGAAGTCTCGCTTCTTGCTTCTCGTATCTTGTTAATAATTTTGATGCAAAATTACCAAGAAACCAACACTAACAAATTACCTATAAGATGGAGATAATGTTCTGATTCAACGATTATTCTATTATTCTAATTATTTTCTTTTTATTAGTAGTTTCTAATGTAGTTTAGCCGATACCTTTTGTAATGTATAATGGATACCCTCACACATTATTCATAAGAAAAAGGCCTCAAGTCTAGAAACTACCCTTGTTCACGGTACTGCTTGGGTGTCATGCCCGTCTCCTTTTTGAAAAACTTGGAGAAAAACGAGGCGTTGGCAAAATTCATCTCCTCGGCAATCTCCCATACGGGCTGGTCGTTGTAGCGCAATTTGAGTTTGGCCTGCTGGATGACATAGCGGTTAATCCACTGCATGATGGTGAGTCCACTTTGCCGCTTGATGACAAAGCCCAAGTGATTGGGTGTGACACACAACTTGTCGGCATAGAACTCAATGTGGCGCTCGGTAAGTCCATACTGGTTAACCAGAGCCAAGAAACTGCGAAAGATATTGTGCTGGTGAGACAGGCTCTGCTGACGTTGCAACTCCTGTGCCTTAGCCACACGTTTGACCTCGAGCATCAGTGCCGACTGGAGCATGGCCACGGCCTCATAAAGCAACGGACGGCGACACACCACCTGCCACAGAAGCCTAAAGTAGTCGCTAACCAGTTGACTCATCTCAGCATCAGCCTTGAACAAGAGATTGTGGTCAGAATGGGCAATGGCAGGGAGGTCTTTCATCGACATGACCATCATGCTGATGTCCGGGGAATAATCTAGCAGTTCTATTACTGTGCCAGACATCAGGATCAACATATCATTGGCTTCGAGTTGATGCTCCTCAAGGTTCAACACTATCCTAGAGCCACCGCCTGTGATGAAAAGAAACCGCTCTTCGCCCACACGATAGGGTTGGCGCAACTGCAAGTGCTGCTGCCCGAAACTGGCGGCATGCAGTGACAGGTAGAGTCGGTCATCGACATAGAACCGCTCACGATCGTCGATGCGGCTGCCAATAAAAGCCAAATCCAAATTTTCGATATTCTTGTCCATAGGCGAATCATTGGATTAGAACATATTATCCATTTTTTGGATAACGCATGACGCATGGCATTATTGTAATTTTGCAAAAATTTGTTTAACTTAAATCGTGTAAAATGAAAGGAATAGCAAAGTTTATTCGCTTGGCTATGATTTGCAGTTTTCTCTGGCTAGGTGTCGCAAGCACCTCGGCCCAAGTCGCAGCAATGATTAGCGGAAAGGTCATCGACTCGTCGGGTGAAGGGCTTCCTGGTGCCAACGTCAGAGTGAAAGGCGGCACTATGGGCACCGCAACCGACTTCGATGGCACGTTTGAGTTGTCTTGTGCCACAGGCGCAATACTTGAGGTAAGTTACATTGGCTACGTCACCCAGGAGGTGCCTGCTGCCGCAGGTATGGTTGTCACGCTGCTCGAAGACAGCGAGATGCTCAGTGAAGTCGTGGTTATCGGCTATGGCTCGGTAAAGAAAAGCGATGCCACCGGTTCGCTGGCAACCCTTGATGCCGATCCCAAACTCAAAGGCGTGGCCTCAACCGCCGATGACATGCTCGTTGGCAAGATTGCCGGTGTGACTGTGACCAGCGGTGGCGGTAGCGCAACCGGTGGCTCGAGCATCCGCATTCGTGGTGGCTCGTCACTGTCGGCAAGCAACGACCCGTTGATCATCCTTGACGGGGTATATCTGGACAACTCGGGCATCGGCGGCGTGGGCAACATGCTCAGCACCATCGACCCCAACGACATCGAGAGTTTCACTGTCCTGAAGGATGCAAGTGCCACTGCCATCTATGGTAGCCGCGCATCGAATGGTGTAATTCTCATCACCACCAAGAAGGGAAAGTCGGGCCGCGTGAAAATCACCTACGACGGTACGGTCTCGGTAAGCCGCATCAAGAAGAAAATCAATGTGCTTGACGGCAATGAGTTCCAATCATTGATTAAAGAGCGCTTCGAGGGTGCCAGCAACCAGAACGAGGTTTATACCAAACTCGGTCTTGCCATCAATCCTGAGACTGGTGAATGGGAAAGCGTGAGCAATGCCAACACCGACTGGCAGAAAGAAATTTTCCGCACTGCCGTGAGCACCGAGCACAACATCAGCGCCTATGGTTCAATCGGAGAATTCATGCCCTATCGCGTGTCACTGGGCTACACAAACAACAATGGCATCCTGAAAACCGACCACATGCGCCGCTACACCGGAAGCATTGCTCTCACGCCCACATTCTTCAATGGCCACCTTAAAGCCAATCTTAACGCAAAGGCAATGAACATCAAGAGCAACTTTGCCAACGGTGGTGCCGTGGGAGCCGCAATCTTCATGGATCCCACCAAGCCAGTGCGTGATGAGAATAGCCCCTACCACGGCTATTGGTCTTGGGTGGGCGATGATGGCAACCTCATTAGTGTTGCCACCAAGAACCCAGTCTCGATTCTTGAATGTTGGGACGACCAAGCCAAGGTGTGGAACTTCATTGGTAGTGCCCAACTCGAATACAATGCATTTTATGTTCCTGGCTTGAAAGCCAATTTAAACCTCTCGATTGATGCGTCAAGTAGCAAGGGCCACACCGAGGCTCCGTACGACTCTCCATCGTATGCCAATTCTCTGGGCTTCCGCAACGACTGGACAAACCATCGCACCAACAAACAACTTGACTTCTATGCCACATACGCACGTGATTTAGAGAGTATCAAGAGTCATTTCGACGTGATGGCCGGTTACTCGTGGCAACATTACTTTGTTCGCAACGACTGGTACAACGTGGGCCAGCATGAGCGTGATGTTGATGGCAATCTGGTGCCCAAAGAGACTTCAATCAGCGAGGGCGAGAGCAAAACCGAACACTACATCGTGTCTTTTTTCGGTCGTGTCAATTACAGTTACGACAACCGTTATCTTGCAACATTCACACTGCGTGATGACGGTTCTTCGCGCTTTGCCAAGAAGAACCGATGGGGTCTGTTCCCCTCACTGGCACTTGCTTGGCGCATCAGCGAGGAGGCTTTCATGAAGGAGCAACATACCCTGAGTAACCTGAAACTGCGCCTAGGCTGGGGCAAGACCGGACAACAGGACATCAATCAGGGCGACTACCCCTATCTGGGGTCTTATACCTACAGCATCAACAATGCCGCCAGTTACTATCGCAACGGCGAATGGAGCCGTCTGCTCAAGCCCAATGCCTATAATAAGGACTTGAAGTGGGAAACCACGACAACCTGGAATGTCGGCATCGACTTTGGCTTCGCAGGCAACCGTATCAATGGTGCCCTAGACTTCTATCATCGCAAGACTACCGACCTGATTAATGCCGAGGCCAAAGTGCCTGCCGGTGCCAACTTTGCCGAGTATGTTGTAGCCAATATCGGTTCATTGACCAACACTGGTCTCGAACTGACCATGAATTTTGTTCCCATTCGCACCAACGACTTCACTTGGGAAATCAACACAAATGTGGCATGGAACAAAAATAAAATCGTGGAACTCACCAATGGTGACAACAGTGCCGAGATTCGCCGATTTGGCCGCACGAGCAGTGGCGACGGCTCTTTCCAACTCAAAGCCCATGCCGTAGGCCATCCCGCAGGAATGTTCTATGTCTATGAGCAAGTGTATGATACCGACGGACATCCTCTAGAAGGAGTGTTTGTTGACCGCAACGATGACGGCATTGTTGATGAGAATGACCTTTACTTCTATCACAACGCTGACCCCAGTGTAACCTACGGTTTCAGCACCAAGTTGCAATACAAGAACTGGGACTTCTCGGTTGCCGGTCATGGTCAAGGTGGCAACTGGATCTATAACTCTGTAGCAAGCAATAGCGCCGAATTGTCGCGTGCACGCTTGTTTGCCAACGCCTTCTTGAGCAACCGCACCGACTATGCTTTCGACACCAACTGGCAGACATTAAAGGTGCTGAGTGACTACTATGTTCAGAATGGCGCATTCTTCCGCATCGACAACATCACATTGGGCTACAGTTTTGAGAACCTGCTCAATTCACGATTGGGAGGCCGCGTTTATGCCACAGTTCAAAACCCACTTGTCTTCACTAAGTACAAGGGTCTTGACCCAGAGATTAGCGGCGGATTTGATGACAACTTCTATCCACGCCCTGTAACCTACATGCTAGGTCTTTCATTAAATTTTTAATTAATAAGTCTCACCTATCATTTAATTAATAAAGAATATGAATATATTAAATAAATTGATGGTTGGTGCGGGGCTGTGCTTGTTTGCCTTGTCATCGTGTGTCAATGACTTGAATACCGAACCCTTGACTCCAACCACCATCTTGCCTGAGACTGCCTGGGATGACCCCAATGCTTACGAGCAATTCACGGCTAAGATTTACTCTGCGTTTGCTATTCCCGGTAGTGACGGTCCCTCGTCGGGTGACATTGTTGGTGCCGACCAAGGCGAAGCCACATTCACACGAACTTTGTGGAACCTTGAGGAACTTCCCACCGACGAAGCACTGGTGGCATGGAGTGACGAGGGTCTAAACGGACTGAACTTTGTCCAGTGGACACCTACCAACCGTTTCGTTATGCTGAACTATGACCGTCTGGAACTAATCAACGCTTTTTGCAACGAATTTCTCATCCAGACCACAGCCGACAAACTGGCATCTCGCGGTCTGAACGAGGATCAAATAGCAGCAGCCAACGTTAACCGCGCCGAGGTGCGTGCCTTGCGTGCCTATTCCTACTATGTGTTGATGAACTTCTATGGCAATGTGCCCTTCACTGATGAGTCGACCGGAATTGGTGCCTATATGCCTGAGCAGCGAGGCCGCGACTTCTTATTCCCATGGATTGAGAACGAACTCAAAGATGTGATTAACGACCTTCCGGCCAAAAGTGCAGATGGATATGGCAAGGTGAATCGTTATGTTGCCGACATGATGCTTGCCAATCTTTACATGAATGCCGAGGTGTTTGGACAAGGAAATCACTATAGTGATGCTGTGGCATGCTTGGCCGACATCATTGACCATGGCGGTTACTCACTTGAGCCAACCTATAAGTACAATTTCCAGGCCGACAATGATCAGTCGCCCGAGATGATTTTCCCCATCATCTATGATGGCGTGTATGCTCAGTCCTATGGTGGTACTACCTATCTTACTGCTGGAGCCTATGGCGATGACATGGCACCTGGCGACAACTACGGCCTGCCTCAGTACTGGAGCGGCATCCGTTCGCCTCACGACTTAAGCCAATTATTTGACGATGGTGACAAGCGCGCCCTATTCTTCACCGACAACCGCACACAAGAAATCAACGAATGGAACGACTTCAAACAGGGCTGGTCGGTGGTGAAATACACCAATCTGACCCGTGATGGCGGCAAGGGTAAAGACAATACTTTTCCCGATACCGATTTCCCATTGTTTCGACTGGCCGATGCCTATCTGCTGTACGTCGAATGTGCCCTGCGTGGTGCCAACAATGCCGATGCAAGCAAAGCAGTTGCCTACTACAACCGCATTCAGGAACGTGCATTTGGCAACTCTGGCCACAATATCAATACGTTGAGCGACCTCACGCTTGACCAATTGCGTGATGAGCGCGCTCGTGAACTATATTGGGAAGGACATCGCCGCACCGACCTGATACGCTTCAATCGCTTCGTGGATGGCAAGGTATGGTCATGGAAGAATGGCTCATTTACCGGCACTCAACGCATCGACAACAAGTATTTGCTCTACCCGCTGCCCTCAACCGACCTTTCGTCTAACAGCAATTTAGTGCAAAATCCCGGATACTGATTCATAACATCCTAAACAACTGAAAAATGAAAAAACAGAATATTATCCTATTGATGGCATTGTTGGCTCTAGTGGGATTAACATCCTGCTCGCCCGACGACACGCCACAACTCACGCGTCTAGTTGAGCCAAGACTTCACGATCTGTCTCCAAGCAACATCGACGGCACCTCAAGTGTCTACACTTTTACATGGGACGGTGCCAAGTTCTATTTGGATGACAACAGCCAGTCAACTAGTGTTGGCTCTTATGAGTATCAAGGCATCCAGTATGTACTTCAGGGCGATCTTGTGGGCAATGACTTTGCAAACGCCACTAACTTCGGTTCTACCGTTGGCAAGAATTATTTGGCATTGGCCTACGAGGATATCGCTCAAGTCATGACGCAAAACTTCGGGATGGTGCGCAGTGTGGACGCAACCAGCGATGCTGAAATTGAGTTCCGACTGCTGGCCACCTACGGCAGCAACGAGAGCACTAGTGTGCTGTCCAATATCATCACAGTGCCATTCACCTTGACCGTCACCCCGCCAGTCACCGGTCCCAAGGGCAAGATATACGTCTGCGACGCTGTCGGATGGGGCGACATGGCTTTGTATGCTTGGCCTGAGGAAGGCTCAATGCCCGGTTGGCCAGGCTTGCCTTCAACCGGCACCGTTCCCCACAACGGCAAGACCTACTACGAGTTCACCCTGAGTGACGAGTACTATGGCGCATCACTCAATTACATTGCCAACAATAATAACAACGGACAGCAAGTGGACCTGATGCAAGGCTACACCATGGGTGAAGAGGATATCTACGTCACTGTCTTCATCAACGAGAACGGCGAACTCGCCTATCAGATTGATGAGGAGCCGGCTCCCAAGATGTTTATCAAGAGTGACCTCGGTTGGAGCGACTACTGCATGTATGTGTGGGCAGGTGGTGGCGATGTCGAAGCCGGTTGGCCCGGAGAACACTACACCTCGGTTATCACCATCAACGGTGAGGACTGGTATGAATTTGACATGCCTCGTGCTTATAGCAAAACAGCCTCAACCAACTGGATTCTCAACAATAATAACAATGGCTCGCAGATTGACCTGATGCAAGGATTTGCATTCGATCACGACACCTTTGTCCGCATTGCTGCCGATGGATCTTACAGCACATCAAGCGGCCCCATTGTCAATGGCGAGAATCAATTCACGGTATATGCCAGCATAGACGACAGTGGCTGGAGTAGCTTATCATTCTATGTGTGGGGTGACTTGGGCGAACTGTGCGGCGGCTGGCCCGGAATGTCGGCCAGTGGCCCATTCTCAATCAATGGCACAAACTACTATTATCATACATTCACCGCCAATGTCCCTGTTAATGTTATCCCCAATAACAGTGGAGGTGGCAGTCAGTGTCCAGACATCTCGGGCAACAGCGATGCCATCATCAAGATTGCCTCTGACAACACTTATGAGATTGTAAAGACATTCTGATAATTCCCTGCTTCAACGTGTGAGGGCATCGCTCAGTTTTCACGAGAAGCTCGTAGCTTATGCCCTCACTTTTCTAATAAAATGACATGAAAAGTATCTTCAAAAAAATCAGTTTAGTCCTAACATGCATGCTTCTGACCGCAACAGCATGCGGAGGTGACGAACCCTCTGGTAACAGCGGCAATAGTGGTGGAAATGGAGGTGGCAGTACGACCCCAACAACTAGTGTAGACATCAGTATCGACAACACCGCACCTGTTAGCCCCCAAAACCGCATCATCTATGAGATGAATGTAGGCGCATTCACCAGTGCCGGAACCTTCAATGCCGCCCGTGACAAACTCGAGGAACTGAGAACCCTTGGCATTGACATCTTGTGGCTCATGCCCATCTACCCACGAGGAGGTGGCATCAACAGTCCTTACGCCGCGACCGACTTTCAGGCTACCAATCCGAATTATGGCACCATTGCCGAACTGAAACAAATGGTCAACAAGGCACATCAACTGGGCATGCAAGTATGGCTTGACTGGGTGCCCAATCACACTGCCACTAATGCTCGCTGGGTGACCGAGCATCCCCAATATTACAAGAAGCAAGGTGGTGCGATGGTACACCCCATGGGTTGGAATGATGTGTATCAATTGGACTACAGCAATGCTGAACTGCAGGCCGCAATGACCTCGGCACTGAAGTTCTGGATTGACAATGCCGATGTCGACGGCTTCAGGTGCGATTTTGCCTCAAGTCCCGAGATTCCCACGAGTTATTGGCAGGCAGCCATCCCCGAAGTGAAAAACCACAAGAGCAACAAAACCATCTACTTTCTAGCCGAGGCCGATATCGTTCAAGATGTCACGCGCCTGCTCTCAGTCGGCTTTGACTACGACTATGCCTGGAACTTCCAGGAGTCTCAGTTGGCGGCATTCGGTCCTGCTGGCACTAGTGGCGAGAACTTGAGGTCGCGTTGCGAGAGTTTTGTCAACGCCAGCAAGAACGCCAGCATGCAACGAATGGTCTATCTGACCAATCACGATGTGTCGTACAACGATGGCGGCAAAAACCTAATCACACTCTATGGTGCCAACCGCCATGCCCTGACAGTGCTTGAGTTCACGCTATTCGGCATGCCCTTGCTCTACAATGGGCAAGAAATTGGGTGTGTACAGACGCTCAACTACTTCACCGACGAGAAAATCAACTGGAACAGCATCGATGCCAAGATGAAGAACACCGTGCGCACACTCATCGCCCTGCGACACAGCCAAGCGGCACTGGCCGACAAGGTTGAGCCATACTTCCACACGACCGACAATGCCGGTGTGCTCGCTTATACCAAGACCAGTGGCACCTCGCGAGTGCTGGTGGTGATAAACCTAAACAGCCAAGCAGTGAATGTGAAACTCAACGGAGTTTCGGCCGGCAATTATGTCAAGTGGCTCGACAGCCAGACCATCGCGGCAAGAGTGGCGACCATTGCCACAGCCGAGGCCCTGACCACATCCCCATCGTTGTCGCTCGAGGCCAAAGGCTATGCCGTCTTTGTCAAGCAATAGTCAATGAGATTGTGTCAAAATCTCTAGTTCGGTCGGATTAGCAATCCAGCAGAACTGCTTGAAGTGAATCCCAAAAGTCGGACAAAAAACTTTTGGGGTTTACTTCATTTTGACACATCCAGAGTTGTTTTCTTTATTCACACAGATGGCGAGGAACTCGATGGCAAGGGCGTAGTAGACGGCATCGCCGGGGAGCGAGAGGAACTTGGCCAGCAACATGGCGGCGACCCCGATGGGCATGGCCAGCAGGACGCGGCGCGGAGCGAATCGGCCAGGCAGCCACAGGGCGAAACTGAGCGGAAACAAGATGGAGACAGCACGCAAACCCAACGAGAGGAAGCCCAAGTCGTTGATGAAGGTGTTGTTGCACAACAGCGCCACAACGACAGCCACAGTCAGCACGGCAGCAATGCTCAGACGCACCTGCTGCAGCTGGGACAATCGCGACACGCCACGCCGCAGATTGCTGTAGA
>Ga0310695_10007777_pt1 | contig 16965 bp, 1 predicted proteins | sample RumenRJG_04DNA_FD_203882 | JGI IMG/M metagenome (GOLD analysis project Ga0310695, IMG submission 203882) | Bovine rumen microbial communities from Lethbridge, Alberta, Canada - RJG_04 (v2) (version 2) | ecosystem: Host-associated > Mammals > Digestive system > Stomach > Rumen | place: Canada...
TCCCCAATCCCCAAAATTAAACATTTAAAAAATAAATTTATACTATATATAAAAAAATAATTAATTTATAAAAAACATTAAATTTAATTTTTTTAATTATATAATTAAAAATAATAATAATAGTTAAATAACTTAAAATAAATAAAAATTATAAAAATAATGAGCAAAAAAAAACAACTATTTATTAATATATATAAAATAAAGTATCTCAAAAAAAGCTTGAAATAGTTCCCAAAAAAGCTTTTCTAACAATAAAAATTTATTGATAAAATAGAATCAATAAAAAAGTTAACAGAAAAATAATGAGAATCAATAATTAAAAAAATGGAAGAAATTGTTTGTTAATCATCAATTAAATAGTGAATTTTTTTATTATTAAATAATAATAGAAATAATAAAAATAATTATATAAATTATAATATATATTTTTATAACAATTATTTAAATAGAATTCATCAAATAATTTTTTAAATAGTTAATCAATATATTATTTATATTAATCATTATTAATTTAAGCAAAAAAATAAAAAATTAAAAATTTATATAAATATTTAATAAATTTATTTAAATTAACTATTTTTATATTATTTTTAATATAAATAAATTGAAAAGAAACTTTTAGAAATATAAATGATCTTGATAAAGTTTCCGCAGATATGAATAATGAAAATAAAAATAATCAAATGCCTAAAATACCAAATAGATCTAAAAAGCAAAAGTACTGAATTTCATTAAAATATTCATTAAATGAAAAATGTGTATAAGTTGCATTTAAAAAAATGAAATTATAAAAAAATATAAAATTCAGATATTAAAAAGATTTGTATGAATTTTGTTTATAAATTTAGAAAATGACATAATGCTAAAAATGCAATTAAGTGGAATTAAATTAAAGCCAAAAGAAAAATATAATGTGAATAAATATGAAATAAAGAGGCATAATTATTTTAAAATTGAAGAAGAAAAAAATATTATCTTTAATGGAAAAAAATATAAGAAAATGAAGATAATCAGAAGATATTAAAAGGGAAAGTAACTGTAAAATTATTTTATTTTCGAATAAAAATAAAAAAGATAAAATTAGTCAAAGAATTAATTAAAAAAGAAAGAAGTAAAAAAAAGAAATTTGATATGTAATTGGTTAAAGTGATGAATTATTTTAATTTTGATGAAAAAGAAAAATATAATATTTTTTTCGATTAAATCCGTGAAAAAGTCAAAACTAATTAATTAAATAATTTATCAAATAATATATAAAAATAATAATATTATTTTTTATAATATAAATTTATTTTTAATAATTATATTTTATTTTTAATTATAATAGACTTAATTTTTCAATTATTAAAGATATAACTCATAATGAAAATTTTTGTGAAATGATATAATTATAAGCTAGATTAGAAAATAAAGATTCTTCTTTTAATTTATCAAAAAATTTGAAAATTAAATAAATAATAATATTTAAAAAATATATAAAAAAACCAAGAAAAAGATGAAAAATATTTTTTGGATGACAGGAAAAATTTAAACGAATTAAATTTGAAAGAAGTCGTTAAATTAAAAAAATTGAAATTGCCAAATATGAAAATGATGTTGATAATGATTTAATATCAAAAACTGAATTTAATGATATTTATATGAAAACTGAATTAGATAAATTTTATCAAAAAGATAGAAAAGATTAAATAATTATTCAACGAATTGAAATAAATTAAAAAAAAGTAAAATTTATTTTATATGAATAGACAAGCTATATACAGATTTTAAAAAAATTAAATATTTTCACAATAAATAGTTAATTTTAGAATAAAAATTCCAACTTATGTTGTGGATATAAAATTAACTCATAAAGAAATATATTAACTTGTATTAACTTTTGAAGATTTGTTTAAAATTGTTGCAGATATTATAGATATCATACTTAATATTTATATTATATTTTTTAATTTATTAAAAATAATGAAGGAGAAATTATTTATAAAATTATTTTAACTATTTTATAAATTATTGTTTAATACTTTTATATTTAATAAATAGTTATTATTATTTATTATATAAATATTTACTATTTATAATTTTATGATAATTTTTATAAAATTATATTTTGAATATAGTAATATATTAAGATATTTGAAATAAGCATGGGGATTGGGGATTTAGGATTGGATTGCTTATCCAATCTTAAATCCCCAATCATCAATCCATATTTAAGGTTTAAAAATTCTTAACTAATTTTGATTAACTAATTTTGATTTAATATAAATATCAAAGATTTAAATTAATTTTATATGTCAGACGAATATTTATATTTTTTTGTTTATTATTGGTGTGAGCAAAAAGAAAAATCGAAAAATATTAAATTTTTAGTACTTGAAGATAAATATGAACAACCTGAAAGTGTTTATTTTAAAGGTGAATTCGATGGTAAAAAATTTAATTGCATAAGAATATTTAAAACTAGAAAAAAAACTCCAACTGGAAATAATGGAGAACAAAAACCTCAAGATTATTATTTTGAATTTAGTATAGGTGAAAATAAATATGTAATTTCCTTTGAAGCTGAAAGAAAAAATATTTTTATATTTGATGTTACTCTAAAAGTCGGAAAAAGAATTATTGATATTCAAAGAAAGATTGACCAAAGTAAAATAGAATATGATGATAAAATTGAATATTTTTTAGAGGCTTTAAAAAAAGATGATGAAGATGATTTAATTGATGATTTTTACCAAGAAGCTATTGATTTATATTCACAAAAAAAAAGTTTCTTTTTTTTAATTTCATTATTTATAAAAATTTATCAAAAAAAAGATATTTGCTCAAAATTATTGATTAAATTTAAAGAAATAAATGAAGATAAAAAAAATAATGATAATAATATGGACAGAAAAGCGAAATTGAAAAATTATACATCTAATTTCGAAAATATTTTAAAAAATGAAGCTGAACAATTAATAAATAATAATAAATATGATACTATAGAATTCTATGGACTAATACTTTGTTACTTGAATTATTATGATAAAGAAAATTTTTCAGAAGCTATAACTAAGTTATATAATCAAAATCAGAAAGATTTATTCGAAATTTTACTCATTTATCATACACATTTTTTTTATCCAATTAAACAGGAATCAAATTTATTAAACGAATTTATAGTTTATACCATCAAGCAAAAAAAATTTGATTTTTTTCAAATAGGATTGAATTACATCAAAGACGTCGAAATTTTGATAAAAATTTTAGAAGAAAATAAGGAAAAAATATATGAAAAATATTTCAAATCTAAAGAACAAAAGGAAGTAGAAAAATATGTGATAAAAATTGATAAAAATATAAAGTTTAAAAACCAAAATAATAAAAAGGAAATTAATAATGAAAGTTTAGGAGAACAAAACAATAATTCTGAAGATAAAACTCAGCAAGAATTTAGTTCGGATAATTTTATATCTTTTGAAAATTGTAATGCTGCAGAACCTATAAAGGAAATCAAAGATGATTCTATTTCTGATGATGAAGTAAGAATAAAAAGAAGTGAAAATATTATTAAAATTATTAAGAATATAGGCTCAATAATTGAATTTTCGAAAAAAAAAAATTTCTTTTTTGTTAATTTTCCAGTAGATTTTTGGAAAAATATTTTAAATTGTTATAAAGAGCCAAAACAAGATAATATAGAAATTTGTTTCCAATTGAGAGAAACTTTCATAAAATATAAAGAATTAGTAAACAAAGTTAAAACTAAATCAACAATTAAAAAAGATGCAAATAAATATTTTGAAATAGATGAATTTGCATTTTTGTTGAATCAAATTATAAATAATTATATTAAAAATAAAGTTGATTTAACTAACATAGAAAAGCTCCGTTTCATAACTAAATATAATCCTTATTACATAGAGCCTAAATATTCGAATAAAGTTGATTCAGATATTTTTGATCTCTTTGATTTAAAAAATGTCGATGATGATTTTATTGAAGATTTTACAAAACAGGATTTTGAAGAAATTTTTAAAGATAATTTACATGGATATATATCAAAAATTACTTCGAAAATAAAATCAATATCAAATTTCGAAGATGTAATAAAATTAATTAATATAAAAAAAATTAAAGATAAAAAAATATTTTTAGATTCTTTGAAAAAAAGATATGATATTATCAAAAAAGAAATAGAAACATTAGATGGAAAAAATTTAGAAAATGCAAGAAAAGTTATTGTTCATTTGGCTGTTTTAAATTATACTTATGAAGATAAAAAACAAAAATTGAATTTTATTAGAAATGTGGTTAAAAAGTTATCTAAAAATAATATATCTCTTATATACATTGAAATTTTAAAAATTTATATTGAAAAGAAAAAAAAAATAAAAGAAGAAGTAAGAGAGAAAGAAAAACAAGAAAAAATAGTAAAAGTAAATCAAAAAGACGAAGAAAAAAAAAATAATAAAGAAGAAGAAAAAGAAGATGATTTCGATTTTTCAGATATGAAAGATTATATTTTTGGGGAATTTGTAAATAAAGTTGAAAATGATGATGATATAAAAAATATAATTATGTTAATAAATTGCTTAGAAAATAAAAGTAAATTAAAAGATAATGAAGAAGATAATATGATGATAGAACTAAATGCAAAACAAGAAGAAAGTGAACAAATTTTAAATGAATTTTTAAAAAGATTAATGGAAAAAAATACATTTACTAAGGAAGAATTTTTCACGGACAATAACAATATTAAAATATCATTATTATTGAAATTAAATGAAGCAAAAATAATAAAAGAAAGTGATGAAGAATATTATGAAAATATAATTAATTTATTGAAAGATATAAAGGAGGACATTGATGGAAATATTAGAAAGATAAAACTTGAAGAATTCTTGAAAAATGATAAACAATTTATAATTAATAGAATGAGCTTAATTAATTTATTATATGATAATTATAAACCTCGAGATGAATATGAATCACTTAATAATAAATTCAAAGAAATAAATAAAGTTATTGTAAAACTAAGAAATGTTAAAGATAATATAATAATTTATTATAAAGATCTTTATAAAGACTTGATTAAAGAATTAATAGAAGTTACCAATCATAGTCAAAACAAGCAAATAAAATACTATAAAAGTGTGAAAATAAAAGAATTAATCCAAAAATGTGATGCATTAGAATCAACAAATATTGAAATAAATAGAGTTAAAGATTTTTTATTATTTAATGTTATATATGAAAAATATAACACAAGTAATGATGAAGGAGAAAATTTTAAAAAAGCCAATGAAGAATTAGAGAAAATACGCGATTTATTAAAGCAAAATAAGGATGTTAATAAATTATATGAAAATGAAAATTACAAAGATATCATAGACAAGATAAGGGAAAAATTAAGTAATAAAGAAGAAAAAGCAAATGAATTTATTGTAAAATTCATGGAATATTATGAAATATGTAATGATGAAAATTTAAAAAGTGATTTAAATATTTTATTCAAAAGTAAAAAATATGAATTGGACATAAATAGTATTATTTTCTTTTTTAAATATTTCGACGAAAAAAATCAAAATCCCTTTATACCTGATGAATATAAAGATTTATCTAAAAAATCATTTAATGATATTAAAAAAATATTAAAAGAATTAAAAACTGCTGAAAAATATGATTATGAAAATGTACAAAATTATAATAAATTATTTACATGTCTTAAAGATAAAAAAGAGGCTATAGATTATTTATTTTCAAAAAGAGAAGAAGATATTGAAAATTTAGTGAATAGATTAGAGCCAACTAATAGAACAATCAAAATTGAAGATATTATGGATACTAAAGAATGTGTTTATCATATTACCAAAATGAAAGCAATGAATGTTGTTGAAAGATTCTCATATATTAAAGGATTAAATGAAATAATTTCTAAATTTATGAATTACTCTAAAAAATATTTATCAATTATTGAATTAGATAGATATTATGACGATTCAGAAAATATTTATGAGCAAGTTAAATCTATAATTAATAAAGAATTAATTCTAAATATCTTGCAAGATTCAGAAAATTTTTTATATTATGATAATGATGGTGAATTGAAAAGAATATCAATGGAAATATTATTAGCTTTAAAAAATAAAATACCACCTCTATCTCCAAAAGGTGATAATGATGGAAATGATAAAATAAAACTCAAGCATGAAAAATTATTATTTTTCAAAGATATTATTTCTAATTTAGAAACAATTATAGAATATATGAAAGTTTTAAGAGCAAAAGGAAGTAGTTTACCAATCAACATTTGTATAAAAGTGGAAAAAATGGATAAAATAAAATATGAGTTAGGTAAAGAAGAAGTTAGCTTTAAATATATTAGAAATTATTTGATAAATGTAAAAAATAATTATATTTCCCAATTAGATTCTATGTATAAGGATAAAGTTAATTTAAGATTTTTTTATGGAAAACAATTTAGAAGTATTATAAAACATTTGGAAACAGGCTTTAATATCGATTCATTTTTAAGATATATTTTGAATAATTATGCTGATAATATTTTAGAAGGATATAAAACAATAATAAGAGAAGCTAAAGATTTTATAAATCAATATGAATTATATAGCAAAAATTCATTAGATAGTATATCAATGTATATTACTTCTTTATTTGAGAAAAATGGAAAAACTTTAGAAGAACATTATTATAGAATGAAGCTAATTCAAAATAATAAATATAAAGGTATTTACTTGCATAAATGTGAAAATAATTCAATGGAAAAATATATATTAGATTTATTTTGGAATAAAATGAAAGTATTGCCTATTGCACAAAATATTTTAATTACTAATAAAGAGACATCTACTGAAGAAATCCAATCCTTTTTTCATAGAGCAATATTATGCAATTATAATACTTTATTTGTAGTAGAATTAAATAATTCATTTTCTGAGAATCAACAAAGTATAATGAATTCATACATTGATCAGCTATTATCATTTAAAAAAAAAAAGTATAACGAAGAAACTTCTAATAACGTAGAAAAAAAGAAGACCAAAGAATATTTAGACTCATGCATAGTTTTCATTTATGAAGAAGAAAAAAATAATGTCATAAATTATCAAATTACATCTTTTTTAAAAGAAATGGATAAACTTGATATACAAGAATTTCCAACAAAAAAAAAAAAGATTCAAAATTTCCCTAAAGAAATAACTATGAATTTATCAAATTTAGAAAATAAAAAAACTACAAAGAAAAAAATAGGTTCATCGATTTTAGATGATAAAAAAATAAATATGGATCTATCTTCCTTAAGTAAACCTGGAAATATTAATAAAGAAAATGATTATATCTCAGAATTGGGAAACATAAAAGTTATAACCTCAGATATATGTGGATTAGGTAAGACAGGAAAAATCAAAAAAGAAATTCAAGATAATAATAAAACATATTATCATTTTCCATTAGGAGGAATTTTAACTAAAAAAATAATTTTTAATAAATTAGAAAATTTATTCAGTAAAATAAAAAAAGATAAAAAAAAATATAAAGAAGTTGCTATTCATTTAGATTTATCAGATTCCAAAGAAAAATCGATTATAAATGAATTTTTATTTTCTTTTTTAATTACAAAATTTTATTCAAATAATGAAACTATAATTTATATACCAAAAGACATTTTTATTTATATTGAAATACCAAATTGTTTCGACAACTTTTTGGAAAAGTTTAGTTTACTAAAAATATTTAAAAAAGATAATATATCTTTTGATAAATTACCTGAATATAATTATAAGCCCGAAATCATAAATATCTTGTTTAGAATGAAAAAAATCGATTCAAATAAAAAAATAGGAGAATGGGTCAAAAAAAATATTGGTTTGACTAAGTTTTCATTCCATCAAATAGATATATTTATTAAACTTTTTATATCGCAATATAGTAAATTTGATACTAAATTGAATTTTATAGATGAATTTAATAAAAATGCAACAGATCAGTGTATTGAAAAATTTGCTAAATGTACACAATATTTTACAAATGGACATTTTGCTAAATTATTAACAGGAGAAGAACAAAGTAATAAAAAAGATTATATTTCAAAATTAACAGAAATATATGAAAATGATTTATCAAAAATGAAATTTGATTATCCATTGATTTTTATAGTAAAAGAAAAGATGATGTATTCTGAATTTTATGTTCCATTGAAATCAAAAAAACACACCAATGAATATGAGACATCATCGGATTATTTAAGAAAAATAAAAGAGTTATTAAATATTCCTAATGATGTTGAAAAAGATTTAGGAGAACAAAAATCTTTACTATCTATAATAAGAGATAATAATTATGTAATAACAAATGATAATTTTTCCAAAATGATGTTATTAGTATATAGAATAAAAGCAAATGTTCCTGTAATAATCATGGGAGATACAGGTTGTGGAAAAACATCATTAATAACTATATTAAATCAATTATTAAATAATGGGATTACTACAGTAGAAATAGTAAATATGCATCCAGGAATTAATGATGATAAATTATGCAATATAATGAAAATTATTGATGAAAAAGCAAAAAAACAAAAAAATGAATTATGGGTATTTTTTGATGAAATAAATACGTGTCCGTCATTATCATTAATAACAGAAATATTTATAAATAGAACTTATAATGGAAATAATATTAGTGATAATATTAGATTAATTGGGGCTTGCAATCCATATAGAAAAAGGAAGCAAAATAAGGAAAAATGTGGATTGAGTTTTCCAGATGATAATGATGAGTTAGTATATTTAGTAAATCCTCTTCCGCAATCTCTTCTCTATTATGTTTTTAGTTTTGGTTCATTAGATGATAAGGATGAAAAATTATATATAAAAAGTATTATAGAAAATTTATTTGATAAAGATAAAGAAAATAATTTACATAGAATGACTACAGAAGCAATTTCCCAATGTCATATTTATTTAAGGAAAACTTTTGATCCTTCAGTTGTTTCATTAAGAGAAATTTCGAGATTTCCAAAATTAGTTAAATTTTTCAAGGATTATTTCCATAAAAAGAATGAATATGAGGGAAAACCTGAAAATAAAAATAATGATAAGATAAGAAGCATTATATGCTCTATCTATTTATGCTACTTTTTTAGATTAACAGATGAGATGAAAAGAAGTAATTTCGAAGCAGAATTAAGGCCTATATTTCTTGAATTAATTAATAATGAAAAAATAGAAGAAACAAATGGAAATTTAGTTGAACAAATTAAAAATGAACAATTGAGAAAAGAAATTGAGTCAAAACAAGAAGATATAAATCAATTTGGTGATTTCATTAAAATTGAAGAAGATTATTTATATAAGCAGATAAAACCAGATAAAGGAATAGGAGAAAATTCTTTAATAAAAGAAAATCTATTTTTATTATTTGTAGCATTAGTCACAAATATTCCAATTATAATAATAGGAAAACCTGGAACAGGAAAAAGTTTAAGTGTGCAATTAATCAATCAATGTATGAAAGGGAAGTATTCTGATAAAGGGTTTTTTATTAATTTCCCAAAAATAATTCAAACATATTTTCAAGGCTCAGATTCGACAAGACCTGAAGATGTTGAAATACTGTTTGAAAGAGCAAATAATAAATTGAAAAAAATTAAGGAAAAAAAATTGGATGTGCCAATATCAGAGGTATTATTCGATGAATTAGGATTGGCTGAAAGATCAAAATTCAACCCACTTAAAGCCATTCATCCTGAATTAGATTATGCAGGAAAAAGGAAAGGCATAAGCTTTATTGGTATTAGTAATTATTCTTTAGATGCTGCAAAATTAAATAGAGCATTAGTTTGCTCTGTTCCTGATTTAGATAAAAAAGTTGATGAACTAATTAATACTGCTAGAAATATTGCGGAGAGTTTTTCTCCAAAAATAAAAAATGATAAAATATTTGAAATTCTATCTCAAACTTATTACGAATATAAAAAAACTTTAGAATTGATTAAAAAATTAAATGTGTATAAAAGTTATTGTAAGAATATATCAAATTCAAATATAAAACCAATTGAAGTTCAGCAAGAGGAGAAAGAAGAATATCTTTCAGTGACTTCAGAAAATACAAGCAATCAAAATGGTGATAATTCTGTCGAAGAAAACAATAAATTAAAAAAAAGAGATAAAGGAATATTTGAATCAATTGTTAGAAAAGCTGAATTTAAAGAATTAATGAAAAGAGAAAAAAAAATTAGAGAAGATTTTCACGGCAATCGTGATTTTTATAATTTAATAAAAGGAATAGCAAATGAACTTGGTAAATCAGCTGAATTTAATGATATCGAAAAAGTTGAGATAATAGTAAAATATATTGAAAGAAATTTCGGAGGAATAGAATATGAAATTGATATAGATTTTAATTTGGTATTAGATGATATCAAAAAAGATTTGGAATTTATTAAAAAAATTATTGATGAATCCAACATGATAAATGAAAATAAAACCAAATTAAGTTCTGTTTATTTATTTAAAAAATTATATAATATTAAATGTGATGTTTTGAAAGAAATTAATTTTAAAATAGATGAAAATAAAATTAATGACTATGACTTAAATAAATGCATAAATGATAATATAAAAGATAATAATAGTCGATATTTATTGTTAGAAATAAAGCAATCTTTAGCCTCGTTAATATATGAAAATATTAAATTACAGAATCCATTTAAAGAAAAAACAATAGTTTATGATGGAAGTCCATTTGTTAATGATTTTAATAACGAATATAGATTTAAAAAAATAAATGATATACAAGAAGATGCCAAAGATGATAAGTTAATTATTATAGAAAATTTAAATCAAATTCATCCATTTTTATTTGATTTGTATAATATGAACTATGAAATAATAGATGATGAAAAATATGCAAGAATATGTTTAGATAGCTTTAAGGAATTAAAAACATTAGTTAATGATAAATTTAGAATTATTGTTATTGTTGACAAAAATTATATAAGACAATGTGATTTAGCCTTTTTAAATAGATTTGAAAAAATTATAGTATCTTTTGATAAATTATTAGATAATGAATTAGAACAAATATCGAGTAAATTAATAAATGAACTTGATTTTAAAAGTATCATTAAAGAGCATAAAAATATAAACTATTCATTTAAGAATTTATTAATTAATTCTAGTGATCAAGAAATTCAGGGATTAGTTTATTATTTTAGCAAAGTTTCTAATAAAAAAATGTTAGAATTTGAGAATGAAGAAGAAAAAAAGGAAATATTAGATGAAGAAAAATTAAAAGATAATGTTATTGATAAAATTTATAAAGTTTTGCCTCAAGATATCATAGCAATTTTACCAAAAGATAATATTATTCGAAAAAAATATGATAAATGTAAAGATGTCTATAATTTCAAAGATTATATTAATTTTATTAAGAAAGATGATTTACAATATAAAATATCTATTATATATACTTTTACTAGTATATCTAATATTGTTGAAGGAATGAATAATTCAATGAGTATAATGATTTCAGAAATAAAAAGTGAAAAAGATTTTTTAAATTCTATAGATGAAATTAAAAAAAATAATGATAATAACAAATTACAAATTGAAAAAAATAAATATATATGTATTCACTTTGAACAAACTAAATCAAAGAATATTAAATTTATAACAAATTTAATATTAAAAAATTTTAATGATGATAAATATAATTATATAAATATTATACATATTAATAGAAATTTTAATAAAAGTAGTAATGAAAGATTATATTTATTACCTGATATTAATCCTGATGTTTATCAAATATTTATAGATAATTTAAATGGTAATAATAAAATATTATTAAAGGATTTATTAAATAATGATATAAAAAAAATAATTGGTGAACATAAAGAAGATCTAAAATTAGACTATGAATTTTCAAAAATCTCAACAAATTTTTTGAAAGACGAATTAGAGAAAAAGAATTTTGATAATGATAAAAAGGATGAATACATCAAAGAAATAGAAATATACTTTCAAAGTCATAAATTGATAAAAGATAATATAATTGAGTTGGTTTTTAGATTATTTGATGATATGGAAGAAGATGCTTATGAAAGAGATAATGATTCATGTAAATTTATAATAGAAAAAATATATGGAGATAAAATGATTAATCCATTTACTGTTGATATTGTGTCATGTTTCATTGAATTTATAAAAAAAGACATATTAATGAAAAATTTAAAAAATATACTAAAAATTTTAGAAGATAATAATATATTAACAACAATAATAGAAGCCCAAAAATATGAAACTTTACATCAAGATATAGTTGAACAAATATTGTTGAAATATTTTAATGAAATAAATATCGAGAAAAATTATATGTATGATTGCAAATTTATATACAATTATAATATTCCAGGATTTTATAATTTCTTTGTATCTATTCATAATTATATAAATAAAAATATTTCTTTGAATTATTTAAGTTATGAAAAAAAAATAAGAAAATTACTTAGTGAAGATTATAAATTAATTGAAGAATTTCATGAAACTGAAGAAAATTTAGTAAACAATTTATTTAATGAAATTAAAAATAGTTATAAATTTAATTTTGAAATAATGAATATTGTTCCTTTAGATTTAATCCTAAAGGATTATATTACATATTTTTTGCAAAAAAATTATAAAAATAATATTTATAATAAAGATGATATATATCATAAAATAATAGAGTTTTTATTCAATTTAAGATTTAATGAAGACAATAAATTAATAATGAGTCAAAATAAGATAAACATTTTATTATTAAAAATAATATGGTTAGAAGCAAATGTTAATTATATTATAAATTTATTAACAATAATTGAAAAATCAATAACAATTCTTGATAATAACGAAAAAATTTTATATAAAAATATAATTGAATTATATGAAAAAAATGATATTAAATATATCACAAATACTGAAAGAAATCCAGAAATAACAAAAGAAGTTAATCAATGTTTCTATATATTTTTAGCTATAATATGTTATTGCATAACATCAAATGAAGTTAAAAAAGAAAAAATGGAGCAATATTGTAATAAATTAAAAGAAATAAATATAATCTTACAAACTCTAAATGATGATTTGTTTATATTTTTAAATGAAATGTATATTATTGATGAATTAATAAAAATAATAGATATATATGGAAAATATAATTTTGAAAAAATAAATAAAATTAAAAAATATATAAGAGAAAATGTCCAAATTATCCAGAAAAATTTTAAAGATGATCAAAATAATCCAACTGATGAACTTATAAGTAATTTTGATGAAATGTATAAAATAATAATGGACAATGAATATTTATATAATAAAGATGAAGGTTTTTTCAATAAATTGAGATATATATTATATAAAGAAATTGAAAAAATAAAAGATATTAATTATAGACAAAAAGTATTATCCAAATTATTAGAAGAAGATAAAATGATAAAAAAATCCAATGATATATTCGAAATTGTATTAATAAATTATTTAAGTAAAAATAATTTTAAAAAAAATATAGATAAAATTCAAACTGAAGACGATATTATAATAAAAACAATCGAAATAAAATTAAAAAATAATATTATTCTTGGAGAAACATTATTTTATTTATTTGAAAAGAGCTCGTTTAATTATTTCAATTATATTTTAAATCGAAAAAAAGACCCAGTTAATTTAGATGATGAACCTCTTGAAATATTAAAAGATTCGATTAATTATTTAAATAAATATATCAATAAATCAAAAGAATTAAAATCAAAAGCTAAAGAAGTGTATAAATTATTTTGTCTTGGTTATATAAAAACATTTTGCTATATATATTTAAAAATGTTTAAAGATGATAAACCAAAATGGAAAGATCCAGAAAATATAATTAAAGTTTTGCAAGGAAATGATCCTATTAATAAAATGATTTATATATATATTTTTAAAATTCTTTATAATAATTATACCATAAATTTTTTCAATGATAAGAATAATATTAATACATATAAATTGGACAAATTTTCTAATTTTGTAAGTTTAACTGATCTCAGTGCCATATATAAAATAGATTATAAAGTTAAAACTCTAAAAAATAATAAATATGAAAGAACACTTGGATTAATTAATAAGTATAAAAAAGATAAATTTGCGAATGAAATAAAAGCAAAAGATTTTGATGTTGAAGGATGTGGAATAGATAACTTTTATATTTCATCTTATAATTTGGTTTTAGCAAATTTATTAATAGAATCTACTGATATTAATGTTAATTTCTATAATAAAGTTTGTAAAGTTTTATTTAAGGATGATATTATATTGAAAGCCATTGAATTATTTTATGAAACACAAAAATATGAAGAAATTAAAAAAGTATATCAAATAAATTTATATAATATTAAACCTTTATTATTTGGATATCGTTTTTGCATAAATGAATTATCTTGTGCAAATGAAAGAGGAATTTATTATCCATTATATAATATTAAAAATATTAATTATTTGAAAGAAAGATTTTATCCTGGTAATGATACTAAATTTAATCCGGTATATTATGAAATCATTAAACATTTTGAAACTAAGCCAGAAGAAGGCTGTTATATTTGTCTATGTAAAGATTGGTATTATCATTCAGTTTCTACAGGGTTTCCAGGGAAAGATGAATTAAATAAGTTATGTCCGAAATGTTATCAAAATATTGGCGCAAGAAAAAAAGATGATAGTGATGATATAGTAATGATTAAAAGACCTAATTATTACAGAATATTTATGAATAGTAAAGAAATTGATAAAATTAGGGAAAATAAAAATGGGAGAGAGAAATTAAATGAAATTAATAATAGTTATATGACTCTGAAACAATTTAAAGAAAAATATATTTCAGAAATATATCAAAAAGAAATAGGAGTTTTTATCACTGATAAAAATGGTTTTAATAATGATAAAAAAATAGTTAGAAATTTAAGCCAAATTTCTTATCGTTTATTAAATTTCATTTTATATTCACATTTATTCTTTGCAAGAATTTTATTAAACTCAAATGAATTTGATGCTTATTTACCAAAAGGAATGAATTGGGTTGAAACTTTAAATCAATGTTGGATTATTTTAAATAATGAATTGTTAAAGATAAAAATAGATTCTTTAGAAAAATTTATGCATTATATATTTGTCGATATATTTAATTTATTAAATAAAGAAAAAAGTATTGAAAATTATGATAATTTAATTACATTGGAAGGAAAATTGGAAGATTTAATTCAAGAAAAGATTAAATCTTTTGAAGACTATCATTTTGAATTATCAAATAATATTGATAAAACATCTATAATTTATTTGCTAAAAGAATCATATTCTAGTGATTACTATGATTCAACAGAATTTCCATTTTATAATTTCTTTTATTATACTGATTATTTAGATGAAAAATATATAGAAAAAAAATTAAACGGAAAGGATGTTAGAAATTATCCAGTATTAAAAGCGTATTTAAATTTGAATTTTAATGATAAAGAAAATAAAAACAGATATTTATTAGATAATTTTCATAAATTTAACAATGCGTTAAATTTAGTTAATCAGCATTATTTTTACAAAATAACAAAAGAATCAGCTGAAAAAACAAAGTTAAAAGATACCGAAATATATAATAATTATAGAGAAACATTTGATAAATTTATTGAATTTTATAATAATGAAATAAAAGAATTAAAATTAAAAGAACAAATAGAATTAAATAAAGAAAATTCATTAATAGATTTTCTAATAAGAGAAGATAATAAATTTGGGAAAAATTATAAATTTATATATAAACATTTTATAAAAAAACAAAATGAAAATATAGATAAATTATTTGATTTTAAAATAGAGAACAAAGTATTTGACCCAAATTGTAAAATTAAAGTTGATGTTCAACAAATTAATGAAAAAGAAATATTTAATTTGAATTTAGATAAAAATATTTCATTTAATGATATATTATTCAATGCATCTTATAGACTAATACTCGATAATATTCCAATAAGATATAATTCATATAGAGAGTATGCAATAAATTATGAATCTATTGAAGAAATAATGACAGATTTATTATTGAAAAATAAAAAATTATTAAATGATAATATAACTGAATTTATTTATAATAATGAATTATTTAATAATCAGATAACAAATATACTCTCTTCTTTCAAAAAGTCTTATAAGAATAATAAAATTATTTTATCTGATAAAGTTGTAATATATAGATTTTGCTCTGAAAATAAAAATATTCCTTTATATAAGACAATTATTAATGATTTTATGGAATTAATTAAATTTTTGAATGATAATAGAAAAGAATATAACAAAAAAAATGATAATTATATAAAAAGTGACACAAAAATATTTGAGGTTTTGGAAAAAATGAAAGATGTTATTTCTAATAATTTTATTAAATTATTTGAAAAACAGGACGGATTAACTATTGATAAAACATCAGAAATTTTTGAATATTATTTAAGAGCAATTTTTGGAGAAGTTAAAATTGAATTAAAAAAATATCAAATGAATTTGGATGAAGATTCAAAAAAAATGATAGAAGCTTATAATGAAAAAGATAAAAAACATATTATATCTAAGGAAGATTTAGCCTATGCTATTAGATTATTTATAACTTTAGTATTATTATTAGAAGATAATAAAGAGAAAAAAATTAAACAAAATGAAAATAATATAATGAATTATTTGAAATCTGAAGATCTATGGAAAAATGAAATATTCAAAAGCGAAAAATTTAATAATAATATATATGAATTAAAATTAATGAAATTCAAAATAAATCAAATTATTCCCTTATATGATGTATTAGGAAAAGAAATTGAAAATAATTTCTTTGATGATGTTAAAAGGAAAATAGAAGAAGAAAATGAGGAAGAAAAAGAAAAAGAAATCGGAAAGGAAATAGAACATG
>Ga0310695_10007779_pt1 | contig 16960 bp, 20 predicted proteins | sample RumenRJG_04DNA_FD_203882 | JGI IMG/M metagenome (GOLD analysis project Ga0310695, IMG submission 203882) | Bovine rumen microbial communities from Lethbridge, Alberta, Canada - RJG_04 (v2) (version 2) | ecosystem: Host-associated > Mammals > Digestive system > Stomach > Rumen | place: Canada...
TTTAGGTTTAATTTTTTATTTCCGCTCCCAACCTTAAGTGTCACGTATTTTGATATATTCTTCATGTCATCACTTTCGCATGGCGGAAGATTAGAAATAGGGTGTGTATGATTGAGTAACGCTGATATTATCTTTAGTAAAATATTGCAAAGTCGTTCTCCGTATGGAACGCTTTGCGCACTTTTAACGAGTTGAAATAAGTCGTCGTTAGAGATACCAAATGCACCGTAATTATGCAATGGAGATGCAATCATGGCACTATCGGTATTCCCAAATAAATTAATCTTATCAGCAAATAGAGTCACACTACTTTTCGGGTTTGCTTCATCGTCATAAGAAATTTGTATTGCAGCAGAGTTTCCATTTTTATTTCTTCTAATTTTGTTCTTTCCGCCAATTAATTTTATGCCAGAATGTATAAGAATTTTATCTTTTTTTACATAGATTCCAGAATTACCTTTTCCGTTAATCGAAACATCATCAATTTCTGGCAATACAAGAGCTTCATCTCTCATATTTTCTGGATTCTCGCCTGGGCTGCAAGATGAACCTTGTAGCCCAGCAGTGGCGTCGGCCCCAGAAGCGTCGTCAAGGTTGCTTAATTGTCCGTATATTGGTCCAATGTAGTACCTTTGCCCGTCAATTATCATAACAACAACCTTTTCGCCTACTTTTGGAGTAAGGCCGAATACACGAGGTAGTAACGGGACACACCAATTCTTGCTTGTTTTTGCGACGTTATCATCGGGAATTAGGTGCACTAAAATTCTACCCTGCCCTGTGTTATCATCAATATCAATTACACTTGCTATTTTTGCGATTACATTACCTTCCATTAACTCAAACTTTTTCTTTTATCTAGTTCCGTCATAACTCTTGAATATTCTTTTTCAAGATTTTCCATGTGAGTACATAATTTGTCAATTTGCTCTTTAGTGGCGTCGTACTCATTTTGTATTTCATCAATTTTACGCTTTAAGTGTGCGTTTGAATAATCTGAATAGTTTTCCATCATCTTATTATTCCTTTCATAGCAGAAAAGTTAGTATTAAACCCAATAACGGTTACTGGCCCACCAGCATTCCCGCCTTGCGCTTGAATAGATATATCACCTGGGGCCGAAGCTACAGAGACGTACCCGTTTTCGCATATTTCATCTACAATTGCTTTTGATATCGCAGCTGACATTCCGCCTATTAGGTTTGGCGTTCCATCTGGATTTACACCAGTTGGTATTCCAGCCGATTGCATCCAAGCATACACATTAGAAACAATACGTCCGACAGAAAGTCCAGTTCTTCGTGTCGTTACGCAAAACAAAAGCCATGGCGGTAAGTCAAATTGTGGAAACGGTAAGTTTTTTATTCCATTTTCGACTGTTTGTATTACTTGAGCTAAATCCATATCATTAACAAGTTTGTGCTGTTTCGGGTGTTTTCTTCTCGTTATTTATTATATCGGCATAATCGACATTATCAATTTGGGCATTAAGCTTATATTTATTCCAATTAAACATTGGTATACATTGTAGAACTTCCTTCAAAAGCTTTAGCCATTTTTCCATATACTCTATTAGAGCCTGAATAATATATGCGTCCAATATCGGTCTGATATATTCATAGAAGATGTCTAATAACATCTGATATATCTTATTTAAAAGAATCCTGATTAGGCATTTTAAAATAGAAAATAATTTGTCACTAATCAACTTTTGAACATCTTCAACACTATGAGGGTCGGATAGGTCAATTAACCCAGCAATTTGGAAATTCAGTATAAAAATAAGCATTACTTTAGGCGCAAGAAGGCACATAAGTATTGGCCTAACAATAGCCATTATGACATTATACAATAGTCTTTTTAAATTAGACGATGAAAAATCTAAAGAGCCATCAACATTAATAACGCCTTCAGACGATGGCGTTGCGGTTAATGTTGTTATCGTTCTTTGAATTGTTGTTACGGTCCCTTCTGGAGTAGCAGATGTGTCTGCTTCATTCATTGAATCAAGAACATCGTCGATATCAACAACTGACGCAGGAACTCCAGGAGCTTCAACATCCTTTGCCCCATACCGATTAAGTTCCTCGCGATGAAGCATCATGTCATATTCGTCATTAGAAAACTTAAAATAGCAATCAGACGATAAGAATTCGTCAGTTTCTATCGCAGTTTTTACGACTTTAGATAATTGTGCATCAATAACCCTATTATTAAGAAGTAAATCCAGGCCTAATCCAGCGAATAGAGAGCCATTTAACAACTCGTTTAGCATTCCAGCTAATATCGCTTTTGTATTGAAAATTTTTATACTACGCATATAGTCATAGTTAAACTTATACATAGTATGGTTGACCCTCCAAATGCCAGCAACGCTTGCACCTCCTGGTGTTTTTGCCTCCTTCCCTCTATAATATCTTTGAGCAGATATTGATACAGCAAGCCTTTTTTCAGATGCGAAGACTGGGTCCCTCTCAAGCTGCATTATCGGATATATCCCTTTGTAATGATATTTAAACGGCTCGTCTGTATTCTCATTAAAAGTAGGCTCTCCTGTCCTTTGATTTATTTCTGAAGGATTAAAGTATTCAGAATCAACTTCTTGATATATAAAAAGATTTTTATTTTTTTTAGACTCTAGCCAATACTTCCATTCTTCATCTGTTCTTGCTGCCTTATATTTTCTGCTATCCCAAACCATCTTATTTCTTTCATATTGGGTAGTTTGGCCATCGCCCCTATACATTGCGTACCAAATAAATGCGTCTAAATCTTTAGATTTGTACAAATCATTAGGTGAGCACGGAGGAGCCATTTTTACATATTTTTTATAAAAAGACTTCTTTAAATATTTTCCATCGTCTGTTTTTTCCAATAACTCGTATAGTTCTTTCTTATCACCTCTTGCGTCTTCTTTTGACAAATATCCAGCCATTTTTAGGGCAGTATCGTATGACTCAATCCCTTCTGTGATAAATCCAGCTTTATGCTCTACAATATAATTGTTTATATTATAATAAGATGCACCAGCAGCTTGAGCAGAATTTTTCTCATTATCTAAAAATTTCCTAACAGCAGCCTCCGCCGTAGCTCTTGTCAAAAAGTATCTAACACTCGGCCCGTCGTTTGTGCTAATAGTTACCTTATAATAAGTGTAGGCTAATTCTGAGGTGTATGTTTGTTTTGAATCTAAATCATATATACAAACGCCAGTAGGAGAAATGGGAGATATGTTAAATTTACCAGCAATATCTATACTGCTTAACGGTATTGATAGATATCCGCACGTTAGTTTACCATAATACAAGTCTCCAGTAACCATTTTGACTGGCGCGCCATCTTTTGTCGATTTTACTGGGTATTTTGCGCCTTTCTTTTTGTAACCTATACAATCCATGTGGGCGTTGCTGATTTCTGGTATAACAGAGCATCCACCAAGCACAGCAACGAGGCTTTCTATAATAGCAACTTTAACGGCATCTTCTAGACCGTCCAAAAATCTTGATTCTACCTTTAGATTTGTTTTGGCTAATTTTTCGTATAAACTATCTGGTGAGAAATAAGTGTCCTCAACCTTGAATAGTTTACACAACATGTTATGAAGTTCCTTTTCTACATCAATACCGCACGCATATAAAACATCAAGGATAAAATCTAATATGTTTTCATATTTTTTACCCTTGAAGAAATCCAGCAGACTCATTGGAAAATTCTTAACGAACATCTGCATCGCATTTATATGCCCAATTACGTATGTATTCATTTTAGTTGTTCAAAATGTATTTGTCAGAGTCTTGAGATTTTGAAACTTCTGCCCTAATCTTTGTTAAATCAAGCTTTGTTGATTTCGTAAAGTTTTGGTCGTTTAATGCACCGCCAACATCGCCATTATGCTTAAGTATCTCACCCATAAATTTTGCGATTTCAAATTTAGACATTATTGCCTTTGTTTTATCGCCAGTGTAATCGTGTATAGCCTTAGCATATTTAGCCTTTTCTTCTATAGACGTATCAGCAAGATTTGTGCTTACAGTAAGCTTGTTGATTTCATTTTGAATTTCAGTTATTTGCCTACATGTTTGGTCATATGTTTCTTGCAAAAGCTCCTCTATTTTTTCAGCTGAGTTAAGCTTTACCTTATATTTTCTCTCTTGCATACTGTTTTTGTTAATAAATAGTTTGCTTATTGTTCTTGCATCATTTTTTTAAGCGCGGCATATACAACCTTATATTTCCTCATGTTATCCCTTACCTCTTTTGTTGACATCATCGTTTCTTCTCTAAGGAAATACAGTATTTTACTCTTTTGCAGTTTGTTGCTGATTGATTTATAAGGAGACATCGGGTTTACATCTTCTTCCTCATCATTAGTGTCATCTTCTGTAGTTTTTAATATTGTTTCCCAATTATTAACGAGTTCTATTATAGCAGAGCCAACGGCAACCTCACCATCACTAAGTTTATAATCCTCACGATTCTCTATCATTTTTTGAATTTCGCTGGTTATCTTAGCTAATAATTTTTCTGAACGAGCATAACTATCCCTATCTTCTCTTGCATCGGAGTAATTTATATTGTCAGAAATGCCATCCCTAATCATTTCATATGGGACGGAGCGCCTTAGATTTTTATCATATTGCATTTTCTTGAATAATAGATAATTTTTACATATTGTTCCGCAATATGAAAAAGCCTTCGTTCCTTTTGGCGCTTTAAAATTACTAATTTTAGTCATTAAATATGACATTGTATCATTAAATGTTGCGTCAAACTCTTCATCTGGTACGTATAATTTATACGTGCGAATAACAGACTCGACCATTTTTTTGAATGCTGGTCTTAAAACACTATTAAAAAGACTATCTCGCTCTAGAGTGTTCTTGTTAATTATTAAGTTAAGGTCGTTAATCCTTTGTAGTTTTTCACTGTCGTTTATATGTATCTTTTCGGAAAGTTCAAGAGCATCTGTTAACGTCCTCCCTGAACATATGATATCCAAATCTTCTTCAGAACAATTAAACCTTATCTTTAAAATTTCAGCAGTACAGCCAGAAATTTTTCTTCCTATTCGGTTATATTCATTTACCGCTAATTCTTCTGGCTCTTCAAAATATCCTTTCTTTTCTTTTGGTTTTCTTCCTCTTTGCGCCATTTCTTACAATATCGTTAAGAAATGCTAATCTCTTTATCTACATAATAACAATGTACTTTCCCAAAAAATGCCACACTGTGGCCTTGCATTAAGATACTGGAAAATGGGAGATGGCTATTCTCCCATTAACCATGATTAACATTTGTTATTATTCGTAAACCTTATTTCTATCCTCCTTATAGAAGTATTCTTTCTTGGCTAAATCGACCCACCATGTGGCTTCTTCTTCTGTCATTGATTTTACGTAAGAGCCTGAAAGTGAATCTTGCCTATTAATGGTATGAAGATATCCAACTTTTGGTATAACGAAGATTGTTAATCCATATTTTAAAGCTCTAAGCGCGAACTCATACCAGAATGTCATTTTTATTGATTCTTTTAGCCCGCCAATTGATAAAAAGTCGTCTTTTTTTATAATACTTCCAGTGAAATTAAACGTGAAGTAATCGGATATTGACTCCGCATCTACAGTACCAATTGCGTCAGAAAAACCATTTGCCCAAGCGGCTTCATTCAAATATCCAATAGAGCCATTTTCCCTTGTTTCATAGTCAACAGCCTCTGTTAAGAAAAGCATAATAGAAGACCGATACTCGCTATTCATGTATCGTTCGGCATTATTAAATGCATTTTCCGTAAATCTATCATCAATCTCAAGGATTGTGAAATACTCAGTCGTGCACTCCTTTACACCTCTATTTACTAGGTGTTGGAATAATGTAGATTCGTCTTCCTTTACTTCTACGAATTTTACATTTTTTTTATCAAGTGATTTGTATTTTTCAAAATCAGATTTCTTGGCTACAATCATCAATGTTACTTCCTTATTTTTACCAGTATACCTCAATGTTTCTAGTGAATCATGAAGCATAGAGTCGTAAGATTCTTCATACTTATGTATCGGTAGAATTACTGTAACATCCATATTATTCATTATTTGATTTGATTATTGTTTTAAGTTCATTAAAATCGTTAACTCTTCTAGCAAACACACCATCAACAATATTTCCTTTTATTGCCTCTTCTTGCGCTTCGTTTGTATATAGTCCTTCGACAGCTTTATACCTATTCTTTAGTTCATCTGGAATTTTATCAAGAGTCCAGCTTCTTACGAGAGATGCAATCATCTCTGGAACTTCGTCTATAGACCTAAACCATATACACGCATTTGTTAATTCGCCGTCTTCTCCGACCTCCATCCAGTCAGAAAGATTATCTGGAATCTTTGCGAGTACAATATTTCCAGATTTTAAGGCTTCAAGTAGTGAATAACCAAATTCTGTATTGTCATCCACCCAAATGGTAAAGTCAACATCTCTAAAAGCTTCACTCATTATATCTTGATTCAGTGACCTTAAATCTCTAAACGAAACCCATCGGTAAATCGGATATTTCCAGTAGAACTCCTTTGTTATTCTGTTCCTGTCAGACGGGCTCTTTGACACTATATTTATCATAAGTTTCTTAGGACCATCATAAGGTCTAAATTTGTTTTCAATCGCAGGGCTTATAACGCTAATATGAAGACTTGGAAACATTTTTGAAATAGACTCTTTTTGATGCTCGGTTGTCGTAATACACTCATGTATGCCGCACGAGTTAAAATCTGTCATAACTGGGAAGAAGTCGGCCATTCTCTTATAGTCGTTTACAACAAGAATTTTCTTAGAATTAAGCTTATCCTTCGTTTCGAATATCACATCAGACAAGATTTCAGGTATAAAGATAAAATCTTCTGGGCCGAACATAACGTTTGTGTCTTTTACATTAACGTACGGTATTTCTTCATATTTTTTATCTAGCCAATCGAATGGGCCTATGTATTTATCCTTTTCTGTAATGTCTACATAAGCCATAGTCGTCTTATACCCTAATTTCATTAACTTATATGCCAATTGGTAAAGATATTCAATAGAGCCAGATGTATTACCTTTAGTATCTATAACCATGAAGTAAACATTAAAGTCTTTTTTGTTTAACTTTTCAAGAACGCCATCTATTTTTTGTAGCTGTTCATCTTTTGATAATTTACTCATCATTCTTATCTTTTATTAATTATTTTCATTATTTGAGGTTAATTTACTAAGAATGGTATCGTCTTCTACCATTTTCTTAAATGAAGAGAACCTATAATCTGAAGATATATCTTTGTTATAATCAAAATCAATTAAAATGGAAGTTTTGCCATTTGGTTTTGAGTTGATTAGATTTGGGTCTGCTGTAATTAAAACATCACACCTATCCCAAATATCTGATGAATCAAACGGAAAAAACGTTTCCCTTATTGACGGATTTAACTTTGAAATAAAGAAATATGTTGACCCCATTGATAGCCCATATTCCTTGGTTGAAACTAGTATCACATCGATGTCATAGTCTTCTTTTGCTTTTGATATGAATTTCTTTAAGTCAACATCGGTGCTACTTGAGCATGTTGGACACTTTGCAAAGAGTTCAAATGCGTTATCTTCGTACGTAAAACGATAATAAGCATCATCGTTTTGGAACGGAAGAACGAGTTTTATATCCTTTGAAAAGAATTCAAATTCACTTAAATCAAACTCGTGGTTATACAAATCAAGATAGTATTTCAAAAAGTTATTTGAAAAATCTCTAATTACGTCATTTAAATCAATCGCTATTTTCATTTTCTTCTTCTTGTATGCTATTATTTAGGTTCTTTAGATATTCATCCCTCCTTTCGATGGCGCCAACTGTTGGCGTAGCACCATCTCTTAGTTGTATATTTTTGTATTTTTCATCGACCTCCTTCGTTTTAAACTTATGTCCTACATACTCATATTCAACTTCATTGTTACATTTATATCTTATAACGATACTTCCGTCGTATACGACTATATCTTCTATCTTTGCGCCGCCGTAAGAAAATTTTTCGCCAGAATGGCTTCCTTTATCTGTCCAAGGTTTCTCGGTAATAAAATCAAATCCACTAATATCAAGAAGAGGGTCTCTATACCTTTTACTCTCAAGTATCCCCTTCATTTTATTAATCACCGTACTTCCTATCGGAGAGAACTGAGGAGGTTCTGTCGGGAGATATAATTCAACAATAGAATGATTATCGTCTATTTTTTTTACAACAATCCTCTTAACAATCTTTTCTATCTTAAAAGACGGTCTAAACCCATCCCTTCGCACATCAAGAAGTGTTAAATAATCAAAATCTTCCTGGCCAAACTTTTCAATGGCAAGCGAAACAGCGTCAGGGCTGAATATTGATTTTTTTTCTATTTTTAGGTTGTCCTGAATAACCTTTATAGGAAGGTTATCTCCTTCATACACTTTTGCGTGTTGCATGAAATCAGAAGCAGTTTTCTTACGAGCAAATGCATATATTTTATTTCCGTCAACGTCTTCATCCCATTCTTCCTTCAGAAATGTCGGGTCAACATCAACATGTATACTTTCTGCCGCTCTTAGTATTCGGTAATATTCATCACACGCCTCTTTGACTCTTTGCGTTTGTTCCTCTTCAAGCATTTCCTGAAGTACTCCTCCACGACTTTGTGATTGGTTTATTGTGGATTGATTTTTTGGGTCAACTTGCGATGAAATAACATCATCAGCCCCTTTCATGCCTTGCAAAATAGACATACCAGTTATTCTGGCCCACCTTTTTGCTTTATCAAACATTTTTATTTAAAAATTTTTCTAGTTCTGTGATTATTTCCGAATGAAGCTTTGTGTATTTAACAAATTTTTCAGCAGCTTCACCTTTTTCGTTTAACGAGTGATTATAATTACGAGCCATATCTTCATAGGCCTTTCCTGCAATTCTGCTTGCTTTTTCAAGCGATAGTAAATATTCGAGTTGCTCTTTTTTCTCTGTTGTAAAATCCGCTTTCATTTTTGGTTCAGTATATGTATTTATTTTAAATAAAAATAAAAAAAAATATCACGAATGTCAATAAAACAATCGTGATATTACGATAATAAACACTAAATATACTTATTTTCCAGAGTCTCCAAAGCCGCTAGAGCCTCTATCTGTGTCTTTATCAATTTCTTCTACAAGAACAAATGTTGGTTTTTGCTCTGCCGCAAATACAAGTTGTGCGCACTTATCTCCAACTTCATAAGGGGCAAATTCCAACGATTTTGCTCGTGCTTTAAACGTCGGCGCCAAAGCCCTATATACGTCTTCATATGAAAGCAGCATAGCGGCTGGATTCGTTATATCATCAAGCATTCGCTTGCACACTTCTTGGTGAATCATCACATCAAGAGATGTTCTATTTTTAAATCTTGCTTGTATTTCCCCGCGATATATATCGCTGTCGATGATTCCAACGCTATTTGTTAAATAACATTCTTTTTTACTATTAGAAGACCTAGGAAACAGATACAAAGCTTTATTATACCCATCGTCTACGCTTGTTTCAACATAAATGCCAGTGTGGTATATATACATATCATACTTTTCGTCATATTCGCAAGATATGCTTTTAATATCATAACCAACGTCTTGGCCATGAGCCTGTTCTGGCATAGATGCTCCTTCTTCAAGTTTTACCTTGACGGTATTGCTAATTTTAGATGTTGCCATATTTTTCTTTTTCTATTGCGTAGGCTAGCTCGTTAGCTTGCCTTATTATTATTGTCATTATATTATCAAACGCCTTTCCGTTATCGTCGTCTCTATCAAGGCAAGTGATGGCTTCCATTTCTATTGGAGTTATCTGTACTCCATGATTAAGGGCCATGAGAGCGCCTCTAAGGCCGCATTTAAGCCTAGCGTTAAGTGGAACGAACATGTTTATCTGCCCCCTCTTTTCTACCTCCCATTCATTTTCGTTTGGTTTATACATTACCAATTTCGCTGTGTGCTGCAAGATGCAGCATTTTACAAGAGACTGCAACTCGACCTTAAATGTTCCGCTAATAGTATTTGCTATTCTGTTTGCTAGCGCGCATACATAATTTATATGGACAAGCAAAGAGCCTGGGTAAGCGCATCCAGTGTCATTATTCAGGCCACAAACTCCAGCTTTAAGTGTGACGTCAAGACTATCGCTTTTAATTAAGTAATTTTGCAAACCAGCACATTCTACATTTCCATAGAAGCGTTTCAATTCGCTGTTTAATTCTTCTTCAGTAAGTTTTCTCATTTTATTAAAATTTTAGTTACATCAATAATATATAAAAAAATCGGCCAGAAAACCAGCCGATTCACAAATGAAATAAATAAACACATCCTATGGCAAAATTATACGTTTCCTTTCTTTAATTGTACGATTTCTTTATACCAAGCGGCTCTTTTGTCTGTTACGTTTCTAATATTGTACTTGTCCTTTACTGTATCATACATATTATTTTGCAGTGTAGTGATTAATTCTGGGTTATCAACTAGCTTCTTAATGGCTTTAACAAAGTCTTTATGCGCCCTTCTTTTATCACCAACAAGAATACAGTTTCCATCCATATCAATCTCACCGCCATACTTAAACATATTTTTACTTCCAATTGTGTATGGCCCAAAATTACTAGCAATTACAGCCGTTTTCGTAAAGCCAGCCTCAATAAATTTCAATTCTGACTTCACAGCATTAAAATCATTTTCTGCAATAGGAGCGATAAGGACATCTACATTCTTATAATGTGTTGCAAAATTAGAAATATCTTTAGTCCATTCTCTCCTATACGGTTCATTTTCTACGTTTGGCCACTGTAAGTTCGGAATAAATTTTTCCAAGAATGCTCTGTATTCTGGTGAAATAATACGGTAGTTGTCTGTCACATTTTGTTCATATCTATACCACACAGATTCTTCTGGCTTAATTGGGCGTTGTTGCGCGACTTCGCCGTCTTTTCCGAAAACTGTAACAGTTCCTCTTGTATCAAATCCGCAAAGAACGATTTGAATTTTACTGAATATATCTTTTGGAAGTGCGCCAATCACACCGTTAAACAGCTCCATATCCTTCTCGTGCGAAGAACCCATAACAAATCCAAATCTAATTCTGTCTGATTTATTTTTGATTGGGGAGTATTGCCCTTCTTCTGGGTCTATTGCATTCGGAAATACAAGGACATTTTTATTGTGTGGCTTTATCTTACTCGCAAAGATATGTGTAGTTGTTGTTACATAGTCAGCCATCGTGAGATTTTTTATAATCATATCCTGATGGCCAAGCATTTTATTTTGATGATACATTGGATGCGTTTGAGGAAGAACCCAATAGTCATCGATGTCCATTATTGTTACAATGCCATTTTCTTTAAAAAACTCAAGAGCATTCCAAAATTGTGACATATTACCGAATAGCCCCTTATGAAAGTGAATTATATCATACTTCCTAAAAGACTCAAGGTCGGCCCAATTGGGTGTATATTCAATTTCAACGTCAAATTCATCTCCATACATGGTATTTAGCATAGTATGAGGTGATACTGACCTATATCTCCCCACCCCATAGGAATCACTTGGAACAACTAATACATTAATTTTTTTATCCATAAATTGCGTTTTATTTTCTATAAACATAATTACTTGTTGATGATAAATCAAGAATAAGAAAAACTTTATCACGAAAAAGGTTAAATAAACTATTTATAATAGACAAAAAGTATATTATGAAAAAAACATTATACATAACAGAAGGGCAGTTAAAAGAAATCTCTTCATGGATGTCAAATAATCCAGAATCCAGAGGAGCCAGCAGTAGTGATGGTTTCCCTGGAGTTACCGCTGACGGGTTTAGTGGTGATGATGAGACGTATACTTCTGGAAAACCAGTTACTGGAGACGAGATATCAGCAACAATGACGGCTAATTTCTTTAAACAATTTGGAATGCAACAGGGTAGAAATTATAGGCCTTATAGCTACGACGAACTAAACGACTATAAGGGCCATAAGGATGAGTTTAGAGATATTGACTTCAGAAACGCAGAAAGAGAAATTGAAATGGGATTTGGGGATTTAGAGGATTCAGATGATGATGAAGATTACACGAACATGATTTCCGAAGAATTCAATAAAGTGTTTCTAAATAAAAAGTTAAAAGCTAGTAAAACCGCTTCTGATGTAATGTCTCCAGCTGTTCAAAATGGTTTTGTTGACCATTTTAAAGAGGGTGAAACGACATTAAAGGCGTTGAGGCAAAAAGTGTATAACATGCAACATGGAAAATCCGCCGAAGACCCAGAAACACAAAAGAAGATAGTACAGGCGTATAATAACGCGAGAAAAGTAAATACATCCGTACAATTGGCAAACAAAAACACACAGGATTCAGTTACTACAAGTGTTAAAAACAGCCAAAGTAAAAGTAAAGGTGAAGAAAACAAACCGATTATAACATATTTCAATTAATATAATTATGCAAACAGCACTAGAGAAAAACGCGATTGATATTAGAAATGGCGTTCCTGTAAGAGGAGATGTTACAACTAGTAATGTGTTAAATAACACATATAATAGGTCTGATGAATATTCAGCATTACATAAGGACGCGCTTGCTGATGGAGACGTAAAGGGGCGTGGTACTGGGCATGGTGGCCATACTCATACGATACCTGATTACACAAAGCCAAAAACAATGTTTGATTATTCCAACATTGACACATCTGATAAGGCTGGTAATGCTTACGATAAACACGGTAGAAATGGTGTCGGAGGTAGAGATTTCTTAACGACAATAAACATATACAACGTTGAAAACCAATATGGTGTTGACATCATTGACACTTCAAAAAATGTAGCTGACGGCCAGATTAAGATATAATATGGCAACATTATTTGAAAATATTATCCGTAATGCTTTTATCCTTAAAGAAGACGCCCAAATCGATAGGATTAGTGGCGCTATTACTGGTATGCATCCAGTCGTATTAAAATATGATGATAGGAAGGGAGAAGGAGGGAAAAACAAAAGAGTCGTATACCCAGTTGCGTATGGGATATCTACCGCTGGGAATCCAGTTATAAGGGCATTTCAAAAACAAGGTTCCACAAAAACATCATCACCAAGCTGGAAGCTATTTAGGCTAGATAGGGTAAAAGGCTTACGCGTTATCACTTCTAGAACGTTTAATCCACAAGAATTAATTGGGTTTAGAAGTGATGGTGATGAACAAATGACGACGTTATATTGCATATCTCCTATTGGAAAGGCTAAAAGTGGAGAATATAGCGGAAATTACGTAAAATTAAAATCAACACCAATAACAAAGAGTGACATAGAGGCTGAAAAAAATCCGCAAGCGGCATCAATGGTGCAAGCTAAAGAAAATGGACAGAATCAATCTGGCGAAGATATTGTAAATGATATTGTTAGCAATATAGATAATAATAATCAAGCGGCGCAAAATATTGACAATGCTGGTAATTCTGGCTATAATAATGAAAAATGGCAACAGTATAAAATGAAAGCCACAGATTCAGACCCGATTTATAAAGATGAGATTCCTGGTGGTGATAACAAAGTTGGAGCAGAAAATGGTGTTGCTATGAACAAAACACAAATAGGAGATAGCCCAATTTCAAAAGAAGATTTAAATGGGAATGAAGAAACGGAAAATAATGAAGTTAATCCAGCAGTTGATTTAGTTAACAGAATGGATAGACTTTATCAGGACGAAAATAGTTGATATTATGCCGCTAACAAAAGAGCAATTAAGAAAATGTCTCGCAGGAGCGAGAGATGTTGTCCAAAAGGACATGGAAAATGAACAGCAATTTGCACCAGTTCAGCAAAGGGCACCGATGAGAGAACAGGCTGGAAATAGAGGGTACAACGCTAGCACAGTGAAATATGTAGACACTGATACAGAATTGGAGTATGATAGTCCTTATGGAGGTGGAGACGAATACGAAGATGATGGAGGATTAAGTATGCCTTCAGACTTGAAAGGTGCAGCTAGAAACAGTAGGATGCCAGAAGCAATAAAACAATCTATGATGCAAGAGCAAATAGACGTAAGCGCCTTACAAACAGAAGGCTCTGTACTAGATTCGTTAGGAATGCAAGGTAGCCAAAGGAGGCAACAAAGAGTTCCTGTTAACGAAGCACGAAGACAGGCAACTGCGACTGGCGTAAATTATAATCTAATTAAGCAAATTATCACAGAGTGCCTAGATGAGAGGCTTGGTGATAATACATTGAAGACGATTCAAGTCGGTGATGGAAAAATTAGGTTGGTTGATAACCAAGGTAGAATATTTATTGCAAGTCTAGAATATAAGGGGAATGTATCTGATAAGAAGAAAAAGTGATAAGGAAACTACTCAATAGGATATTTAGCAAGCAAAAAAAGCAAAAATGCGAGCCAAATGAAATTGTTTCTATAAAGAAAAACTATAGAGAAAAAGATTTATTGCTAAAAAAGATTCAAGATTATTCCCTATCCGTACTGCTTGGAAAAAGCCGTGCCGTCAATGTTATTGTAGTACATAGCTCAAATAGTAATGGCCATGAAATACGTAATCTAGACGACGCGGAATTGTTTTTTAAAGAAAAGTTCACAAAAAAGATTGTATATTCTAACGGATATATACCTTATCATTTTTTAATCACTCAAGATGGCAGAATATACGAAACAATGTCATTGTCAGCTCCAGCGATTGGTGTTAAGGGACATTTAAATGACGGTGTTTCGATTTGTTGCATTGGCAAGGATAAAAGCAATGAACAAAAAGAAAGCGTATCGTGGCTAATTTCTTCTTTAAAAGATTACCTCGGTGTTAGCAATATAATCAATGATAATGAATACAAATAAGCACATATGGGAATAATAAACGAGATAACGCATGTCTATAACGCAATAAAAAGCTTAAATAGATATGAGATAAATGGCATAATATCAGAACATCTATCAGAATATTCTTATAATTTTCTAACAGAATATGAGTTAGACGAAATAAGAAGCGAGTTTGGTAGTGTTGAGTCATTTTCTAAAATATTGGCAGAAACTTTTACCCGAAACGATGGTTCATTTGACAATGTGATGATAAATGAAATGTCTATAGACGAGAATGCCGCAAAGGGAATTAAGATTCTAAAAAATGCTGGAAGAGGGGTAATTAGAAGACTTACTGGAAAACCAGTTGGTAAGGTTGTTGAGAGATTTGGAAAAAGAGAACTATATGATATTGCTAAGTTTAGCGGCAAAGAGGTAAGTAAGGTTGGGCATAAAGATATTGGGAGATACGTAACAAGAGAATTAGCAAAAAATACGAATAGAAACGTAGCTAAACAGCTAGAGAAACAGGCGGCTTGGCTTTCTAAAAACACAAACATGAACGCTAGGCAAATGGAGGAATTCATGGCTAAATATGCGAAATGCCCTGGTGATTGCGACCCAAAACTATGGAAAATGGCATTTGAGGAAGAGGCTAAGATGTTTAATAACGGGGCGAAACTAGAGAATGGGCTTGTAAGAGCTAGATATAATACGCTTGCTAGAACTGCTGGAAGGGGAGTAACTACTGCGGCTGGGTCGGCTGGAAAAACCACAATGACTCGCGGGATGTTTAGAGGTCTTAAAAATTTTGGTAAAAGAACTTTATGGAAATTTGTAAAGTGGGGCGGTATTATCTTTTTACTAATTGGCGGTATATGGTATTTCTGGGATGATATTTCTGGATGGGTTAAGCGAAAAATTGGAACATCAGATGAAAGCAGCGTAACTAATCGCGGAAGTATTGATGGAATATATCCTAAAACATATGGAGTTGAATATAGAAGTGAGAATCCTGAAGATTATAGAATAATTTAAAAGTGTTTAAAATGGAAAACGAATTATTACAGTACTATATTAATGCGATAGATTCTATTTTAGGCGAAAAGAAGCTATTGTCTGAAGAAGAGTATAATTACGCTTATAGGCTTGTTTATTCAAAATATAAAAGCCTAGGGAATATGGCTTCCGTCATAGAAAAAGCTATCGATAAAAAGATGTCAAAGCATTTTAATGTCGTTAAACTTTTTAAAAGTGACGCATTTTCGAATGAAGAAAAACAAATTATCATTAATTATTGGGTTTCTTCTTCGTTTGCAAATGCAGCAAACAAAAATAAAATAAGCAATAGAACGCCATTTATAAATATTGTTAATAGGGATTACGAGCGACTTAGCTCTATTCTTTCAAGAAAACAATACACTGATAATAATGGGGTTATATATAATGGCTCAGATATATTTGGCAGTTTTAAGGATAAACAAGAAGCGCTAAACGAGTTTGCGTTGGCTGCTGTTGGCAAAATAGCATTATCTGCCGCAGTTTGGCTTGGATTAGATGCATTATCGCCAAAAATAGCAAAACAAGTACCTGGTATCTGTTCACTTGTTAGGCAGTGCGCTGAAAAATACCCAACAGCAACAAAAATTGCGAATTACACAATATCACCATTTGATTTAGATGAGTTTATTAAACAAGATAAAATAAACAAAGGAGAAGAGGTTGATGCTGACAACGAGTATGAAGACAATGAAGAAAACTTTGACGATTACGACGTTGTAATGGAAAATGGAAAAGTATATAATGAGCATGAAGAAGAGGTAGTTATAGATACAAATTCGCCAAGTGTAGGTAAGATATATAAAGGAACGTTTAAAGGAGATGACGGAACTGTTTATAACTACACGTTCGAAGATAGGGATAAAAAATAAAAAGAGCGGTATGTTTCCGCTCTTTTTTTATTCAAAATCATCATCTTCGATGTATTCAGCCGCCTCTATAATGTCTCTAATACTACCTATTATAATATCTGGATATTCCTTTGCAACAAAATTATCAGTTTCTACGTCAATATCAACGATAGCAGAAATTTCAGCTGGTATTTCTC
>Ga0310695_10007780_pt1 | contig 16955 bp, 19 predicted proteins | sample RumenRJG_04DNA_FD_203882 | JGI IMG/M metagenome (GOLD analysis project Ga0310695, IMG submission 203882) | Bovine rumen microbial communities from Lethbridge, Alberta, Canada - RJG_04 (v2) (version 2) | ecosystem: Host-associated > Mammals > Digestive system > Stomach > Rumen | place: Canada...
CATGCCGGGAACTGTTAAATCAGAGCACCTTTCAAATGCTGACAGAACAAACAAATGTGACGGTCTTGAAAAAAGTTTGTTGAGCACAAAATTTACGTCTTGACAAAGGTCACTTCATAACAGTCATACAAACTTAATGGGAATTTATGAATCCTTAAGGACATTTTCCCGGAAAGGCGAGTATAATGCCATTACAAACTGCTGAATGACATCAGGGAAAGCAGCAACAGAAATAAAAAAGAAATGAGGAAGAATCTATGCAGTTTTTAGTAACAGCGCAGGACGGGACCGACGAGGGCGCACTGGAGCGCCGCATGAATGCAAGACCGAGACATCTGGAAAACATCCGGAAGGTAAAGGAGAAGGGAAGTGTTATCTGCGCCGGCGGAATCACCGGACCGGAGGGACACGTGAGAGGCTCCTTCCTGGTGATGGAATTCGAAACCCGGACTCTGCTGGAGGATTACCTGAAGACCGAGCCCTACGTCCTGGAAGGCGTATGGCAGAAGATTGACATCAAAGACTGCAATACCGTAATCATGAACGACGAGATGGTCGGGAAATAAGACGAGGATGAGACCTATGGATGATCGCCTGAAGAAACAGCTGGCATTTGCACTGGAGATTGACAAAGAAAAGAATATTTTCCGGCAGACCCATCTTTCCGGGCACGGACGCAATGAAAACGACGCCGAGCACGCCTGGCACATGGCCATCATGGCCTATCTCCTTAAGGAGTACGCCAATGAAGAGGTGGACATCGCAAAAGTCATGCTGATGTGCCTCATCCATGATGTGGTGGAGATCGACGCCGGAGACACCTACGCCTACGATAAGGAAGCCCAGAAGACCCAGAAGGCGAGAGAAGAGGCGGCGAAGGAGCGAATCTATTCCCTTCTTCCCGAGGATCAGAAGGAAGAATTCACCGCCATCTTTGACGAATTTGAAGCCTACGAGAGCGCCGAGGCGAAGTTCGCCCACGCCCTGGACAATCTCCAGCCCCTCATTCTGAACAACAGCAACGAGGGCGGAGACTGGAAGGAGCACGGCGTATCCGCCAGTACCATCTATGTTCGCCACAGCAAGACAAGGCTTGGTTCGGAGAAGCTCTTTGAGGCAACCGATGAAATCATTCAGGACAATGTCCGGAAGGGCAACCTGCCGGCATAAGCGGGATGACCGGTACACTCCGCACTGCTTAAGCAGGCCGGCGCCCCCATGATAAGGAGGAAATATTATGAGAATGAAGAAACTGCTTGTCGCAGTACTCGGCTGCGCCATGCTGCTTCTGGCAGCAGGCTGCGCAAAGAAGGAACCCCAGACGGCGACCGTGAGCCTGCCGTCCAACCCCACCACGGGCTATTCCTGGAAGGTGGAGCAGTCCAATGACCTCTTCGAGATCACCAGCGAATTCGCCGAAGGAGAGGGCGGCGCCCTCGGAGCCGGCGGAACGGACACATTTACCCTGACACCGCAGGCATCCGGCGAGACCGCCGTCATGTTCATGTACGGCCGCAGCTGGGAAGAAGCGCCGGAGAGCGAGATTGTCTATAACGTAAAGATCGACAAAAACATGCAGATCACCGTGGAATCCGTGAAGGCCGAGATGGCCGGCAGCATGGAGCAGATGCCGGAAACCCCGCAGATGGAGGTCAAGTAGGCGGGTGCACCACAACCTGCGGGAAGGGGATATTCACGCCATTTCTGCGGAACAGGGCGAGAAGGTCCTCATTCAGCCTTCGCCTGGCGGCAAATATATCCGTCTCCTTCGTCTCCGCGTGGAACCGGAGGTTGATGGCACTGTCGCCGAACGACTCAATACCCATGAAGACGGGCGCCGAGAGATAGAGATCCCGGTGCTCGTCATATATTTTATAGAGCTCTGGGATGAGAATCTCTCTAAGCTTCGGGATATCGGTATCATAGGCGACGCCGATGTCGCAGATGGCCAGAGAATTGTTCCGGGACCGGTTCTGAAGATTGCGGATGTCCGAATTGTTGACGATCTTCAGGTTGCCGCCGGCATCCTCGATGACAGTGGTGCGGACGCCGATGCTGCGGACCGTGCCCCGGAAATCATCCAGGATAATGATGTCGCCGACGCCGTATTCGCCTTCAAAGATGATGAAGAAGCCGGTGATGATATCCTCAATCAGGCTCTGGGCGCCGAATCCGACGATCAGGCCGATGATGCCGATGCTGGCCAGCACCGCGCCGGTATTGACGCCGAGGATGCTGAAGCCCCACAGCAGGGCGATGATGACAGAAAAATACTTTACGATGCTCTGGAGCAGGTTCGTCACGGTGGCGGACCTGCTTTTTGCTTTTCCGATCACCTCCAGAAGCATGGAGAGAAGGGTGCAGACAACCCAGATAATCAGCATCGCGGGAATCAGCATCAGCACATGGGCCACGGTGATGCCCGCATCTCCCCGGAGGAGAAAATGCCCGTCAAACAGGGACTGCATGGTGCCGGCGGTCTTTTCCGGCAGCGGCAGCCATCCGGGATGACAGAACAGGACAATCAGGATCAGTGAAATGATGAGTCCGACAATGCGTTTTACCTGTTTCATAATAAAATACCCCCCCTTCTTACGGTTCTGCAGACAGGTCGGCGTCGGCAGGCTGTGCGGTATCGGTTGTCGTGCCGGTTCCTGCTGTCGTATCCTGCCCGGTGCCGGATGTTGTGCTGGTGCCCGCCGCGGTATTCTGGCTGGTGCCTGCTGTCGTGCTGCTGTTCGTTCCGGCACCATCACTTCCGGCCGGTGCGGCGGTCTGCGTGGTTTCGTTATTGGTGGAAGAACCCTGTGTTTCTGCTGAAGAAGTATCCCAGGTCGATTCCCGGGTGCTGGCAGAAGATTCATCGACAAGGTTTTTTCTGGCCTGTGTTTCAGCGGTATCTGCAGAAGATTCTCCTGTTTCCGCCGCAGATTCTTTCGTTTCCGCCTGCGAGGCATCCGCAGAAGATTCCTGTGTATCAGCGCGGGAAGCGTCCGGAAGGGATTCCCGGGTCTCGGCGGAAGAAGCGTCAGGAAGGGATTCCCGGGTCTCGGCCTGCGAAGCATCAGGCAGCGTCTGGTCTGCGCCGGTCTGTGCGGGATCTGTCTGCGGGGCGCGGGTCTCCTGTGGCTCAGTGGAAGGTCTGGTCTCCTGCTGACGGTTCAATGTGGTTCCGGAAGAGGATTCCGGTACAGCCGCAGAATTCGTTGTGGAGGATTCAGAGAGTGTTTCCGATGAAGCCGCAGTGGATGTCTCAGATGAAGCCGCAGTGGATGTCTCAGATGAAGCCGCAGAAGCTGTCTCAGAGGATGTATCAGATGATGTCAGAGAAGATGTCGCGGATAATGTCTCAGATGAAGTATCTTCCGGAAGGGGAGATACTGCAGGAGCCCCATTCGGAGAGGGGCCGTTTCCGGAAGGAGAACCCCGGGAAACCAGATACCGGGGAAATGAAAGCAGCAGTAAAGCCGCAAGACAGATACCGAGCGCTGCGGCGCCGGAAGAAGAGCGCCGGTGCCGGCGTGTCCGCAGAGGTTCCACCGGAGGAGATACCTCCGGATACTGATCGTTGATTTCACGCATGGATGCATCGCCTCCTTGCTCCGAAAAGTTTCGATCGTCTACAAGATGAGCATACCAAACCCGGACAGACAAATCAAGACAGTACCAATCAAGACAGCAGGTATATCCGGGAAAAGTTGACCGGCTCTGCGCATTGCAGAATTGTTCTGCGTGTGTTATGTAATGTAGGAATCTTTAAGGATTCCTGGCAGATTCTTTTATAGCCGCAGAGAGCGGTGGGAAGCTGCGGCGGAATCCGGACGGGGATGAACAAGGGGGAGACAGACATGATCAAGGCAATTCTCTGGGATGTGGACGGTACACTCCTGGATTTTCACGCAGCGGAATACGCCGCCATCAAAGCATTATTTCGGGAGATGAAGCTGGGCATATGCACCGATGAGATGGTGGCCCGGTATTCTGCCATCAATGACAGCTTCTGGAAAAGACTGGAGCGGCGGGAGATTACCCGGCCGGAGGTTCTGACCGGAAGGTTCCGGCAGTTCTTTTCCGAGGTGGGCGTCGACCCCGAAAAGGCCGTTCTCTTCAATGAGAAGTATCAGATCCGCCTCGGGGATACCATCGTATTCCGGGACGACAGCAAAACCATCATCGAATCCCTGAAGGGGCGCCTCCGGCAGTACGTGGTTTCCAACGGTACGGTGATTGCCCAGACAAAGAAGCTTCGGCTTTCCGGCCTGGGAGAGCTGATGGATGGCATCTTTCTGTCGGAGCAGATGGGTATCGAGAAGCCGAACAAAGCCTTCTTTGACAAGGCCTTTGCGATCATGAAGAAGGATCATCCGGAAGAAGCTCTTCATCCGGACGAAATCCTGATTGTCGGCGATTCGCTCACCAGCGATATCCGCGGCGGCCTGAACTCCGGCATCCGGACCTGCTGGTACAATCCGAAAAAACAGCCCGTTCCGGAAGGATATCACATCGATTACGTCATTGCGGATCTGCACGAGATATATGACATTATCTGAGGAATACTCCGGCTTGCATTTGCCGCACCATAGGTGCGGCGGAAGCCAAAGAAGGAATCCTTACGGATTCCTTTGAAGTCGCGGGGAGCCGCGACGGGCTCCCCCGATCAAAGATCGGGGGCAGTTCCGCGGCCGCATGCGGCCGCAGGGACCTAGAGCTTGAGGTAACGCAGCGGGAAAGAACTTGCCGCGCCGGCGGCGCGGCGGAAGCAAGCGCGGCTGCTGTGCAGCCGCAGAGACCTAGAGCTTGAGGTAACGCAGCGGGGAAAATCATGGAATCATTCCCCGGAAGAGATTTTGGCGTGCGGGGTATGACGACCACGGCCGGAAATCATTCCCCGGAAGAAATTTTGGCGTGCGGGGTATGACGGCCACGGCCGGAAATCATTCCCCGGAAGAGATTTTGGCGTGCGGGGTATGACGGCCACGGCCGGAAATCATTCCCCGGGAGAGATTTTGGCGTGCGGGGTATGACGGCCACGGCCGGAAATCATTCCCCGGGAGAGATTTTGGCGTGCGGGGTATGACGGCCACGGCCGGAAATCATTCCCCGGAAGAGATTTTGGCGTGCGGGGTATGACGGCCACGGCAGGAAATCATTCCCCGGAAGAGATTTTGGCGCGCGGGGTATGACGGCCACGGCCGGAGACTATTTCCCGGCCCGCATTTGCCGCGCTGCAGGCGCGGCGGAAGTCAGGGAAGGAATCCTTACGGATTCCTTTGAAATCGCGGGGAGCCGCGACGGGCTCCCCCGATCAAAGATCGGGGGCAGTTCCGCGGCCGCTTAGCGGCCGCAGAAACCCGGCCGGAGAATAATACTCCCAAAGCCTGGGAAATCCCGGCCAAAATATGTTACAATCAGACGAACCAACTTCGGAGGACACTGTGCCTATGACACATAAGAAAACCTTTTATACAGAAGCTGCCTATATCGCGGGTCTTCTGATTCTCGCCTTCGGAACGGCGCTCATGGAGCGGGCCGACTTCGGCCTGTCCATGGTGGTGGCGCCGGCCTATCTGGTGCATCGGAAGCTGTCGCAGACAATGCCCTTCTTCACCTTCGGCATGGCAGAATATGTGCTGCAGGCCTGCCTGCTGGTGGTCCTCTCGCTGGTGATGGGCCGCTTCAAGAAGGGCTATCTCTTCTCCTTCGTCACGGCAGTACTCTACGGGTTTTCCCTGGATGCCTGCATGGCGCTGGTTAAGCTGATACCCGATGGCGGAAGCGCGGAGCGCCCGGTATTCTTTGTGGTGGGGCTTCTGCTCGGCGCCCTGGCTATCAGCTTCTTTTTCCATTCCTACCTGCCGCCGGAGGCCTACGAGCTGTTTGTGAAGGAAATCGCCGAGAGCAGGGGATGGGAGCTGGGGAAGGCAAAAACCATCTACGACATCACCAGCTGCATCGTGAGCGTCATCTTAAGCTTCCTGTTTTTCGGCTTCGGACACTTTGAGGGCGTGAAGGGGGGAACCTTCATAGGCGCTCTCCTGAACGGATGGCTCATCGGGAAGTGGGGAAAGGTTCTGGACCGGTACCTGGAGTTTAAGGACGGGCTTCCCCTGCGGGGATTTTTCCAAAGCTGACAGCAGAGCCCGGCACGGCAGAACCCGACCAGGCGAACCGGCACAGCCGCATTCATAACATGACAACATACAGACAGCAAACTATTAACCATATCAAAGCATATACGCTGTAAAAGGAAAGAATCCTGACGGATTCATCTGAAGTCGCGGGGAGCCGCGACGGGCTCCCCCGACCGAAGGCCGGGGGCAGAAAGGACATACTATGAGTACAAATAAGATGTTTCAGGTATCGACCCTGCAGGCCCTGGCCATGGGGTACACAAAGGCTGTAATTACCGTAGAAGAATTGTTAAAGCACGGCAGTATCGGCCTCGGCACCTTTGAAAATGTGGACGGGGAGATGATCACCCTGGACGGAAGATGTTTCCGCGCAACGGAAGACGGAAGCGTCGTCGAGGCGGAAGGTGATATGGGCGTTCCCTTCTCCGCGGTGGAGAACTTCACGGGCGACAGGACCTTTGAACTGGGAAAGATGGGAAGCATCGCCGAATTAAAGCAGCAGCTGGATCTCCGGGTGGAAGAGGGATTCGGCTTAAACAGCATGCATATGGTGCGGATTGACGGAGAATTCTCCCGGATCGACGCCCGGTCCGAGTCGGCCTACAAGTCCCAGCACGTGACCCTGAAGGATGTGCTCTCCGTGACCCAGAAGGCATTTATCTTCGAAAACATCCGGGGAAGCCTCATCTGCGTCTATTTCCCCGACTACATGGACGGCATCAACGCGCCGGGATGGCATCTCCACTTCCTCTCCGAGGATAAGACAAAGGGCGGCCATGTCTTTGACCTGGAGATGGAGAAGGGAACGGCGAAGCTTGACCGGATCAGCGGCATCGAAATCCAGCTTCCGGACGACCCCGCCTACGACGTCTACTCCCTGAAACAGGCCTCCCAGGAAGAAATCAAGCAGGTAGAGCAGGGCACAAAGTAAGAAAAAAAGGATATCCAATTGGTTTACCAAAATTTAGAAAAACCTTAAGAGGAATGATGGGATTTTTCGATGAAAACCGTGTATAATCCGTAATCGTAAGAACAAAGCGTAAAGCGGAGAACAGTTTACATGTTTTCATAGAGGAGGAAAGAATATGAAAAAAACACTGACAGCGGCACTGACCGCATCCATGCTCGCGGCAGCAGTCCTTGCAGGCTGCGGACAGAAGGCGGAAGCGCCGGCAGAGACCACCACCGAGGCGGCGGCAGAAGAGACTACAGCAGAAGAGACCACAGCAGAAGAAACGACAGCAGAAGAGACCGAAGCAGAGGCACAGGGAGTTCCGGCTTTCGAGTATACCGGTGAGAATGCCTATGTTGCGGCTATCTGTGACTACATGAAAGAGAACATTGTGAAGAATTATGAGCCGGCGGATGTCTCCATCCCGGCCGTCGACGTCATCCGCGAGGACGACAGCGATGAGAATAACATCAAGGTATGGTGCCGGATCTGGCTTGACAACTATGCCCTGAAGGGAACCACGCTCATGTCCCGCAGCGGCGGTAACTACGCAGGCCGTTTCGACCTGAAGAAGGACGGAGATGCCTACACAGTTACAGCATTTGATGCCGTGAAGGACGGCAGCGACTCCGCTCCCTCCGAGAAGGCGATCTTCGGCATTGACGACGAGCTGATGGCAGGCTATCAGGAATCCGATGCCGACGTGACCGACTGCCGCGTGGACTTTGCCCACATGTACGCGGAAGCGAATGGCATCACCATTGAGGCCATCCAGGACTTCGGCTGGGATCCGATCCAGGTCATCAAGGACAAGGAATTCGTCATCGCCTACCCGGAGATTGCCGGCGAGTGGGAGACCGAGGACGGAAGAGGCTTCATGACCATCGAGAACCCGGAGAAGGGCAGCACCTATCAGGTGGTAATCGAGGCAGATCAGCCGGATGACACAACTCTCACCTATGACCTTTACAGCCAGTACGAGATGAGCACCAACACCCTGTATTACTGGAACGGCTTCATGAGCCAGGACGGCAAGGACATCGAGAACAACGGCCTCGGCGAGGAAGGTTCCCTGGTGCTGAATGACGACGATACCATCGACTGGATCGACGGCGACAAAGAGCCGGTAACCTTCAAGAGAGCAGAAGAGTAATATTAAGACGGCTCAAGAATAGCGAACGAATCAAGATTCCGGGGGAGGAGACTCTCCCGGAATTGATCGCATCAGGAGAAAAAGGAGGCTGCCATGGCAGACAGCTTTGAGAAACGCGCGGCGATGGACCCTTCCGGGTTCGTGGTGCTGGCGGACTATGTGCCGGACATCATCCAGGAGATCCGGTACCACTCCAGCTACAACTTCATCGGGGAGCGGATCGACGGTTATGAAGAGCCCATCGCTCTTATGTCGCTGGAGGCGGCGAGAGCCCTGAAGGACGTAAGCAGAGAGCTCTTCGTCATGGGGTACCGGCTGAAGGTATTTGACGCCTACCGCCCGGTACGGGCTGTCCGGCAGTTTGTGCTCTGGGGCATCGAGGATACGGATGTGCGGATGAAGCCCTACTTCTATCCGGACCTGGAGAAGCAGGAGCTCTTTCAGACGGGCTATATCTGCAAGAAGTCCAGCCACAGCCGGGGCAGCGCCGTGGATCTGACGCTGTTTGACATGAAAACCGGCAAAGAAGTGGACATGGGCGGCCCCTTCGACTACTTTTCAGAGCTGTCCCATCCGGATTACAAAGGGATCACCGAGGACCAGTATAGAAACCGGATGCTTCTGCAGAAGACGATGATGCGGAATGGCTTCCTGCCCTATGACTGCGAGTGGTGGCACTTCATGCTGGACAATGAGCCCTATCCGGACACCTACTTCGAGTTCCCCGTGGCGGCCGGCTACCTGAGAAAATAGCGTGATATACGGAACAACATTTGGAAAAGAGACAAGACATATGGAAAATGTAACCGCAGCAGCAAATATTCCGATCTTTACGGCGAAGACCGCACACTGCACCATGCAGTACTTCCGGTTCGGCACGGGAGAGAAAACCATGGTGATCCTTCCGGGACTTGCCATCCAGAGCGTCATGGGGTCCGCCCAGGCGGTGGCGGAGGCCTACAAAGACTTTGCCGCAGACTATACGGTGTACCTCTTCGACCGGCGGATGGACCTGCCGGAGGACTATCCTGTCCGGGAGATGGCAAAGGATACGGCGGAGGTCATGAAAAGCCTGGGACTTCACGACTGCTGTATCTTCGGCGCCTCCCAGGGCGGAATGATCGCCCTGGCCATCGGCATTGACTATCCGGAGCTGGCGGCAAAGCTCGCTCTCGGCTCGACCTCGGCCCACTTAAAGGAGTCCCAGTATGAGATGCTGGAGGAATGGATCCGCCTTGCAGAAAAAAAGGATGCGGTGGGACTGTATCTCAAATTCGGAGAAGACATCTATCCGCCGGCGGTATTTGAACAGTACCGGGATGCCCTTGCGGCAGCGGGAGGAACCGTCACCGACGAAGACCTTCGCCGGTTCATCATCCTTGCTAAGGGCATGAAGGGCTTCGACCTGACAGCGGAGCTTCAGAAGATCACCTGCCCGGTCCTCGCCATCGGCGTATTCGAGGATGCGGTTCTGGATTCGGACGCCACCATGGAGATCGCAGAAAAGCTGGATGTGAGGTCCGATTTCCGGCTCTTCATGTATATCGGCTACGGCCACGCGGCCTTTGACACGGCCCCGGATTACCGGAAGAGACTGAAGAATTTCTTCGGGTAGAAGAATTACGGAGACATTTCCCAGCGTCGTGTTATAATAGAGTCAGGGCACGCTTTTAAAGCGTGTCATAAGACGCACGTCAGATTACGGAGGAAGGAGCCTTCGCGGAGGACTATGCCCGGAAGCGGGGGATTCCTGTGATTACACGAAAAAATCAGGAGGAATAATTATGCTTCACGAAGTAAAGTTCAGATCATATAACGAGAGAGACGACGTATACGGATGGATCTATGTTCCGGCGGCAGAGCCGGCGGGCATCATCCAGATCGTGCACGGTTTCGGTGAACATTCACGCAGATATCTCCGCATGATCGTACATCTCATGGACTTTGGCTTCATCGTAGCGGCCGATGACCATGTGGGTCACGGAAAGACCGCTCTGGAGAACAATGTCTGGAGCGACTGGGGCGACAAAGGCCCCCACACCATGATGGAGGATGAGCACACCCTGGCCACGATTGTAAGAGAGAAGTATCCTGATCTTCCCTACTTCATGTTCGGCCACAGCATGGGCTCCTTCATCGCAAGAGACTATGTAACCAAGTACGGCGACGAGCTGGCCGGCGCCATCTTCTGCGGCACCTGCGGCGTCTTCCCCGGCGTGGACGAAGGCATCGAGGTTCTCCAGAAGGCAGTGGACGAGGGCCGCGGCGAAGAGCGGGACCCGAAGGTGGGCGAGATGCTCATGGGCTGGATGTTCGAGCGCTGCGAAGAGGGCGTGACCATCGGCAACGAGTGGATTTGCCACGACCCGTACGTGCAGAAGGATCATGCGGCGGATCCCTTTGACGCCTTCACCAAACCCACCACCAACCGGTCTTACCTGGACTTCTGCAAGATGATCAAGCAGGTGACCGGCATCTCCTGGGCGGAGAAGGTTCCGAAGGACCTGCCCATCTACAACATCGGTGGGGACCAGGATCCGGTGGGCAATTACGGCGAGGGAATCTACCGCGTCACCAACTGGCTCAAGGCCACCGACCACAAGGTCGAGACCGAGGTGTACAACGGCTACCGCCACGAGATTCACAACTATGAAGACATCCGGGACGACGTGGAAGCCGGCATCGCCAACTTCATGTACAGCTGCCTGAATCCGGAGGAGAAAGAGGCAGAAGAAGAGAACTAATCCGGCGCGCAGAACACACGAGCGTGCCCTGAATATGTGCGCAGCGGAGGCGCATGCTTCCCTGACGTGAAACCACCCCCTTACTGCAGAGTGCAGAGGGGGTGGTTTGCTTCTGGCAAATGTCGCCGAAACCGCGACCATCTTCACCCAAAATAGTGTATGATAGTCCCTGAAGAAAGATACTGGGGGATTGCAGCATGGGAACGGAAAACAGCAGAGAACAGAACCGGGGAAGCATCCGGGCATATCTTGCGGGCGTGGGCGAGTATTCTATTGCCCACGTGAGGCCGCTTCCCTTCTGCATCCATGACCGGGCCATCATGCGGGAGGCCCTGATGCGGGGGCTTTCGGTGCGGCCGGAGCACATTGCCGGGCCGGGCGCGGAGACGGGCGTGGTGACGCTGGAGGAATTCACGGGAAGTCTCCGGAATTTCTTTCAGGATGCCGGGAAAGAGGATACGCTGATCTTCTACTTTTCCGGCCACGGGGTCAACCGGGAGGGAAAACACTGCCTGATGCTCAGCGACGGCATGGTAGAAACCCAGTCGGTCATCGACATCTTTGACGAATCCCCGGTAAAGCATAAGATCCTGTTTCTGGACTGCTGCATGTCCGGAAACTACGAGATGGCAGAGCCGGCACTTCACAGCGCAGACGCCTTCGCAGAAAAGGATGCGGCAGGCTGGACATCGGCCCTTTCGGACCGGGGCTGCATCGTCTTCGCCTCCTCCGGCGCGGAGGAACTCTCCGGGGCCTGGCCGGGAGGAAAGCTCAGCCTGTTTACCGTGTTTCTGGCGGAAGCATTGACCAGTCCATTCCTTATCCGGGATGGGGCAAAATCCATGGAACGGATCCGGGAATATGTTTATCTCCGGGCAGCCGCCTGGAATGAGCAGAATCCCGACCGGGCCCAGAACCCGGTTTACCGCAGCAGTGCGGCGGGAACTATACACTTCCCGGTGCCGGGGACCACACCCTATGTCACGGAAAAATATTATGCGGACCATGATGACTATATCATCTGTGAGGTCAGTCCCCTTCACGCGAATACCAAACGATATACGGTAAAGATTATTCTGAAGCACCCGGCGGGGAAGGCGGAAGCTGCCCGGATCGCCGAAGAGACGGCAGAGGAGATAAAGACTGCGGACATCTACAAGAATGCCCGGGAGGAGGCACGGTTTAAGGGAACGGAAGCCGGCGTCATCTATGGCTTTCTGGGGTATGACGAGGATGATATCCGGAATGCGAACTATGCGTACACATTCACCTGGACAGCAGCCGGGGAAGATAGAGGTAAATGGTTTCGCCGGAAAAGGCGCGGTGAGACTGCCATAAAACCCAATCCCGGTTACCGGATGCTCCGGAAGTTTGGCAGAGACAACACAGGGGATAAGGATGCCCTGTACCGGGAGGAGAAAAGCCTGATTCTTCAGATGATCGGGGCCGCCGAGCGGGTCATCCGTGCCTTCCGGGAATATGAGAACAAGACTCTGAGCGAAGAACTCATGCGGACGGGAATGCAGGAAGAGTTCCGCAGGATACAGCTGCTGTACAGGAAAACCGCAGACATTCCCATCGCGCCGAAGGAGATCCGTGAGTGGAGCGACATGTGCGCACTCCTCGCAGCGGATATCCACGATATGACGATTATTTACGGGGAAGACGGGATGAAGGAGAGAAGCCCCGAAAACCGGCGGCTTATGATGGAAGATGTGATAAGACGCTATGAGACGGATCTGGAAGCGTTCCGGCGCCTGAGCCCGGATGCGGAAGAAAGGAGGAGGCAGGCATGATCGATACAAAACGGAGAGAATCCATCGACCGGTATCTCAGAAAAAACTATACCGGCATCACCAGAGAGGATTACCCTCTCTGGAAGGGACTGGAGGAAGAATGCAGTGAAAACATGCCGGAGCCTGCGACCCTTCATTCCTATAATAGCAGCCGCAGACAGGATATGGCCGGGCGCAGAAGCGAAAGCCTCTCCGACGTCATGAAGCATGTGGGAGAAAACTTCCAGGACCGGCTCATGCGGCTCATCGATGACCGGGGGCTGACCGAGTCGGAGGTCTATAAGAAAGCCAACATGGACCGGAAGCTCTTCTCCAAGATCCGCTGTACGCCCAACTACCGGCCGAGAAAGCGCAATGTTATAGCCCTTGCCATCGCGCTGGAGCTGAATCTGGACGAAACCATCGACCTGCTGGGCCGGGCCGAGATGGCCCTGTCCCCCGGAAGCCGGTTTGACCTGATCATCCGGTACTGCATCGAAAACGGGATCTACGACATCATGGAGATCAACGAGATCCTGTACGAGTACGGACAGCCGCTGTTAGAGTAACAAAAAGAAAGAATCAGCATCGGTTTAAATGCAAAACGTAAATAATTACTTTCATTCTGTCCGGGAGGCTCTTGCCCCCGGACATTTTCACCCCTTATAATAGAGCCATGGAGTCGACGCCATGAAGCATCCTTCCCGAACGAGACCGGAAGGGGAGAGGTGCAGATACCGTGAACAGGAGGAACCCATGCACATCGAAGGACTGGATGAGACCGACAGCCGCATACTGGATGTAATCGAGAAGAATGCCCGCCTCACCTACAAGGAGATCAGTGACAGGGTCGGCATCTCCCGCGTCTCTGTCAAGGCGCGGATGCAGGCCATGGAAGAAAAAGGCATCATCCGGGGCTACGAGACTGTCATCAATCCGACGGCAGAGCCCGCCGGCATCCGGTTCGTACTGGACCTGGAATGCCGGCCCGATACCTATGAGGACGCGGCGGAATACCTTTCCCGCAATAAGATGATCCGCCAGATCTACGGCATGTCCGGCGAGTGCCGCATTCACGCGGCAGGGTTTGCTCCCAACACAAGAAATCTGGAAAACTTTGCAAGGACCATCTACCGGGAGAAGCTGGGCGTGAACAGGATATCCTGCCATACCGTGCTCTCCGTGCTGATGGACCGGGATGGGGGCGTCGAATATGAGCGAAACGACAAACAGGGTGCAGGAGATAAAGAATCAGAGCATCTGGAAACAGAAGAATGAGAAGAGGACCTGCGGGGTAGAGTTCCGAAGCGCGGATATCGCCGTGCTGGAGCTCTCGGTGAGGTCCTATAACTGCCTGAAGCGGGCAGGGTGCACAACCATCGGGGATGTGCTTAAAAAGATAGGAGAGGACGAAGGAGAAGGCCTTCGGAGAATCCGCAACCTGGGGAAGCGGAGCGAGGTGGAGATCATCGAGCGCATCAAAGCCTATCACGCCGACTGCCTCCGGGCCCTGGAGAATGGAACCGTACCCGGGGGCACAGCCCGGAATTCCGGAAGTGCCGGGACGGATGAAACGGCGGCCTTCGGCGCGCCGGGAGCTGCCCGAAGAAGCGTCCTGGTAAAGCCGCCCAGAAAGGTGTGGAACCACAGCATCGAAGAATTCCATCTCTCGGGGCTGGCTTTGGCCGAGCTCCACGACTGCGGCATCACCTACATCCGGGATCTGTACACCGTGCGGTGTGCGAGAGAGCCGGGGTGGTACGCCGTGAGAGAACTGTTTGAGAAGATTTGAGGAAGCAGGTACTGCAGACAACTATGCTAATCGGAAACATGACACTCTATCAGATACTTTGGTTTTTCATCGCCTATTCCGTCCTGGGATGGGGCGTGGAGGTAGCCTATCATGCCCTGACCCTGGGAAAAGTGGTCAACCGGGGATTTCTCAACGGCCCGGTCTGCCCCATCTACGGGTTCGGCATGCTGGCGATACTTTCGGTGTTCAATACCATTTCGGCGGATATGCACACAAAAAACGGGCTGATGCTCTTTCTCGGCGGCATGGTCCTCACCACCTCCATCGAGTTTTTCGGCGGCTGGGCCCTGGATAAGCTCTTTCACATGCGGTGGTGGGACTATTCCGAAGAGCCCTTCAATATCCGCGGATATGTCTGCCTGAAGTTCAGCGTTATCTGGGGACTGGGCACTGTATTCATGTACCGCATCGTCCACCCCACCGTGGCAGCCCTTTCCGTCTCCCTTTTTCCGGAGAGAATCGGCTGGATTCTTCTGGGCGTGATGTATCTGGTATACCTGGTTGACCTGGTGGTGACCGTCCTCACGGTACAGAACCTGAACCGAAACCTGGAGGATCTGGAGAAGCTGAGAAAGCAGCTGCGCATTGTGAGCGATACCTTAAGCGAACAGATCGGAACGGGCACCATCGCCACGGCCAACCGGGTGGAGCACGCCCAGGTGCAGAGGGCGCTGGCAAAGGCAGAACTCAGGGATCAGCTGGAAGAAAGCATAGAAGAAAAGCGGCAGGAGGCTGAGCAGCTCCGCGCCCGCTATGAGGAAGTGCGGGCAAAGCTTTACGCCGATCCCATCTTCGGACCGGCCCGTCTGATGCTGGCATTCCCCACGGCCGTGCACCGGAAGCATAATGAGCTGCTGTCAGAGTTCCGGGCAAGATTACAGGAACGGCTCAAAGGCAGTTGACGTTATCCTCCGGAAGCGTTATATTCTAGACAAAATAACGTTATCCAAAGGAGGACAATCCAATGAAACTGAGTGCCAGAAACCAGTTCCCGGGCGTAGTATGCAAGGTCACCGAGGGAGCGGTCAATGGAATCGTCGTCATCGATGTGAACGGAACTCCGGTTTCCGCCACCATCTCCATGAGCGCCATCAAAGAACTTGGCCTGGAGGTCGGCAAGAAGGCCTGCGCTGTCATCAAAGCTACCGAGGTTATGGTAGGACTCGGCAAGTCCCTTCCCCTCAGCGCGAGAAACCAGTTTGCCGGCAAGGTTGTGGCTGTGGAAAAGGGCGCAGTGAATGCCATCGTGAAGATGGAGGTTCTGGGCGGCCTGACACTGTCTTCCACCATCTCCAACAGTGCGGTGGAAGAGCTGGGTCTGGAAGCCGGAAAAGAAGCACTGGCTGTGATCAAGGCCACCTCCGTTATGGTAGGTGTGGAAGAGTAATCGCAGACCTGCGGACAGAAAAAATGGCAGAAAAAGAGGCGCCGATGCACGAAGAGTGTGTCGGCGCTTCTGTATATACCGTCCGGGCAAATGTCGCCCAAAATGCGACCAAATCCCGCCCCTTCTGATCTATCCTGTAGTTGTGGAAAACGTATTCAGCACGCAGGTTAAGAATGCTGAAACATGATCAGACAGGAGGCGGAGCCATGAAAAAGAATCTGACAGAACTGGTAATGATCCTCGACAGGAGCGGCTCTATGCGGGGCCTGGAGGACGATACCATCGGCGGTTACAATTCCATGCTGGAAAAGCAGAAAAAGGAAGAGGGCGATGTCCTCGTGTCCACCATTCTCTTTGACGACCGGATCGAGGTCATTCACGACCGCGTGGATATCCGGGAAGTGAAGGACATCACGGACCGGGAGTACTACGTCCGGGGATGCACAGCCCTTCTGGACGCCATCGGCGGCACCATCCGCCATATCGAAAACATACACAAGTACGCCAGGGAAGAGGATGTGCCGGAGAAGACTATATTCATCATTATAACCGATGGGTATGAGAATGCCAGCCGATCCTACACCCTGGACCAGGTAAAAGAGATGGTCTCCGGGCAGCAGGCCCGGGGCTGGGAGTTCCTGTTCCTGGGGGCAAATATTGACGCCATCGCGGAGGCGGCCCGCTTCGGCATCTCCGCAGACCGGGCGGTCAGCTACCGAAGCAGAGGGAGAAGCGTCCGGCTCAACTACGATGTGCTCTCCAAGAGCGTTGCCACCCTGCGCTCCCACAGTGCCCTGAAGCGGGACTGGAAGGCGGAGATCGAGGAGGACTTTGCAAAAACGGAGGATTAGAAAAACGAAATCCCCGCAGGGAGTTACAGTTCAGAGATTAACCAAAGACTGAAGTAATAAGGGTTTTCACACGCTTGTTGTGAAGATTCTACAAAGTTCCAGTGTAAGTTTTATATATTATCACGAGAAGGCAGAAACAACGGTGTCAT
>Ga0310695_10007782_pt1 | contig 16953 bp, 11 predicted proteins | sample RumenRJG_04DNA_FD_203882 | JGI IMG/M metagenome (GOLD analysis project Ga0310695, IMG submission 203882) | Bovine rumen microbial communities from Lethbridge, Alberta, Canada - RJG_04 (v2) (version 2) | ecosystem: Host-associated > Mammals > Digestive system > Stomach > Rumen | place: Canada...
AATCTGTACGTGAAGGCTACTGTCGTATCGACAAACATCCACTACGGTGCCCTCATCGGTGTGGCTTACGGCGATGTCCTCGTTGAGAATGTCCTCACAGATGTTGACATCACGGGTAAGTCCAGCACAGGCGTTCAGGGCGACGCTGGTTTCCTCGGCGCTAACTATGCGAACATCACGTTCAACAACTGCGCAACGGTCGGCAAGATGGGCTATTCTGGCAGCTCGATGTACAGCCCCTTCTCGGGTTGGTCGAATGGCAGCTCTTCCACAACCCTCAACAACTGCTACTCTCTCCTCGAACTTAAAGAAGGCACAGGCACAGGCAACTGCTTCACCCTGACGCACAAGAGTGGCACCGTCACCATCAACAACAGCTACTACCTCAACCTGATTGGTACGTACGTTGGCGGCACAGAGGTAACGGCTGAGCAAGTTGCCAATGGCGAACTTTGCGCTAAGCTGGGCAATGGCTGGTATCAGAACATCGGCGAGGATGCTTATCCCATCTTCGACAAGACCCACAATGTTGTGAAGGAAATCACCGAGGCAGGCTATGCTACGATGTATATTCCCGTTGCAGTCAGTGTTCCCGAAGGCGTTGAGGCCTTTACCGGTACCATCGAAATACAGGGCTGGCTGACGCTCAACCCCATTGGAGCTACTATTCCCGCTTGGGAGCCTGTAATCCTGAAGGGTGTTGCTGGCATCTACAGCTTCACTCCTGCCGCTGATGCTGACAATATCGCAGACAACGTGCTGAAGGGCGCTTCAGAGGACATCCAGGCAAATGGCCAGTATATTCTCGCTCAGCCCGAAGGCGAAGATGTAGGCTTCTACAAGGCTACGACCGGCACCATCAAGGCAGGCAAGGCTTATCTGGAAAGCACAAGCGGCGTGAAGGCATTCTACTTTGCTGGCGACGAAGCAACTGGCATCGCTGAGGTAGAGAATGCTGTCGAGAACAGGGTCATCTACAACCTCGCTGGTCAGCGTCTCCAGAAGATGCAGAAGGGCATCAACATCGTGAACGGCAAAAAGATCCTGATTAAGTAAGTGAAAAACTAAGCTTGGTCAAGTAGATCAAAACAAAGCAGCGAGTCTGGATTTCAGGCCCGCTGCTTTCTTTATCTTTATATTAATTAATAATGGATTACTTCACGCTGAACTTATAGATAGTTGTGGTGATGTACTCTTCGCCTGGGCGGAGGGTAGTGCTGGGCCATTCCGGATGATTGGGGCTGTCGGGATAGTGCTGTGTCTCAAAGCAGAAGGCACTGCGGCGAGGATACTTCACACCTTTCTTGCCAACGAATGAGCCGTCGAGGAAGTTGCCAGCATAGAACTGTACGCCGGGCTGGTCGGTAAACATCTCCATCACGATGCCACTGTTCGGATCGTAAAGTGTTGCGAAAGCCTTCGTGATGTCGCCAGGATTATTGAGAATCCAGTTGTGGTCGTAGCCGTGACCATTCTTAATCTGCTCGTTGCTCTCGTCATCGATGCGGTCGCCGATGACAGTAGGAGCACGGAAGTCGAACGGCGTGCCAGCAACTTCGAGCACTTCGCCAGTAACGGCAACGTCAGCGTCAACAGCAGTAAACTTGTCGGCATCAAGTGTCAGCACTTCGTCGAGGCAATCCTTCGAGCCGTCGCCACTGAGGTTGAAGTAGCAGTGGTTGGTGAGATTCAGGACGGTTGCCTTGTCGGTCGTAGCGAAATAGTTAATCTGCAAGGCATTGTCATCTGTAACAACATAGGTCACAACGACATTGATGTTGCCGGGATAGCCGTCCTCGCCATCAGCGCTGCTTGTGCTGAATGCGATGCTGCGGTCGTCGATAGGCTCAGCAGTCCAGATGCGGTTGTGGAAAGCGATGGGGCCACCGCCGTGCAAGCTGTTGGGACCGTTGTTGATGGGGAGCTGATAGCTCTCGCCGTCAAGTGTGAACTGACCCTTTGCGATGCGGTTGCCATAGCGACCGATGAGGGCACCGAAGTTGCATCCCTCTGCACCGTACTTCTCATAATCGGCAATATTGTCGTGGCCGAGGCAGACATCTGTCATGTTGCCGTCCTTATCAGGCACCATGATGCTGACGATGCGTCCACCAAAGTTGGTGAAGCACACTTCCATGCCGTTTTGGTTCGAGATGACATAGAGAGCCGTAGAGTCGCTAACGAAGTCAACGGGATTAAGACCAGAGAGCGTGAGACTGTCAGCACTCTCAACATTACCTGTCTGTTTGCCTTCACAAGCAGTCAGACACAATCCGGCAGCAATTGCTGCGAGACCGAGGAAAAATTTTTTCTTCATACTTTGTTAAATTAGTATTGGTTATTCTATATGTTTTGCCGCAAAGTTACGATTATGCAGACAAAAAGCAAAAGATTTGGTATAAAATGTTGCTTTGTATCGAATATTTTGCTATCTTTGTCTCGAAATATATACATAAACGACATGAGACGGATCTCAAACAAACTTAAACTAAGTCTTTTATTATCGTGCATTGTATGTCTGTGGAACTGTACGGAAAACATTGACACTTCGGCACGTTATGTCTTCAGCGAAGAAACCATCTTAAGTTACTTGGAAAAGCATGAAGCCTACAGCAGCTACGTTGATATCCTGAAACAAGTGAACATCAGCAAACTGAGCGACTCGAAAGTAAGTCAGTTGCTAAGCGCACGAGGTGTTTACACGGTCTTCGCGCCCAACAATAAAGCGATTCAAAACTATCTTAACGAGTTGGCTGAAGAAGGACTTATCTCGGAGCCTTCTTGGAACGGCTTCCCCAATGAGCACAAGGCCGACTCCATCCGCAAAGTCATCGTATATAACAGCATCATCGACGGTGGAGACGAGACCGGAGCTTTCTTCTATACTTTCGGTTTCCCCAACGACAAAGACGAGTTCATTCTCGGAACACTCAATGACAAGAAGCTCTCTGTGAGAAAGCCCGCTAACCAACCGGACAGCATCTATATCAATAACGACTGTCCCGTTAGCGTCAAGGAGCGCGACATCCTCGCCATAAACGGCATCATCCATCAGATGGAAAAGGTCATCGCGCCCAAAGACATTACTGCGGCAAGCTACATCCAGGAGTGCCTCGACGCGAAGAAGGACGGCTTCTACGCCTGCTTCCGTGTCATCCAAGCTTGTGGCCTGCTCGACACGCTGAGCAAGATACGCGACGAGAAGTACGAAGAGCTCTACCAGACGGGACAGATAGAAGACCTGGTAGGCATGACAAGCTTAGGCTTTGCCGAGGGCAACACAGCCTATGCACCCAAGCACCGCCTCTACGGCTTTACCATCTTTGCTGAGCCCGACGACTTCTGGCGCAGCGAAGGCATCGACCCTGCTGACCCGGACTTGCTCCAGAAACTCACGCAGTGGATTCTAGACAAGCACCAGTACAGCTACGACGACCACTTTACGACCGACGAGAACTATGAGAGCGAGGACAATCTGCTCAACCAATGGATAACGTATCACATCCTGCCGATGCGCATCCCGAAGGGCAAGCTGGTGTTCCACGTCAACGAGTACGGCTACAGTTTGAGCCGCCCCGATAATTTGACGATTCCCGTCGAGGAGTTCTACACCACGATAGGCAAGCGCCGCCTTTTCAAACTCTACGAAAGCAAGCAAAGTCACGGCATCTACATCAACCGCTTCCCCATCATCGACAACGAGCGTAACGGAACAGGCGAAGAGATTGGCTGCGATGCTGACAAGGTGGGCAGTCTTGTTGACACAGAATCGTCGCTGGCAGTCCTCAACGACATGACAAACTGCAACATCTATCCCATCAGTGCTCCTATCTCATACAACGACGCTACACGCGACAACCTGACAAAGCATCGCATCCGTTTCGACGGTATGAGCCTCTTCCCCGAAGCCATGAACAACGACATCCGACTCAAGAAGGCCTCCGAGGAACGCTACAAGCACGTCTACATCCCCAACACCCAGCGCGCTTACAACTACTTCGAGAACATGCAGCAGAACCGCGACATGAACTTTGTGTATTACAATGCATGGAACGACGACTGGTGCAACCTCCAGCGCGACGAGATGAAGGCTGTGGGCCGCTTCGAGGTCATGTTCAAGCTGCCACCGGTGCCGCGCCGTGGCACATACGAGGTGCGCTACAAGGTGCTTGCCAACAGCAATCGAGGTGTGGCCCAGATTTACTTTGGCTCTAACCCCGACAAGCTGCCTGTAACGGGCATTCCCATGGACTTGACTCTGGACTGCCGTAACGAGCTGGACGCAAGGCTAGTAGGTTGGGAAAGAGACTCACAAACCGACGACGATGTGAACGCCGAGATTGACAAGAAGATGCGCAACAATGGCTACATGAAGGGCCCGAAGTCCATCGACTCTAACGACGGCACCGAGCGCGACTGGAACGACCGCGAGAACATACGCCACATCTTCGTGCGCCAGACGCTCGATCCCAACGAGACGTACTACATCAAGCTGAAGTCGGTGCTCGACTCAGACAGGAAGGAATTCTACATGGACTTCATCGAGTACGCGGCCAAGGAAATCTACGACAATCCTGAGCATCCGGAGGACATTTGGTAGCCCTTTTCTAACCTCCTGATATTCAAATACCGAAAACGCCGCACGCGGGAATCGCAATCCCCGCGTGCGGCGTTTGCCATTTCCGCGTGCGGGGATTGCCATCGCCGCACGCGGAGATTTTAACATTTGCCAACAATCCACTTGCTGCCTGGCAGCAGGGAGATGATTTTCGTTGTGACGGCACAGCAGATGTAGCTCAGCACGGCAATGACCGGAATGGCGGCCCAGACGGGTATCAGCGGCGCGCTCTGACTGCCGTTCACAAAGTATGTTGCAATGGGAGCCAGGAAGAACATGTGCATCAAGTACATACCGAAGCTCAGCTTTGCGATAGATGTGATGATGCGCGGTGCGGGCTTCTGTATCGTAGAGAACAGAAGGAAGAGTCCGAAGGTTGCCATCAGGACGTTCAGCGTGCAGAACTCCCAGCTCCATTCCAGCATCGGGGTCTCTATGGCAACGCCTGGCACGCCCTTCAGCCAGAAGCTCCAAGCCGTGAAGGCAGCACCGATGAGGAAGCAGGCGAGTCCAATGCTGATGCGCTTCCTGCTGTCCCACTTCAGGTGGAAGCGGATATAGTGTGCCAAAACGAGGTAGCCGAGGTAGCCCGAGCAGTACCAAAGCATATGGAACCCGTTCCAGAAGCATTCGCCCCAAAGCTCATTGCTCACGAAGCGATGCAGCCAAGGCATCGTCGTCGAGAACGTGAAAATGTAGAGGAAGATGCGCTCGTCTTTTGCAGAAGCGCGTTCCAGCCATGGCGACACGACGGGAATGATGAGGTAAAGGCTGATAAGAGGGTACATGAACCAGAGATGTCCGGCCATCGACGGGAAGTTCCAGGGCAGACGGCACAGGTCGTTCATCGATGTCTCCCATGTCATGCCGCCCCACGCCAGCGGAAGGAAGCAGTAGAGCAGCATGAAGACAATCATCGGAGGCAGAATGCGAAGCGCGCGACGGCGATAGAAGTCCGACATACTCACGCCTGGCTTCATGGGCACAAGCAGAAAAGCACTGATGGTCATGAAGAGAGGCACTGCCGTACGACCTAATCCGCCATCATAAAAAGCGACCCAAAAGCGGTTGGCTTCGTTGGCAAGCATCGAAACGTTGCCAGCCAAACCACTGTCGTCGGCACCATAGAAGTTCTCGCTGGCATGCACCAGCATCACCATAAAGCACGCAATGACGCGTATCCAGTCGACAAAGGCGACGCGCTGTTCAACTTTCTGCTGCATTGTTCGTGGTGTTAGGATTATTCTGAGCAATCTGAGTATTCTGAGTGTTCTGAGGCTTCTTGATAGACGCGCAGATAATCTTGCGCACCTTCATGGGCTCTTCGATGCAATGCACCTGATGCGATGTGCCGCCACTGCCCACCATCTCCACACAGCCAGTGCCGAGGATGCGCTGCCACAGAGACTGATAGAAGTTCACCGTCTCAATGCGGCCAAGCGGTATCTCTGTCATTTTGATGTTGAAGATGCCGTCCTTCTGCACAAAACGCGTGTCGGTTACGGCAAACTCGCTGCGCGTCCTGATGATGCGTCCGATAATCCAGATGAAGAAAGCCAGCACGAGCATTGCGATGCCTGCATAGAAAAGTTCCGTCTTCTGCTCTGGGAATTTGTAGTAAGCTAATGCGATAGCGACAATGCCGCCAATCGTAAAGAGAAAACTGAAGAACAGGTAACCGAAGATGTACGACCAGTGAAGCCGTCCCTTGAAGATAATCGTTTCGCCTTCTTCGAGGCTTTGTTTGATGTAATTTGCCATAGTTTTACGTATTTCTTTTGCAAAGATAGTGCGTTTTTGCTTACAAAACAAGAAAGAAAGCAGAAAGTTTGCCTCCGCGCTCCGCTCTTAATCAAAAAAAGCCTATCTTTGCAAGAGAATACACATTATATAATATAATATTGTATGAAGCGACTGCCTTTTTCTTTTCTTGTCATGCTGTTTGCAATACCACGGCACGCAGCAAGCCAGTCCGAAACGCACATCTATCCGCACTGCCTCTACCCTGTTGGCACTGCTGTCAGCACTACGTTCGACGACAAGAATGACTTCTCGCTCCACGAAGACGCACCCGATGCTGGCACTTATAGCGGCTTGCTCACACTCGCGTCTGGCACTTTCGCTTTGCACAGCAAACCCTACAAGAAGGCAATCGAGACGCATCCCATCGCACCTGTTCTCGCGTCGGGAGCAAACACGAAGCAGCCCAAACTGCGCTACAGCATCGAGACCGACAAATGCAGCTACTGCCCTGGAGACACCGTAACACTGACCCTTTCCACAACTGCAACGACAGGCATGCGCGTCCGCTACCGCTATCTTGGCGACATCATTGCCGACACGTTGCTCTCTTCTCGCAGCTGGACGTGGATAGCACCGCCCGAGGACTTCCGGGGCTACATGGTTGAGGTCTATCGAAGCGAAGAAGACTGTGACAACATCTGCGCCACTATTGGCATCGACGTCAGCAGCGACTGGACACGCTTCCCGCGCTACGGCTTCGTTGCCACCTTCGGCAGCGACAAGACACTGAGCAAGACGAAATCGGAAATGAAGTGGCTCAACCGCTGCCACATCAACGGCGTGCAGTTCCAAGACTGGCATTACTGCCACGACTGGCCTCTTGGCGGCACACGCGAGGACGGACTCTGGACTTCCTACAAAGACATCGCGAACCGCACCATCTACACCTCGGCCATCAAAAACTACATCAGGATGCAGCACGAACGTGGTATGAAGAGCATCTTCTACAACCTTTGCCTCGGTGCACTCGACGGCTGGCAGGAACGCGGCGTAGAAACTGAGTGGTTCATCTTCAAAGACCAGAACCACACTACGAAAGACAAGCACGACTTGCCCGACTCCTGGAAGAGCGACATCTACCTGCTCAATCCTGCCAATGAGGGATGGCTGGCATACTTGGCAGAGCGTAACGACGAGGTTTATTCCTTTCTCGACTTCGACGGCTACCAAATCGATCAACTCGGCTCGCGCGGCAATGTCTATGACTACAACGGCAACAGTGTCGACCTTCGAAGTGGCTATGCTACCTTCATCAACTACATGAAGAACCGCCACCCCGAAAAGCGGCTCATCATGAATGCTGTCTCGCAGTGGGGAGCTTCGCAGATTGCCGGGACAGGCAAAGTAGACTTTCTTTACAACGAAGTGTGGGGAAACCAGGCCGGCAACAGCCTGACGAGTGGCGAAGGACGCTTCGCGAACATCAAGAACGTCATCGATGAAAACTGCAGCCTCAGCCCGAACCTCCGAACCGTACTTGCCGCGTATATGAACTACACGAGCGATGGCAAGAACTTCAACACGCCAGGCATCGTCATGGCAGACGCCGTAATGTTTGCCCTCGGCGGCTCACACCTCGAACTTGGCGGCGACCACATGCTATGCCGGGAGTACTTCCCGTACTCGGGCATGAAGTGGCATAGCCAACTCGAGGACTGGATGACGCGCTACTATGACTTCCTCACTGCCTACGAGAACCTGTTGCGTGACAATTGGACGGAGCGGACAAACGTCAAGGCAACATGCTCCGACGTCACTATCAACACTTGGGAGCCGCAAGCCAATCAGGTGACGCTGCTCGCCCGAGAAGTGGACGGCAGGCAAGTCGTCCATCTGCTCAACTTCACACACGACGAGACATCGACCGACGTTAGCGACGACTACATGCTTTGCTGGCATGATAACGAGGCGAAACGCCCTTGGCCACAACGTTTCGAGAACCTTTCCATCAAGCTGACCGGCTTGACAGGTATGGGGAGATTACGCCGCATATGGGTCGCCTCACCTGATTATTGTGGTGGTGCCATGCAGGAGCTGACGGACTTCAGATACACGTCATCAACCGGCACAGTTTATCTGACTTTGCCTTCCCTGCAGTTCTGGACAATGATTGTTATCGAGCCGGAGACAACGACGAGAGACAACGTCTGTTACGTCCCATCGTCAAACGGCCAGCCACTCGTCCCTGGCACACCAGCGACACTTCATGAGACGTCTAGCAGCACGCGCTTCTGGAATTTGGAAACCGAAGAAGACGTCTTCAAGGCACATGCTGACATTCCTGCCGGCACGCTGACATTGCAAAGAGAGAACGAAGACGCCATCGTCCTGCCATTAGCAGAAAGCAAAGATTGCTTCTTTACACCTGCAGGCCTTCCTGCTACAAACCGCACTCGAGGCTTGCTCTTCAGCAAAGACAAAAAGGTGCTCCGATAAGGCAATACTTCTCTTATTCTTCATCTTATAAATAAAAATGCATGCTCGGCGTGACATTTTGCCTCTTTGTGTCTATATAAGGTAAAATGACAGACAACGACAACAGCATCATAGAGCGCATACAAGGCGGCGAGACAAGTGAGTTCGCACAGCTGGTAAAGCGTTACGGCCCATCGCTCATGGTGTTCGTCGGACGCATCGTGGGGGTGCAGGAGGACACGGAGGACGTGGTGCAGAACACTTTCGTCGCAGCCTACCAGCACCTGAATGACTACGACCCGCAGAAGGCATCTGTCTCAACGTGGCTTCAACGCATTGCCTATCACGAAGCGCTCTACCATCTGCGGAAGCGAAAACGGCAAGTCATGCTGCCGCTTGACATAAGTGATGACGTTCCTGACGAGTTGCCTGAAGACACGACAGCACAGCAGCTGGACGAAGCCATACAGCAACTTTCACCCGAAGACCAGATGCTCCTGCAACTCTACTACTTCGACGGACGTTCTCTAAAAGAGATTGCCTACATCACCAACTCGGCGGGCGAAGTCACAGCTCGCGAGGTGTCGCGCCTCAGCAGCCAGCTTCACCGCATACGACAAAGACTTAGAATCATCTTAACACGCATACGAAACCATGAATAACGACAACCGCCTGCGCCTGAGCGAAGCGAAGAACCTTTTCCGCCAAGCCCTGCAGCGGCAGAACGACCGCGCAGCAGGCTTCAAGATGCCCGACAACATGGAGCAAAGGGTGATGGGAAGCCTACAGACCCTCTCTAACTCCCCCATAAAGGGGGAGAACCAAAGGTTGGCGACCGTTCCGCCTGCGCCTGAGGCAACAGCCGAAGAAGGAAAAGCCAACTCCCTCCCTAGGGAGGGCTGGGGAGGGTCTTGGAGGTCCAGAGGAGTCTGGGGCCTTATCGCAGCCAGCATTGCATTACTGATAGTCCTACATTATAATACAACAGATCAGCCCGTCGTAGCAGAATTCATTGAACCCGAAAGTCCGCAACTCGTTCCTGAACCTATCGTAGAGGAAAAGCAGGAGCCACAAACTCCGCAACCTCCTGCTCAACCCGTAAGACTCAAAAAGAGAGTCAAAATCCAAGAACCTGTAGAAGAGCCTTTACTGGCAGAAGCAGAAACCGTTGAAGGTACTCCTGTGGAAATGATTTGTCAGGATGTTTTTGGTAATACGAGGGAACTATCAAGTTCTTATGCTACCCAAGCACAGGAAATCCGTCAGCGAGGCGAGCAAGTGATACAATATGTGGCAATGCTCAATCAGCAAATTAAAACGGAACAACATTATATAGAATACTAAACAAAAGAAAATATGAAACGTTTTATCATTATGTCGTTTCTGACACTCAGTCTGATGAATGTATCTGCCCAGAATGCAGGAATACTTGATGACATGTTCAGAAAAATGGAAGCCATCATGCCTAATCAAGTCAGAAAAATTCGGGCGAATTATGGCAAGCATCAGACAGAAACCATCGTGTACGCAAACGCAGGAACTAACGACTTTTGTTCCAAAAGAGTCTGCGGTTGGGAACATGATTACACAGATTCTTTATGGAACGCTCTCTCTGCAGTTCCTGAGGTGGTGACTGGAATGTTGAATTATGAGAAAAAAGAACGTCTGCTGTATTGTGTCCATCATGCTCTCGATTCCATCTCAACCTTGCCCAGTACAGTAGAGAGTTATCATTTCGAGAAGCATCAGTTGGGCATAGATACTGTCCGCTATTCCATCTGCCTGAATCGAGGACCGGAACATCGTATTACGTATGACAGCCTTCTGGATTGCCAGGTTTATAGCCGTGAACTCGGCCCTGAGACCATTACCTTCAATTACGAAACTAATCAAAAGTTTTGCGGCAAACATTTTGAAGGGTGGGGACATATCGAATATTCAAAGGTAGAGCCTCTGCCTGCATCCTTGGTGCCCGCAACCGCGAAGAAGTATGAACCTGTGTGCTTCGACTGGGATCTATACCTGCAAAGCATCATGCCTATTCTTAGTCAGAAGGGAATCAGTCAGCGAAAGTTTAAATGGTCACAGGATGAAGACTTTGCAAGGAAAGTTAAAGATCCAAATATAGATTTGTCCATTTCATACGGGAATAAATTCGATGCGCTTGCAGTAGGCGAGACTAATGGCACTCTCTTCTTCATTCCTTCTGACCAAAAAGCCTTTGCAGAACAGGTACTTAAGGATATTGACGCTGCTACCCTGAAATATGTTCTCCTTCATCCCGAGCAGACGTATGCATATAAGTATAACACATTTTTCAACTCCCCTAACTATTGGCCTCGTTACGATCAGGAGATGATCAGGTCAACAACATTGAACAAGGATGGGATTCAGAACTTCGTTTACATTGGAGCAGATGAAAAGGGTTATTGTTTCCTTCTCCTCAATACCAAAGGTAACTTGTTCTTCCCTAAGGAATTCTCTTCCCTTAAGTTTTTCGTTAACGGAGAAAAAACTTACTTTAAAGGCATGAAGCCAAAGGAAGACAAGAGATAAAGAAATTCTCGTTTTAGAAGTTAATAAATCGGTGCGCCAACCTGCTCCTGCGTCGCGAGATGCGGGAGCTGTTTTTTATAGCCCTCACGTGACATCGGTAAACGTCACGTGTGAAGTTGACGAACTTCACACGTGAACTTCGCCAACTTCACGTGTGTTGTTGGCAAACATCACGTGTGTCATTAAAAAATTAGGCGTGCCGTGTTGATAAACAAAGCGTGCCGTGTTTGGCAACACGGCACGCTATCTTATCTGAAACCTTATTATTTCCAATAAATATCGGTGAACTCCTTCTTGATGTTCACCTCTTCGAGCTTGAAATACTTGCGGAAGAGGCTCCATGTTACGTCGAGCATCTCCTCTGTATTGAGGTTGACGTCGATGGCAAGGAGCTTGCTCGAGTAATCCTTCGCAAAGTCAAGGCAACGGTTGTCGTAATCGGTGAGGTCGAAGCCGTTCTCCAGCTTTGTCTTGGCATTTGCCGCGTCTGCATAGAGTCGGATGGCTGCGTTCATCACCTGGCTGTGGTCCTTACGTGTCTTCTTACCAGCGACAAGTTGCTTCAGACGGGACAGCGAACGGAACGGATCGACGATGACCTTGCCCACATCACTGTCGCGACGCAAGTAGAGCTGACCTTCCGTGATGTAACCCGTGTTATCGGGAACGGCATGAGTAATGTCGCCACCGGACAAGGTTGTCACAGCGATGATGGTGATTGAGCCGCCGCCTGCGCTCTCGGGGAACTGCACAGCCTTCTCGTATATCTTCGCCAAGTCGGAATAGAGCGAACCGGGCATGGAGTCCTTCGACGGGATTTGGTCCATACGGTTGCTCACGATGGAGAGAGAGTCGGCATAAGACGTCATATCGGTCAGCAGGACAAGAACGGTCTCGTGCTTCTCGACGGCAAAGTACTCGGCAGCTGCCAACGCCATATCAGGAATGAGGAGTCGCTCCACGGCAGGGTCCTCGGTGGTGTTGATGAAACTGATGATGCGGTCGAGCGCGCCGGCGTTTGCAAAGGTGTTGCGGAAGAAGTAGTAGTCGTCGTTAGTCATACCCATGCCACCAAGAATAATCTTGTCGCACTTTGCACGCATGGCAACGAGGGCCATCACTTCGTTGAACGGCTGGTCGGGGTCAGCGAAGAAGGGAATCTTCTGGCCTGAGACGAGCGTGTTGTTAAGGTCGATACCTGCAATACCTGTGGCGATGAGTTCGCTGGGCTGCTTTCTGCGGACAGGGTTCACAGAGGGACCACCAATCTCCACCTCTTTGCCCTCCACCTCAGGACCGCCGTCGATGGGCTGACCGTAAGCGTTGAAGAAACGTCCTGCCAGCTGGTCGCTGACCTTGAGAGTGGGGCTCTTGCCGAGGAATACTACCTCTGCGTTGGTGGGAATGCCGCCAGTTCCTTCGAAGACCTGCAGCGTTACGTCGTCACCAATTATCTTTACCACCTGAGCAAGCTTGCCGTTGATGGTTGCCAACTCATTGTAACCGACACCTTTCGCCTTGAGCGAACAGGTTGCCTTCGTTATCTGGCTAATCTTTGTATATACTTTCTGAAATGCTGTAGCCATGTCTGTTATGCATTAATCATTTCTTCGATTTGCTTGATGTAGTCGTAGTACTGCTCACTCTTATAGAGGGAGTAGTTCATCTGCTTGCACAGGTTGATGAGCTTCTTGAAGTAATCGATGACCTGAAGGAAGGTGTCGAACTTGTAGTCTTCCTTGTCGCAGATCTTCGTAACGAGGTTGAGTATCTCTTCCTGGCGTGCGAGTGGCGTCACAGCGTCAACCTCGTCGAAGGCATCCTGCTGCAGGATGACGTAGTCAATCACCTCGGACTTCCAGAAGGTCACATGATACTCGACAGGCACGCCGTCATCACCAAGGATGTTTATCTGCTCGGCAATCTCCTTACCACGTTGCATGCGGGTCTTCAGGGCAAGCACCTTCGGGATCCACTCCTCGTTGATGTGTCCCTTGATGTACTCTGCGAACTCAGGGTATTCGAGGTATTTGGAGTAAGAGTCAATAGGGTTGACGGCAGGATAGCGCTTCTTGTCGGCACGGTCTTGCTCGAGTGCATAGAAGCAACGGGCAACTTTCTTGGTACTCTCTGTCACTGGCTCCTTCAAGTTACCACCTGCAGGTGACACTGTTCCCAAGAATGTAACGGAACCAACCTCACCGTTATTGAGGTAAACATAACCGGCACGACCGTAGAAGTTACTGATGAGGGCACCGAGGTCCATTGGGAATGCATCGGGACCAGGCAACTCTTCCATACGGTTGGACATCTCGCGAAGAGCCTGTGCCCAACGGGAAGTGGAGTCAGCCATCAGCAGAACACGAAGTCCCATCGAGCGGTAGTACTCTGCCATCGTCATGGCTGTATAGACGGAAGCTTCGCGAGCAGCAACCGGCATGTTAGAGGTGTTGGCAATGATGATGGTACGTTCCATCAGCTTACGGCCTGTGTGAGGATCGACAAGTTCAGGGAACTCAGTGAAGATTTCCACGACCTCGTTGGCACGTTCACCGCAAGCAGCGATAATCACGATGTCTGCTTCTGCCTGCTTCGATATGGCGTGCTGCAAGACAGTCTTACCTGTACCGAACGGTCCGGGGATGAAGCCTGTGCCACCTTCCACGATGGGGTTGAACGTGTCGATGGTGCGGACGCCTGTCTCAAGCAGTTTGAATGGACGCGGTTTCTCCTTGTAGTTGGTCATCGCGAACTTCACGGGCCAGTGCTGCACCATATCGACTTTGATGTCGTTGCCTTGCTCGTCGGTCAGGACGGCAATGGTGTCGTGAATCTTGTACTGACCTTTCGCCACGATGCTCTTGACGACAGCAGTGCCTTTCATCTGGAAGGGAGCCATTATCTTCAAGGGCTGATGGTTCTCCTCGACTTTACCAAGCCAGTCGCTTGCCTGCACCTTGTCACCTTCCTTCACGAGAGGTTCGAAGTCCCAAAGTCGTTCGCCATCGAGCGCTTCTGTGTATTCGCCACGCTTCAGGAAGACACCTTCCATCTTGTCGAGGTCGTTCTGAAGTCCGTCATAGTTGTGGCTGAGCATACCAGGGCCGAGCTGTATCTCGAGCATGTGACCTGTGAACTCTGCTTCGGCACCGACCTTCAGGCCACGTGTGCTTTCGAAGACCTGCACATAAACGTCTTGTCCGAGCACCTTGATGACCTCTGCCATCAATCGGTCACCGCCAGTTGTGATGTAGCATATCTCGCCTTGGAGCACGGGACCGTCGACACGGAGCGTCACCATATTGGAGACTACGCCACTTACAATTCCTTTTGTCATATTTTATGTTGTGTTTATATTTGTCTTTGAATAGAGGGGACAACGAACTCTTCGGGGACTTGTGCCTCGCTGCGGAGGTCGTCGATTATCTTCTGGAAAGTTTCCTTGCCCTGCTCGACGTCGAGTTTCGCCCAGCGTTGCTGCATCGCGAGTTTGCAGAGATATGCGAAGACGGCTTCCATGCTGAAAGGTTCGAAGAAGGTACGCTCATCTAACCATATCCATTTGAAGGCGTCTATCATCTTCTCTTTGCGGACGGGGTCTGTCTCCTCGACAATCTTCATAAGCTGTGGGATGTAGTCGAGCTCATGGGAAAGATTGAAGTCTTTAGTCTTGTTCTCGCGTATCATCTCCTGCACCTCGCCTTCTCCTTTGATGAAATCACCGACGCTCCAGCCCTGGGCGCGTGCCAGCATAGCCGTGAGGATGTTGGTGATGTCGAGGTTGAGCTTGTACCAACGGCGCATCATACGGTTTGGGCAGGTCTGGATAGCGTAGTCAAGGAACTGGAAAGCCATCTCGTCCTCGGGGAAGTAGCCTGCCTTGTCCTTATTGAAAGCATATTCACGCGCAAAGATACTCATGAAGGCAGGGTAACGGTGCACGTTGAAGTTGATTTCTCTAGCACTGGTGATGAGGTCGCGAAGCTGCTCGAGCGAGAGGTTGCCCCACTGGTCGATGCTTGCTTCGGGATTCTTGAGGAGCTTGACAAGGTTGACGCAGTCGAATTGCAGGAAGAAGTAGTAGAGCAGCTTCTTGTCCTGCGGGGTGAGCACCTCTTCGCACTGCTCCCTCATCTCCTCGATGCTGAGGCCCGGCTTCGCGTCCTTGAGGTCGATGTCCGGCAAGCCGGCTATCATGCAATAGTAATTTGCCATCAGCCTTTATACTAGAAGAGCATGTCCACGAGCTGTGGACGCAGGAAGTTCTTGAAGTATGTTTCGAACTCTTCTTTTCCGAAGTTCACTTTGTAGCTGCCGTCGGCGGGAGCGATGGTGAAGAGTGTGTCCTTGCCGTTCACCTTGTTGATGGTGACGCCTTTGTCGAGCAGCGCCTTTGCCTTGGCTGCGAAGTAAGCCTTCAGGCTCTCTGCTTCGCTGCTGGAGATGACGATGGGTTCGTTGGCGCTCCACTTCTCTGCGAGGGCAACAGCGAACTGCCCGAGGAAGTCGGGACTTGCGGTGAGTCCAGCAACAGCTTCCTTAACAACGCCATCGGTGATCACGTTTGTCACTTCGCTCTTGAGCGCGCTGAGTGCCTGGCCTGTGTACATCTTGAGCTCGTTACGAGTGTTGGCATCGGTCTCGGCAGCTTTCTTCTGTGCCTGAGCTACGATGTCCTGAGCTTGCTGACGGGCTTCCTGCAGAATCTTCTCTGCTTGCTGCTTTGCCTCAGCAATGATGCGGTCGGCTTCAGCCTGTCCTTTCTCCACGCCTTCGCGAAGGAGCTTTTCAGTGAGTTCTTGTATCTTTTCCATTATCTAATATGTGTATTTGTGCATTTTACGGCGCGAAGATACGAAATTCCTTTGGGATTTCAATGCTTCCGACAAAAAAAAATGCCCTATCCTTCATTATCTGAACGGAAAGGGCATATGGCGAATGCTACTTTAATAGACGCCGACTTCTGCGAGGGCTAGTTTGCCGTGATGCCGCTTGATGGTGATGCGCACTTTTTCTGCCTTGACGGGCGAGAAGCGGTGTTGCTTGACGCGGCATTCGGGAGCAAGTCCTTCGAAGATGGTGTGCCAGCGTTTGCCTTTTTTATATTCGAGTTTGTATGTCTGAATGCTGCCCTTCGTCTCCTCGACGATAGTGACGAGCGAGATGCGCTTTTTGCCTTTGAGATCTACTTCCCACCAAGGCTCTTCGACGGTTGGGTGTGAGGTCCAGGCGGACGAGAAGTCATCGTCGTTGGCGAAGTCGCCTATGCCATAGTCATTGCTCCAGCTGTATTCCGTCGGTTTTTGCTTGGCAATGTTCTGCCGCGTGATTGGGGCATCGCATTCGGGGAGGGGCTTCGTGGGGCCTTCGTGCTTCCAGATCTTTCCTATGCGGCGGAGTGCCTCCACGGCGTTGTCGTCCATTCTGCCTTCGCGATTGGGAGCTACGTTGAGGATGAAGTTGCAGTAGGCCTCGTTGTAGGGACGTATGTTCTCCTCGACGAGCCAGCGGACATCCTTGAGCCTGTCTGTCGGCATCGATTCCTTCCAGAACCAAGTGCG
>Ga0310695_10007783_pt1 | contig 16953 bp, 15 predicted proteins | sample RumenRJG_04DNA_FD_203882 | JGI IMG/M metagenome (GOLD analysis project Ga0310695, IMG submission 203882) | Bovine rumen microbial communities from Lethbridge, Alberta, Canada - RJG_04 (v2) (version 2) | ecosystem: Host-associated > Mammals > Digestive system > Stomach > Rumen | place: Canada...
CCTTGAGCATCTGAGCTACAGCCGGACCTGTCTCGTTGGTGAACTTCTCAATGTTTCCGCCGCCGCCCATGAATCCTGCATGGTATGGTGCGCAAGCCTTGATGAATCCCTCAGCTGCGAGTTCCTTAAGTCTTGTGATAGGGAACATGCAGTTGATGTCCTTGTTAACGTCGGAGTTGTCGTAACCACCGTGTGTTACCATCAGCTCGTCCTCTGTGGACTCGTTAGGGATCTTTCTCCATGTGAAGTCTCCAGCCAGGTTGAATCTCTCCTGATCCTTTCTGTGTACGCCGGCAGCTGTTGCGAGAGCAACTGTCATCTCGCTGAGCGGCTTTGTTACAGGAGCCCAAACTGGCTTAGGAGTGATAGGTACGAATATCTCAGACTGTAATCCTTTTACAACTGTCATACTCATTTTGTATTAATCCTCCTGATTGTTTTTACTGTGCATTTCGTTTTGGAGTTCTCTGGAATGCTCGATCGTTTCGAGATATCTCTCGTTGACATCAGGGCTTTCCTGTTCTATGAAACTCATATTCCAGGCTACCTCCTGACCGACCTCAAGGTCGTAATCGGAAATGATCATCCTTTTAGGGATCCTGAGATGTCCCAGTCTGCCCTTAAAGTCTATTGCAACACTTCCGTCGTGAACTTCGACAATAATGCCTTCCATTCTTATTATTTTGTCACCGTATTTCATATCTCTCTTCGAACTTACCTTTCAGATTAGTCGTATTTAGCCTTTCTCTTTTCGCTCATCGGCAGTGCCTGCTCGTTATCAACGAGTTCCATCTTTGTGCCGTAAGCCTTCTCGATCAGCTCAACGTTGTTCTCCTTGACGCTGTGTGTGTACTGTCTCTCAGGTGCCTTGATGCTCTCGCCGGCCATCTTAGCCTTCAGCATAGCCAGACCTCTGATAGCGTCTTCGTGGCAGAGTGTGTTGCATGCAAGTACCTCGTTCTCGATACCGGACATCGACTTGTTGTTGTCGACCATAGCATCGCAGTACTTGTTACCTGTTACGAGAGCTCCCTGTACAGCGCAGAATGAGAATCCAACAACCGGAACGCCTCTCTTACCAATCTGCTCGATGTGGGAAGTGAAGTCTACGTGGTTGTTTCCGAATCCTTCTGTTGTAACGAATGCTCCGTCTACGTTCATGGACTCTACCATCTGGCCAAGTCTTCTGGATACGTAGAACTTGTCTGTGTTAGCCTGCGGCGAACCAACAAAGATAACGCCTACCAGGTCAACGTCGTCATCGTGGATTGCTTCGTAAACCAGCGGCTCTCTCCAGTAATGTCTGGACATTTCCTTCGAAGCAGGTCCGATGCATGTAAGAGCGTGGATGCAGCCATCCATAACCTCGAGAGGGTTAGCAGCTATAGGAACGTTACCGAGGTCTACGTTCGGCTTAGCTCCGAGTACGCCTACAGGCTCTGTCGGGAACAGGAAGTTATCATGCATAGCGCCCTGGCCCATGATCTCCTTAACGATAACGATTTTCTTCTTTCCAGGTCTTCTAACCTGCTTCATAACCTGAGTATCTACGACCTGCTCGTCAGTGAGATCCTTCTTCATTGCGTTTCTGATCTCCTGAGTTACGTGGTCAACTGCAGTATGAATAGCGATAGGTCCCGGTCTCTCCATGTTCTTCTTGTTGTCGATCACGGCATGAGCTCTGATGATGATCTCGCCCTTGTCTACTGCGCCAGGACGTCCCCACATCATGTTCTCATCGATGTAACCTTCCGAAGAACCGAACTCACCAACCTGAATTCCCTCTTCAGTGATTCCTGTTACCATCATTACTACGCCGTCGAGTACTCTTGTAACGCCCTCACCAAGCTCAAAGTCGTCTTCCTTTGTAGCGATTGGCTGGATGTCCATTACTGTCTCGGAGTATACGTGATAGTTGTCAGGTGTGATCACGTCGAGCTCAAGGCTGTGAACGAGCTTCTGAGCTTCTGCTCCCTCAGTAGCTGCTGCCTTGCGGATGTACAGTGTTGTTCCTTCGATCTTGGTCTCGTCACCAAGAACTACCTTATCGATCTTGTAGTGCTTACGTGTCATCTCTCTGACTACTACAGCTTCACCCTCTGCCTCAGCTGCTGCTGCCGGAGCTGCTGCTGCTGGAGCTGCTGCTACTGCTGCTGCTGGAGCTGCGACTGCACCGCCGCCGATTCCTGCCGGAATCTGGATGTCGATGTTCTTGCCCTCTCCGATGTGCAGGCTGATGTATCCGCCTGCAGCCGGAGCTGCAACTGCAGGAGCTGCTGCAACAGGAGCTGCCTCTGCTGCTTCTTCCGCTGCAGGTGCTTCTTCTGCTGGTGCTTCATCTGCATCGTACTTATCAACGATGTCTGCTGTGATAGGTGTGAGAGAATCAACAGTCTTTGTAAGCTTTGATCCATTGAGCACCTGGCCAAGCTTCAGTGCTCCGTCAAGGTTCAGCAGTCCCGAATCTACCAGATCTGGGAAAATTGCCGGATCCTCGAAGTTTGCAGGTGTCAGTTCTGTGCCTGCCTCTGCTCTGCAGCAGAGTACTGCTGGATCGTTTGCATGCTGTTTAGCTGTTTCAGCTGTTATTGACATATCGATCTTCCTCCTAAAAGTTCTTTTGCCTGCCGCACAATGTGTGTCGGCAGTATTTATAATTCCCCCCGCCCGGATCGATTGGGGTTATCCGGGCGGAGATAATTAACGGTGATAATTAATTACTGTACTGTCTCGTTGTCTTCTACATTGTCTACAACGTTGAGATCCTGATCTACCTTCTTCGAAACCTTGAGGGTTCTGTAGAGAGGATGTCCGACAGCCATCATGGCGTGGTCTGTCATATGCATTACCTTGAGTCCCATCTTAGGGCCGGATGCCATAACTGTATTTGAGCAGTCAGAGCAGTTTCCGATGATGATGTACTCACAGCCTGCCTTCTTGAACTCGAGGTTGTTCTTGACCTGTCCAGGGCAGTTGCCCGGACGCTCGCACTTGCGTGTGCCGTTCGGCATCTCCATGGCCTGCTTGCAGTAGCAGACGTGAGTCTCTGTAGCGTTGTACTTCTTTACGAGGTCTTCCATTCTCTCGAGGTTTCCGCCGCATGCGCATACGAGGATACCCATCTTTGCTCCGTGGAGATCTCTGAACGGACGTGTAACGAGGAGAGCTCCTGTTGCCTTTGTGATAGGAGCATCAAGTTCTGTTGCTTTTCCTGTGAAGGCTCCGCCCATGATGACTTCGCCGTATCCCATTTCGTCGAAGCCGCCTGCTTCGTCGATCAGAGCCTGTACGCTTCTGCCTACAGGAACGTCCATGAATACGTGAGCTTCGTTTCCGCCCTTGATCATTCCTCTTACTGTGATGTTCTTATCGATAAGAGGCTTCTGATCTTCAATAGCCTTAACGCAGCTGTATACTGTCTCGGAGTTGATAACTACAGCGTTTGCTGCTGAAGGGAGCTTGTCTGGCTCGAGCTCTATGCCGAGGCACTCTCTTACTACAGCACGTTCTTCGCCCATCGGATAGATATCCGGCAGAAGATGTCTCTCGATAGCTGCATCGTCCTTCAGAAGAGCGTCCAGCTTCTCGATAGTCTCTCTGTGTTTTTTCTTGATTGCGATGATACCCTTGTCAGCACCAGCGATCTCCATAAGATAGTGGATACCTCTGAGCAGCATTGCAGGATCTTCGTCGATCTGAGCAATGTTGTGAGCGAGTCCAGGCTCGCACTCCGAAGCGTTAACGAGGATGTAACCGTGATCAAGAACCGGCTTGTCTTCTTTGCCGTTATAAATCTTGATAAATGTAGGGAAGCCTGCACCGCCCTGGCCGATAATGCCTGCCTCTTTGATCATTTCGAGGTTTGAGCCCTTCTTGATCTTTTCATAAGTCTTAGGCTGCTTGGCGTTAGGCTTAATGATGATGCGGTCCTCAGTGATCTCGATAACTTCGCCGGATACGCTGGAGTGAACGTTTGCACCAAGACCTGTCGGTGTGGCAATAAGCTGGCCTCTCTTCACCTTGTCGCCTACCTTTACGATGGCCTCACACGGTCTGCCTACAGCACCCTGCTTCAGTAACATCTGAATGTTTTCCATAATACTGCTCTCCTTTGAGTCTTATGCTGTACTTTTTTCTTACATAATAGTCTTTATACAGGCGTTTCAGCCGCATTCAGGATGGCCTGAAAGCACACAAAAAAACGCCTTTTTTGACGAATCCATAATATCACTTTTTTTTATCGCGAACAACCTTGCTTATGTAAAATAATTATCGCAAACCTATAAAAAAAAAGCCCTCAGAGTCTTCTCCTTTTTTATAAATAATTCGTTTAAAATTATTTAACCATGCGTTAAGTAATAGCGAATGCGCGGGTCGGTTATTTCATTGACGCTATCTATTGTTTGCGATATTATACATAGAGAAGATCAATGATCTTCAGCACTATTTTTGCGAGAAACAATAATTACTAGGGAGGTAATTACCTATGGCAAAGTATCTCGAAGCCAAGATCAACTATGACAATTATGACAAGCAGGTCATCAGAACGGTCGAGGCTCATACAGAGGGCGAATACTGCAGAGTCGCTCTTGACTGCCCGGAGCTGCCGGGAAAAACAATGATCGAAAAGAAGCACTATCTCGAGGAGCACTATGACTACCTCAGAACCATGCTTATGTTCGAGCCTCGCGGACACCACGATATGTTCGGTGCTATTCTCTGCGAGCCTATCAACCCTGAAGCTGACTTTGGTATCTTCTTCATGGACGGCGGCGGATATCTGAACATGTGCGGCCACTGCTCGATCGGTGCTGCCACAGTTATCCTCGAAGCAGGTCTCATGGAAATGAAGGAGCCTATGACTCAGGTAGTCATCGAGGCACCTGCAGGACTGATCCATCTTGACTGCACATGCAAGAACGGCAAGGTAACAGGCGTTAAGCTCACAAACGTTCCTGCATTCGTTTACAAAGAGAACCTCGAGCTCGAGTATCAGGGCAAGAAGGTCGTATATGACATCTGCTTCGGCGGATCGTTCTTCGCACTCGTAGACGTTGAGAAGAACTTCGGATTCAAGGTAACACCTGAGCACACAAAGTTCCTCACAGAATGGTCAAGCTTCGCACTCCAGGAGATCAACAAGACTGTTGAGATCCAGCACCCTGAGCTCGACATCACAAGCGTAGACCTCATCGAGAACTACTGCACAGACGAGCTTACAGAGAGCGACAAGGAGTTCTGCCCGGATGCAAAGTTCGCACTGAAGAACCAGCTGGTATTCGGCGAACCGCATGATCCTCAGATCGACAGATCACCTTGCGGAACAGGTACATCCGCTAAGCTGTCCTGGCTCTACAAAAAGGGCGAGCTCGGCGTAGGCGAAAGCTTCGTTTACAAGTCATTCATCGACACAAGATTCATCGGAACAGTTGCTGAGATCGGACCAAAGGTCGGTGAGTTCGACACGATCATTCCTCAGGTAACAGGCGCTGCTTACCTCTGCGGAGAAGCTAAGTGGTTCATGGATCCTGATGACAAGATGACAAAGGGATTTGCTATCTAATTAAAAACAGATCCGGAAGACAGACTGATTACCCCGCGCATGCCGCGGGGTTTTCTGTTGGCATTGACAATACCCGCAGCAGCCAGGATAATTTTCATATATGGAAAACAGAAGCGAAGGAAACAAAAGAATACTGGCCGCGGCCATGATCACAGCCTTCATGACCACTTTCATGTCGAGCGCGCTGAATCTGTCCGTACCGGCGCTTGAGGAATATTTTGGTGTGAGCGCAGCAGCCATCGGCTGGATCATCAGCACCTATACGATCACTGTAGCCGCAACCAGCCTCCCCTGGGGAAGGCTTGCCGATCTTACTGGCCACCGCAAGGTGTTCCTCTGCGGCGTCGGAGGATTTGGACTGCTTTCGTTCGCCAGCATATTTGCGGTGAGCTTCCCTGTGCTTATAGCACTGCGGACAGCATCGGGGATCTGCGCGGGAATGATATTCTCCACCAACAACGCCCTGCTCATAAGATCGTACCCTCATGAGGTGCAGGGCAAGGTGCTTGGCTATTCGACCGCAGCCACATATATAGGGCTCAGTACGGGGCCTGTCATAGGAGGCTTTCTCAACAGCGCCTTCGGATGGCGCTCGGTCTTCGCTGTCTCGGTACTGGTTTCGGCAGCCGCGTTCATAACCGGACTCGGAGCGGCGAAAAGCGAATCCGCTTTCACATCCGCGGGCGGCAGACCGTCCGCTCAAGGAGATCATCACGACATCAGCGGGGTGCTACTGTATATCTTTGCGATTGGCATGAGTCTCTACGGCATGACGAGCCTGGGAAGCGGGATCCGTCCGGCAGCCATGCTTGCCGCGGGCGCTGCGGCTCTCGCCTTCTTCTTTATACACGAAAGCAGGGCTGAGTCTCCGATCATGCGCGTGAGCATGTTCAGCCGGAGCCGCACGTTCACCTTCTCCTGTCTGGCCGCCCTTCTCAACTACGGCGCCACATTCGCGATCAGCTACAGCATCAGCATCTATCTGCAGGTCATAAAAGGGATGTCTTCCGGACATGCCGGTCTGATCCTGATAGTGATGCCGGCCATGCAGGCGGTCTTCTCCCCTGTTGCAGGCAGTCTGTCCGACCGCATAAGGCCGGCCGTACTCGCAAGCACGGGAATGGGGATATGCACATTTACGCTGCTGCTTTTCTCACGCATAGGCACAGGGACGCACCTCGCCTGCATAGTATTCGCGCTGTGTCTTACCGGCTTCGGATTCGCTTTATTCTCATCGCCTAACACGAATGCGATAATGAACTGCGTGCAGCCAGATGAATTCGGCGTCGCCAACTCCATAGTCGCCACCATGCGCACCTACGGACAGTCATCGAGCCTCGCTGTCATAAGCATCATAACCACTGTCGTGCTGGGGACAGGGAGTCTGGGCACCTCCCCTCCGTCAGATATAACCCGCATGCTCCATACATCGTTCCTGATATTTGCAGCGATCTGCGTTATAGGCCTGTTCTTCTCACTTGCCAGAGACAGAGAAAAATGATTTTGCGTTCAGTCGTTGACTTTCTGCCCAAGGTGTTGTAACATAGAAAAGCTGTGAATGCAGATATGCGCGCGTAGCTCAGTGGATAGAGTGGCTGACTACGAATCAGTAGGTCGCGGGTTCGAATCCCTCCGCGCGCACCATAAACGCCCCGTAGCCATAAGGCTCCGGGGCGTTTTGACAACAACAGGGAGGTTATAAGTCAATGAGCAAAGTCGTTGAAAGATTCATGAAATATATATCGATAGATACTCAGTCCGAAGAAGACAGTCCTTCGTCGCCGAGCACTGAGAAGCAGTTTGAGCTGGCAAGGCTTCTGGCTGAAGAGATGACAGCCATGGGAGTGTCGAACGTCAGGCTCGATGAAAAGCACTGCTATGTATACGGGGAGATACCTGCGAACACTGATGCGGATATACCTGCCCTCGGTTTCATTTCGCACATGGACACATCCCCGGCCGCACCCGGATGCGCCGCCAATGCGAGGATACACAGGGACTATGACGGCGGAGTCATAAGGCTCAACGAGAAGGTCTCGCTTGATCCTGACGTCTATCCGGAGCTCAGGGATTACATCGGCTGTGATCTCATAGTGACGGATGGGGTTTCGCTTCTCGGAGGCGATGACAAGGCCGGCGTCGCAGAGATAATGACTATGGCTGAGACTCTTATCAGCGACCCTTCCATCCCTCACGGCAGGATAGGCCTTGCCTTCACGCCTGATGAAGAGATAGGAAGAGGCGCCGACCACTTCGACATAGAGGGATTCGGCATGGACTACGCCTATACCGTGGACGGAGGAGCTCTCGGAGAACTTGAATACGAGAATTTCAACGCTGCTGAAGCCCGCATCCATTTCAGGGGCCGCGACATCCATCCGGGATCGGCAAAGGGTGTCATGATCAACGCGGTAAGGATGGCGGCTGAGCTCGACATGATGCTTCCTCAGGAGCAGAGGCCTGAATACACCGATGGATACGACGGCTTCTTCCATATGACACAGCTCAGCGGAACTCCTGCAGAGGCTGAGTCCCGCTATATAATAAGAGATCACGACGCTGCTCTCTTCGATAAGAAAATCGAACTCATGCGCAGATGCGTCGATTACTTCAACGCAAAGTATGAGGATTCGGTCACGCTCGAGATACGCGAGCAGTACCGCAACATGCGCGAGCTCATAGAACCGCATATGTTCCTGATCGAAAACGCAGAAGCAGCATTCCGCGCCTGCGGAACAGAACCGGTCATCATACCTATAAGAGGCGGCACAGACGGTGCAAGGCTGACGTACGAAGGGCTTCCGTGCCCTAACCTTTCCACCGGCGGTCACAACTTCCATTCAAACACAGAATATATACCGGTGCAGTCGATGGAAAAGATGGTGGAGGTTCTTACAGAGCTTGCTCGGACAAAATAAAAAACTAGGGGGGCTTTCAAAGCCCCCTTTTCAGTGTCTGCTTTACTTATTATTATCTTCTTCGGCGCTTCTTAGCACCGCGCTCCGCATCCTCTTCATCAGATCTCCGTGATCAGTGATCAGGTCATACACGGCATCTTCGGACAGGACGCCCCGCTTCAGATCTGCGGGGAACTCCCCCGCCTCATCAGCCTCGTAGTCTGCCATCCAGTCCGCGCTTCCGTAATAGCTCCCGAGCTCATAATATTTGTCCTGCACCGACTCATACGCGTCCATGGCATCAGCAAGTTTTGCCATGGCCTCTTCCGCTTCGCCGAGGTACGATTCCATTTTTCTGATCCGTTCCGTCTGTGTCATGCTCACGAAAAATCTACTCTCCTATTGTCACTCCGCTCCCTTGCCGTCAGTAAGCTCGCTGACCGCAGCGGCTCCGAGTATGAGTACCGCTCCTGCGACCGTATAGATGCTGACAGGCTCCCTGAGGAAGAACGCCGACAGCAGCACCGCCTCCACCGGGTCTATATAGCTCAGTATACCGACGGTCTGAGCCGGCAGCTTGTTGACCGCGTCAAAGTAAATGATATAGCCGATGCCCGTGTGCAGCACGCCAAGCACTATAAGGCAGATGATGCCCGCCGCAGTGATGTTCACTTCAGCGAATGCACCGGTCACCGAAGAATACGGCAGCATTATCAGCGAGACCAGAGTCAGCTGAGTTATGGTGGTATTTACCGGCGATATGTCCTTCATGTACTTGTTGATCAGCACCACCATCGCGTAGAAGAAGCCTCCCGAAACTCCGAAGAGCACGCCCCTGAGTTCAGAGATGTGCAGTCCGGTCTGAAGCACTCCTGATACCAGTATCATTCCGCAGAATGCCGCGGCAACGCAGATCAGCTTTTTTGCCGTAAGCTTCTCTTTGAGCACTACGGCTCCTGCAAGTATGTAGAACACAGGCTGCATGTAATAGCAGAGTGTGCTTGTGGCTATCGTCGTGTATTTGAATGCCTCAAACTGGCATATCCAGTTGACGCACATAAGGGATGAGCTCAGAAGCAGCCACAATTTGTTGCGGCTGATGGCCTCACGGTCGGTCTTATCCCTGCGGACTGCCAGCATAATCAGTATGGTGATGACTCCGAAGAAAGCCCTCCCGAAGCAGATGAGGCTCGACGGCATGTTGATGTATCTCGACAGCGTTCCTATCGTGCCGAAAAGCATCATCGTAAATATAAGCTGAAGCCTTGATCCGTTTCTGTTATCCATGCCCCTTTTTCTCAGTGTCATTTTGCTACTTTTCAGCGAGAGTAAAGAATTCAGTCGGGATGTGACAGTATCCGGCAGGATTCTTGTCCAGATATTTCTGGTGATACTCCTCCGCAGTAAAGAAGTTTGCAAGCGGCTTCACCTCTACGGCAAGAGGCGCCCCAATGAGCTCCTCCTCTTCATTACAAACTTTATGGATGACATCCAGCATGCCGGCATCTGTGTAATAGATGCCCGTGCGGTACTGGATCCCCACGTCATGGCCCTGTCTGTTGACCGACGTAGGATCGATCACAAGGAAGTAGTATCTGATCAGTTTTTCAAGGCTGATAACATCCTCATCGAACTCTACAAGCACAGTTTCCGCGTGTCCGCTGCTCGCGCAGACATCCTCATACGAAGGAGCGCTGTCCGGTCCGTTCGCGTAGCCGACCTCCGTCCTCACCACTCCGTCAAACTGGTCGAAATACTTCTGCGTTCCCCAGAAGCATCCTCCGGCGAAATATATAGTCTTCATGATATTGTCTCCTTAGAGCATGATTATTTCAGGTTTGTGCTTCTCTGCAGGCAGGAAGTTATTGATGAGCTGCTTTGTCTTGAATCTGAGGTGCGAGGTGTTGGCTCCCGGGTTGCAGGCGAACCATTCCGCATCTGCAACAGCCTTGTCGATCACGACTTTCACCTTGCCTTCAGGGTCATTGAGGATGCCCATGACCGATGCTTCTCCCGGTGTGAGGCCTATCACGTTTTTCATGTCCTCAGGCGAAGCGAACGATACTCTGGCAGTGTGCATCATGGCCGCAAACAGCTTTGAGTCGAATCTCTTGTCAGCAGGTAAAACAACGAGGAAGAACTGCGTCTTCTGTCTGTTGCATACTACTATCGTTTTGCGGATCTCTGCCCCGAGCTTTTCGGAGATCTCAATGCATTCCTCCATGGCTTCAACAGAGTCGTTATCTACCCTCTCGTATTTTATATTGAGTCTCTCCAGCTCCTGATATGTCTTTGTCTCCAGTGCGCCACGTTCATCCTGCGGTGCAGATGTCATTACTTCACTGATAAACATCTCGATACTCCCTCTTTAATTTATGGCCGTAATGGATTCCAGCACGCGCACAAACGCCTCCAGCCCGTCCCTGTCCTCTTCTGAAAATCTCCCAAGAAGCGGACTGTCTATGTCGAGCACTCCGTAGACCGAGCCTTCCGCATGTACAGGAACGACTATTTCCGAATTGCTGGCTGAGTCGCAGGCGATGTGCCCCGGGAATTCGTGGACATTTTTCACGAGCTGTGTTTTGTCTTCCGCCACAGCCGTGCCGCAGACACCCTTCCCGACTTCGATGACCGTGCATGCAGGCTTTCCCTGAAACGGTCCAAGCAGAAGCTTTCCGTCTTTCATAAGATAGAACCCCGCCCAGTTTATATCTTCGAGCGAGTCCCATAAAAGCGCAGCGGCATTTGAAAGCACCGTGACATCCCATTCCACGTTTTCGGACAGGCTTTCAAGCTGTCTGCATATAAGATCGTAATCCGTCATAACAGATGTCCTTCCCTTTTTTTAACCTTATATATATAGCTATTCTAACATACCAAACGGCTGCCTTTCGACAGCCGTTTGAAAACAGATGATCCTATATTCTACTGGTCTTCACCGAAGTCCGCCCTGTACGCGGCTACCAGCTTCTCAGGCCAGTCTGATGTCGCCTCGAGCTTTCCGGTAAAGAATCTCAGAGTCGCAGGCTCATGCACAAACCTCAGGCCGCCTATCATGTCTCTGTGATCGAACACCCATTTTACCCTGTCAATCACGTATTCTACCTGCGAGAGTGTGAACACGCGCCTTGGCAGCGCCAGTCTCACCAGTTCCATTGAGGCAAACCTTTCGCTTCCATCCGGATTTCTCTCCTCTGAGAGTGTGCCCCTCTCCATGCCGCGAATGCCGCCGCAGAGGTAGAACGCGCAGGTGAGTGCTCCTGCAGGGTACTCCTCCTGAGGGATGTGAGAAACAAAGCTGCTTGCGTCCACATGTGCGCCAAGACCGCCGGCAGGAGTTATCATTGGCACTCCGTATCCATCGAGCTTGTCTACGCAGTACTTGATGAACTGCGGTCCCTGCGAGATTATATCCATGTCCATCGACTCATCAAAGCCTACGGTCATGGCTTCGATCTCGCGTACCGACATTCCTCCGTATGTGAGGAAGCCCTCAAACATAGGGACCAGATCCTCCATTGAGTGGAAAAGCTCCTCGTCTCTTACAAGGATGGCTCCGCCGCGGGCGAATCCGAACTTTCTCGCAGAAAAGTAGATGATATCGAACTGGTCCGCAATCTCCCTGGTTATGTCGCGCACCGACATGTCCTTACGCTCTTCATCACGTATTTTTATAAAGTAGAGATTGTCCTGCAGAAGCGATGCGTCAAGCACCGATATTATTCCATGCTTTCTGGCGACAGCACATGCGTCCTTGAAGCTCTGCACGGACACAGGCTGTCCCCCTATGAGATTCGTACCGGCCTCGAGCCTCATGAACGCTACGTTATCAGCGCCTTCCGCTTCGATGCAGGCTTCGAGCTTGTCGATATCGATGTCTCCCTTGAACGGAAGATCACTCTGCGAAGCAAGACCCTCATCCTTAACAAGTTCCTCTACATGACCGCCGACCCTGGTGATATGAGCCTTGGCTGTTGTGAAATGATAGTTCATGATCACGCAGTTTCCCGGTTTTACGAATCTGGTGGCGAGTATGTTCTCGCATGCTCTTCCCTGATGCGCAGGCAGGCAGTATTTGAACCCGAAGATCTCTTCAAGCTTGTCCCTCATGCGGTAGAATGATTCGCTCCCCGCGTACGCATCGTCAGGCGTCATCATGCCGGCAAGCATTTTGTCGCTCATCGCGTTTACACCGGAATCAGTAAGCATATCCATGAAGATGTCACCGTTATGAAGCTGGAAGGTATTGAATCCGGCTTCTTTCATCTTTTCAAGCCTCTGATCGGCAGGCAGAAGCTGCAGCTGCTGAACGATCTTTACCTTGTGCATCTCCATTGGAATTGGTTCGTGATCATAAAACTTAATAGCGGGCATTGTATTGTTCCTCCTTGATTGATTATCTTAGTCCCAAACGAAAAGCTCCGCAGCTGCCAGCTGCGGAGCATCGTCTCATATGCTTGCTTTTACATTAATGCAGAAACAATCATATACTCACAGCAAAACAGCCACCCCGTTGAGGCAGTAGTAATAATAATATGCTGCTGTGAAAGTATTTCTCTGTTTCATTTTGGTCTTCTGTTGTTAACCCTTTTCTATAACATGCAGTTATGGTACTACAGCGATTTGTTTAATTCAACAAATATATTGTATGTTTTTATTTTAAAACCACAAAATCAGGCATCCGTCAACACGGACAGTCTCTAAAGACCAAGCAGCGCCTCCACCTGATCTCTCTTCGCGTTAAGCACGCAGCCGCCCTTATGATCGTCGGCAAGGATATCGCTGCTTCTGAGCGCAGTGAAGAGCTTTGATGAAAGAGCTTCTCTCAGCGAGGTGTCCCTGACATTTATATCCGAATACGGTGAGAACGGGCACGGCTCAGCCCCACCGTGCGAATTGATGTGGAAGAATCCGCGGCCCGCCGCCAGGCAGCCTCCTGAGCTTTTCTCATCTCCCGGGAACGAAATATAGATCATGTCCTGTTTGCTCATTCTGAGCTCATCGACTCTCGCGGCCATATACTCCCTGTCGTCGTCATCAGGCGCCAGATGCTCGCCTTCTTCTGAGACAGGAGTGAACTCGATATAGAATACAGCCTTGCACCCGCGCGAACGGAGCGACTCGAGGAAGTCTTCAGAATAGACCTTTGCCATATTCTCTTTTGTGACAGTTACCGAAACGCCGTAAATGATGCCCATAGCGTGGAGTTTGTCCATCTTCTCCATTACCGTATCGTAAACGCCTTCGCCTCTTCTGGCGTCAGTCTCCTCGCGCTCGCCCTCTATGCTGATCACAGGTACGATGTTGCGGCACTTATCAAGCAGCTCCAGGTGTCTGTCGCTCATGAAGGTTCCGTTGGTAAAGACCGGGAACATGATGTTTTTCATCTCTCCCGCCGATTCTATAACGTCCCATCTGAGCATAGGCTCACCGCCGGCAAGAAGTATGAAGCTCACTCCAAGCTCCTCCGCTTCACGGAAGATCTTCATCCATTCCTCCTCTGTGAGCTGTATCGAAGGAGCGCAGTCCGTGGTAGCGTCGTTCGCGCGCGAGTAGCAGCCCTCACAGTGAAGGTTGCAGCTGGAGGTTATGCTCGCGATGAGATATGACGGCACGTGAAGTCCGTTCTTCTCATTTTCAGCCCTTCTTTTGTCAGCGGCCGCGCACGCGGCAGCGAACTTCACCAGAAAAGCGCTCTCACGAGGGTCCTTAAGAGTTGCTTTCAGCGCGTCCTTGACGACCTGCTCAACGCCTTCGGTAAGATATTTCTGCAGATCGAATCCTTCGTCCATTGTTTTCCTTCCTGTCGTTATCTGTAGTCACTTCTTATCTCTGCCAGCTCCCGGCCGGAGCTATAGTCTGTATTGATTATACCCATTCACGGCCGGATAAAAAGGAGTTTACAAAAAATGTGCGCCGTGCACAGAAATCCGCGACCTGTATGCAGGATCACTAAGCAAAAAGCCCTGCTGACATTGATCGCCACAGGGCTTTCCGCTACAGATCATTCTTCTGGAATGATAATCGATTATGAGGATGTTATTGGTTTTGAAAATCATGCGGATCAGCGCAGCTGTATCCTGACCGATGTCTCGGGCAGGAATCCGCATACGGGCACCCTATGCAGGTTGTGCCCTTTTTCTTTTCCTTATAGATATATCTGACGGCGAAGAACAGTATCGCCGCTATAGCTATTATTGCTATTACAGTAGCCATATTCAAAGCACCGTCCTCCTTTTTTACTTTATACACAGCACGATGCGCGGCGTGTAATAACGCCGCGCTTCGCGCCAGTTAAAAACCACAATACAGGTAGTTATGCTGTTGCTTTTGCTGCTTTTGCAGCTTTGTGAAGCTCATACTGCTCATCGAAGTGCGATCTTACTTTCTTTCCGATCAGCACTACAGCAGCTACCATGCATGCTTCAGCGATCAGTCCAGGAACGAAACCTGCTGCGAAGTGACCCTCTGTGAAGAGTGTTCCGAACTGGTTGATCAGGAATGCTACTGTGTAGCCGGTACAGAGCTGGAGTCCGATAGCTCCCCAGAGCCATCCCCTGCTCTTCATCTCTGAATTCATGGCGCCGATGGCAGCGAAGCACGGCGGTGTGTAGAGGTTGAAGAAGAGGTAAGCAAGAGCTGTTACGGATGTGAGTCCCATCGTCATCGCTACGGTGTTTGCTCCGCCTGTCATGGCGAGCTCTTCCGTATCGATGAAGGCTGTCAGGCCGTATACTACAGCCAGAGTTCCTACAACGTTTTCCTTTGCGATGAAGCCTGTGATGGCTGCTGCAGCGAGCTGCCATACTCCGAATCCCAGAGGGATGAGCAGGACAGCGAACGGGCTAGCGATCGAAGCCAGGATCGAAGTGCTCTCAGCGCCTTCCTCTACCGGCTGGAAGCTCCAGTTGAAGCTCTGCATCACCTGTACGACAGTGTTGCATACCAGAATGATAGTTGCAGCCTTGATGATGTATGCTCTTGCACGCTCCATCATCGATCTGAAGGCAAACTTCAGGCTCGGAGCCTTCCACTTAGGAAGCTCCATGATGAAGAACGACTTTCTGTACTTATAACCGGTGATAGCCTTTATCAGCAGCGCTCCGAGGAAGATCAGCAGGAGTCCGAGGAAATACGAAAGTGTGCTTACCCAGCCTGCTCCGCTGAAGAACGCTCCTGCAAAGAGAGCGATGACCGGGATCTTTGCTCCGCAAGGAATGAAAGTGGTGAGCATCGTTGTGGCTCTTCTCTCTCTTTCATCACGGATGGTGCGGCATGCCATGATGGCCGGGATACCGCAGCCTGTGCCGATAACTACAGGTATGACCGACTTTCCGGAAAGACCTACTCTCTTGAAGATAGGGTCCATTACAGCGCTTACACGTGCCATGTATCCGCAGTCCTCGAGAAGCGCGATCAGGAAGTACATTACCATTACGAGAGGCAGGAATCCGACTACGGCTCCTACACCGCCGACGATACCGTCAGCAAGCAGAGCGGATATGATAGCCGGGCTGTTCTCGAGCTGTCCGGCGACCCAACCCTGGAAGGTCTCGATCCATCCGACCAGCCAGTCCGCGACGAGAGGTCCGAGCCATGCCTGCGATACCCAGAACACTCCCCACATTACCAGCGCGAAGATTACGATTCCGGCGATTGGGTTCGTAAGCACTCCATCGACCTTGTCAGCTGAAGTCGTTTCAGCAGACAGCGTCTTTCTTGTCTCTACATCTGCGACGATGCTGTTGACGAAGCTGTAACGCTTGCGGTCCTCAGCGTCTACCGCCGCTTTATCATGCAGGTTGATATCTGCCTGCAGGTATGGCGCCTTCTGCGAAGTTCCGGCAAGAGAGATCGCCTTGGCTATCATTTCTGCCAGTCCCTTGTTCTCTGTGGATACTGTCTTGAACACAGGGCAGTTCAGCTTTGCGGAGAGCTTGTCCGCATCGATCTTGGTGCCTTCCTTCTCGTTGATATCAGTCTTGTTGAGTGCAACAACCACAGGGATCCCGAGCTCAAGAAGCTGTGTAGTGAAGAACAGCGATCTGCTCAGATTTGTAGCATCTACGATATTGACGATCGCGTCAGGATTTGCCGTGCGTACGTATTCGCTCGTTATACCCTCTTCCGGTGTGAACGGTGACATCGAATACGCGCCAGGGAGGTCTACAGCGATAACATCCTTGCCTCCCGCGAACTCATCCTTTAGTTTGAACTCTTTACTTCCTACAGTAACCCCGCCCCAGTTTCCGATCTTTTCATTTCTGCCTGTAAGGGCATTGTACATGGTGGTCTTGCCGCTGTTAGGGTTACCGGCAAAAGCAATCCTCATTTGAAATACCTCCTTATATATAACTTTCCATATAATAACTAGTGTAGCGTCTCAATGACTTTTTGAATAACACTAAATATGCTAAATAATATTGACTCTTGCCGCTAAATATGCTAATATAGTATTGAAAAATTAGCATATTTAGGAGGTGTGAGATGTCA
>Ga0310695_10007784_pt1 | contig 16936 bp, 13 predicted proteins | sample RumenRJG_04DNA_FD_203882 | JGI IMG/M metagenome (GOLD analysis project Ga0310695, IMG submission 203882) | Bovine rumen microbial communities from Lethbridge, Alberta, Canada - RJG_04 (v2) (version 2) | ecosystem: Host-associated > Mammals > Digestive system > Stomach > Rumen | place: Canada...
CCTCGTTCTCAAAGTAGTTGCTGTCACCAACAGGCAGAATCACCTTCCAGAAAGCTTTGAAGTTGGCAGGTTTGCTTTTCACCACCAGCTCTCCTGTCTCATAGTTATAACATGTACCTCCAAACTGGGCTACATGCTCAATGCCCACCGTTACGAAGATAGGCTTCTCAGGATTACTTCGGATATACAGGTGCTTCTGATGGTAATAGGCTCCTGTAGCATATAGGAAGTTTTTCATCCCGTTTTCATTCCCTTTTTTGAAATGGTCCTCGCGATAACTGTTATCCAAAAACTTACCATAGCCAAAGTCGAAGTTGATCTGTACCCAGCCCTTTGTGTAAGGAACGTTCCAGAAGCCATTAGTACCCAAAAGAATCTGGGGGATGGGCTTGGCATTGGTGCCTTTGACAAACGAACCGATGGAGAGCAGATTGTCGCGCATCACCAAAGGCTGTTCTCTGCTGCCCACCTCCAAGAAGAAATGCTTCCAACTTAAATTGGCATAGCATTGCTGCAAATACACTTTATGGTCAGCATGTACGGAACCCACCACATCCACTGTACCAGAAAGCGTCCAGTCTTTGTTGAATGCATGCTCCACATTGACGGCTCCACGCAGATAAGCCGTATTAGGACGGGTTGCCAACACATGATGACGATTTGCAGATAGTTGGTAGGCAGTAAAGTCGCCCGTTCCAACAGCGGTTTCTGCCGTCAGGTCGTAGCTGACTTGTGTCGACAGCGAGTCTTGTGCCTCAGCATGGGTTGTGAGACATAAGAGTAGGGTAGGGATGATGAAATGTCGATAGTTCATGAAATCAATAGATGGTGAAACATATTTACTTTATTGTTCCTTTGAAATACTCAATCGTCTTTGCCAAACCTTCATCAAGCGGAACCTTTGGCGCCCAGTCGAGCTTAGTCTTTGCCAAAGTGATGTCAGGACGACGCATCTTCGGATCGTCAGAGGGTAGTGGACGGAATACTATCTTGCTCTTCGAACCAGTCATTGCGATGACCTTCTCAGCTAATTCCAACATGGTAAACTCGCCAGGATTGCCAATGTTTACAGGACCCAGGAAGTCGTCGCCGCAATTCATCATGCGTACCATACCTTCTATCAGATCGGTGACATACTGGAACGAGCGAGTCTGCTTTCCGTCGCCATAAATGGTGATATCCTCTCCACGAAGTGCCTGCATGATAAAGTTGGAGACAACACGTCCGTCATTCTGAGCCATACGGGGACCGTAGGTGTTGAAGATACGAATTACCTTGATGCGGACACCATGCAGACGATGATAATCGAAGAACATGGTTTCTGCACAGCGCTTTCCCTCGTCATAGCACGAACGGATTCCGATGGTGTTTACATTGCCCCAATAGCTCTCAGGCTGAGGATGAACGGTAGGGTCGCCATACACCTCGCTGGTTGAAGTCTGCAGAATCTTACACTTGGTTCTGCGTGCCAATCCCAGCATGTGGTAGGCTCCAAACAGAGATGTCTTCGTAGTCTGGATAGGGTCGTTCTGATAATATACTGGTGAAGCAGGACATGCCAGATTATAAATCTCATCAACCTCAGCCCAGTAAGGTTGGCAAACATCATGACGCACGACTTCGAAATTCGGTCGTCCTATCAAGTGCCATACATTCTCTTTCGATCCTGTATAGAAGTTGTCAAGGCATATCACGTCGTTGCCTTCATTCACCAATCGTTCGCAAAGGTGGGAACCAATAAAACCTGCTCCACCCGTTACTAATATTCTTTTCATAATTTCCGTAGTTTTATTGTGTTGATAATATTTTAAAATTTCTTTCCGAATGCAATGTTGAGGAAGGTCAAGGCCAAAAGCTTGGCATCAAACCACAAAGAGCGATGCTCCAGATAATAGAGGTCAAGTTCCAGTCTGCGCAACATCTTCTCCATCGTGTCCGTATAACCATTGTATAAGGTGGCGTAAGAAGTCACGCCAGGACGAATGGAGTAGAGCCTTTCGTAACGAGGATCGTGTTGCATAATTTGGTCAATATAGAATCTTCGTTCTGGACGGTAGCCCACAAACGACATGTCACCTCGCAATACGTTCCATAATTGAGGCAGTTCGTCTAAATGATGGTTGCGCAGGAAACACCCTATTTTTGTCAGTCGGGGGTCGTTATCTACTTGCAACAACTCATCTCCTTCTTTTTCTGCGTCAATAACCATGCTACGGAACTTGTAAATATAGAAAGGTCGTCCTTCCTTACCAATGCGCTCCTGTTTGTAGAAGGCAGGTCCGCCACTCAGTTTGATGGATAGCCAGCACACCAGTATCAATGGCGAGAATAGCACGAGGCATAAAACTGCTATGATAATATCGAAGACACGTTTCATATACAGACTTCCATTTTTTGATCGATGTAGATATTGACAAGGCAATATAATACGGTATCAATAATGACAATGAGTGTTGACGACATCACTGTGTAAAGCAGACAGTTCATCACGATAAACGATATAGCCAATACGAGGATAACACCTAATGTCTGGTGCTGGTTCATTCCTGTACGCATCAGTTTGTGGTGGATGTGGTTTTTGTCAGCATCAAACAATGGTTTGTGATGACGTAGCCGGTATAAAGTTACCCTTACTACATCGGCAACAGGTACAAAGAGTAGAGTTAGGGGTATGAGAATTGCCTCATCGCGAATGGGCCATATATTCGTATTATTCATGGCACATTTGACAGCCAGGAATCCTAAGGTGAACCCTAATGAAAGACTGCCAGAGTCACCCATGAATATCTTGGTATTCTGCTCATTCTTTCCAAATAGGTTGAAATAGGCGAAAGCTATTAAAGTCCCCATCATACCAGCTACTATAATAGAATAGGTATATACGAAGACATTGTAATAGGCAAAATAGGCTAAAAAACCTGCTAATGCCAACAATGACAATCCAGCGGCAAGACCGTCAATACCATCAATGAGGTTAATAGCATTGTCGATGAAGACAATAATAAAAATGGTTAGTGGAACGCCTACCCAATATGGTATTTCATGGATGCCAAACAAACCATATAGATTGTTGACATATAGTCCTGCAAACGGCAAAAGACAGGCTGTCGCTATTTGGATGAGAAATTTAGTGGTAGCATTCAGACCAACAAGGTCGTCAATGATGCCGATGAGATATACAAGTAATAGTCCTATCAGGAATACAGCACTCCATACATTGACAGGCAAAGTGTTCTTTTCTACAATGGGGGTAAAAAGCAAAACGATAAAAAAAGCCGTCAACATGCTGGGAAAGAAAGATATCCCCCCTAATCTTGGTGTGGCATTGTGATGTATTTTGCGCTCGCTGGGTATATCGTACAGCCTCTTACGCTTGCAGAAATCAAGGATAAGAGGCGTAAACACCAGTCCACAGATTAAACTTAATAAGAAAACAACGAGTAGATATATTGTCATACGCTATAATCAGTTATGTATATATATAACTATCATTTTTACCCTTTATTGTGTCTCCTCCCATTGTTTTTTCTATTATCTCGCTTCTGTCATGGAAGGGAGAAGTCTGTCAGTCCTCCATAGCTGTCTGCTGCTTTCTGCAAAGCTTCCTCTGTCATGAACTTTTTGTAAAGCGTACAACGTGTAACGATGGTCTGTGGCGAACAACGTTCTCCTTTTACCAACACCAGTGCCCAGCCTTTCGTCTCATCGGAGAATTCCTCACCCTTCAGAACATAATGACTGTCCACCAACGTTAATTCCTCCCATGATACCTCACGCTTGCAGAACTCCACGCGAAGGTCCCTGAATTTACCCTTCTGAAGGGCGGTATAGAGCCACAATTTTGTCCAAGGCTCCCAATCATGGACTTTGAGGTCTGTAATCAGGGCTGGCATTCCATCTACCTCACCCAACTCCTGCTTGATCTCCGGCAGCATACCGTCGCTCACGGGTATGCCCGGCATCAGAAACGACGTATTTCCCATCAGTATTTTTTCTACATACAATACAGGCAAGCGATTGGCCAGCGACAGAAAGTTGTTATAGGCCGTTGTACCTTTGGTAAACATCGGCTTACAATACTTCAGCATCTTCCACAGTGCCACGGAATGACGCATCCTCTGCCGTTGGATAAACTGAGGCAGCGTATTACTGCGCTTCTCTATGGAGTTCGCAGACCGTACAATCATTCTGCCTTGCTTCATGTAGGTTGTAATGCCATCCTTTCGCATACTCCCTACCACCATCAGTCCTTTTCCTGTTCCTTTCCTTTTCATCGCAATATATTTTTATGCAGTACGCTAATTCTACTCAAAATCGACTCTAATTTTACTCTATTTCCTGTCAATTTGTACTCCATCTCATCTTCACCTTTACTTCGCTCTTCCTACCACTGTTGTCCGATTGCTGTCCGATTGCTGTCCGATTGTTGTTCGATTAATAAACGGACAACAGACGTATTTCAAACGTGGTTCAATCGCACATGAATAGGGGCTAGTACTTGGTTGTATTGGAAGTAAGTTTGGCCTAAAATGGAGTGCGATGCGGCAAAGATTAGTTTAATGTATGAATAACTCATTTAATATTTTCTCTGCTTCTATGTTTGAATGTTCACAAGTGAACATTTTGGCAATACGGTCTTTACCGGCTATGGCATATTTATAGTAAATGTCATGGTCACTGAGCAACTTATCAATGGCTTCGGCGTATGCCTTGACATCCCCAAGCTCAACCTCAATACCTGTCTTGTCTTTGATGGAGACCCAGTTAACGCCAGATCCTTCAATGTGGAACGTTACAGGAACGCTACCGCAAAACATTGCTTCTGCTAAAGCAATGCCAAAAGCTTCTTGCTTCGTGCATGAAGTGAAAGCAAAGATGTCAGAAGCGTAGTAATAGCAACGTAGGTATTCATTAGGGATACGACCTATAAATTTGATTCTACTGGAGTGGGTCATTGCCTTCAGTTTATCTGTCTCAGGTCCACGACCTCCAATCAGGATGACACAATCGGACTGTATAAACTTTTCTGCCTCTATCAAGTAGTTTATGCCTTTATAGGCGGCATGGCGACCCACAAAGAAAACAATTTTCTTGTGGTTGTATTTTTGTCTGATTTCCTCAACGGTGGCTTCATCTCCAGAAGACCACAGAAAATCCTTCTTGATGATACCATTAGGAACCACTTTCGTTTTGTCGATATACTTATAGATAGGGCTAGAAGGATGAATGTAGTTGGGGCTAGTTGCTAAGATTAAATCAGCTTTCTTCAGTATTACTTTCTCGAATCTGTTAATTAAATGGTATAATAATCCTTTTCCCAAAATATCGGAATGCCACAATAATACCAACTTGGCACTTTTAGGAGTCAGCTTAGCTGTGATTGGGTACAAAAAAGGGTTAGGACAGTGTAGGAGAATGATGTCAGGCTGTGTTTCATAGATTATTTTCTTCAAGTAAGAATAATAGCTGAAAGCTATATCCTGACTGGAAACCTTAATAGAAGGAGCAATGCGGTAAACATGAATCCCGTTGATGGTGTCCATTCGTGTAATGCCATCCTGACTAAAGCATACAACAATATTCTCGTAGGATGTAAGTCCTTCGGCCATGTATTTTGTGACGGTTTCTATGCCGCCTTCAACGGGATAATAGTATTTTGCAATTTGTAGTATTGTTTTCTTCATTCGCAGCATGCTTTGTTGGCAATATTTAGGATAGTTATAGCCATATTCTCCCAAGAGAACCGCTTAACGTTGGCATAACCCTTTTCTTGCATTGTTTTACATATAACGTCTTTGTTATTCAAATATTGTACAAGAACTTTATGAATTACTAAAAACACGTATTTTGTGCATGAATTATTATAAAATTGTATACCTTTGCAGCAGAATGATAATTTATGATGTTATTTAAGATAAATAAAATGTGGAACTTATATAAGCAACTGAATACAAGGTTTTTACTTATGTTCTCCCTGTCTGTGGCCAATTTGCTTCTTATGCATGTTTTTTTGGCACTGACAGTCCGTTTTGAATATCCTTTTAAAATTGATGCCATATTTAGTAATCTCTTTTCTTGCTTGATAGACACTACATTCCTATTTACATTAAGTTTGTTGCTGACTTGGGGGCATATCAAACGAAGTCTTTTTTTGACTTATGTGCTGACTGCATTGCTCTCGTTCTGCAATATATTTTATTCGCGTTTTTTTGACCATTATCTGCCAAACTTAGCCTTCATGCAATGGAGTAATCTAAACGATACCAATGTTATGGAGAGTATTTTGACTGGATTCAGTTGGATAGACTTATTTTTTATATGCTGGGTAATTCTTTTCTATTGGCTTTATAAACATTTTGACAGTCAGTTGCTGAGAACTCGATATCTGAGTACATTGGGATGGCTTTGGGGGGTGATGCTTTCATTAGTCATTTTCTTTATAACAGTACACTCAGGCTCCTAATAATATGCTGTTCCGTAGTGGATTCCTGAGAAGAGCACTTGTGTGTTATGAAGATTTTAGTCAAAAGAATATACTCTTAGACAAATACCAGAAGGATGCAATTTGGAGGGAATACACCGACTATTCAAAGAGGGCTACGGTTGCGCCAACTATCAAGGGAGAAAAAAATCTAATTTTTATTATAGTTGAGTCCTATTTGGCTGTAACATCTGATCTTGTGGTTGATGGCAAAGAAATTACACCATTCCTAAATAGGCTAAAAAGTGATAGTTCTGTTTATTATAATGGTCATGTACGTCCCAATATTGAGATTGGCGAATCTTCTGATGGACAGTTTATCTATATGACAGGGTTGTTGCCGCTGAGGTCTGAGATTACTGTTAATATTGCTAAAAACAAATCTTTTTATGGGTTGCCTGCTGTGTTGATGGAGAGGGGGAGATTGAAGCATTCCCATATTATAGTTCCCACATCCCCCACGTTTTGGGAACAAGATGCCATGAATAAAAAATACGGCATTGAGACAATGTTTTCTAAGTTCGACTATGAGCAAACTTTACATGGGAACGACGATCTGAATGACGCTCAAATTTTTGAAATGGCATCACACGTAGTATCCAACACGGGGTCTCCTTTTTTCTCTCTTGTACTTACAATGTCAATGCATAATCCTTATAATAAGTGTGTGGAGCATGGTTTCCAGATTGCAGACAAGAACCTTCCTTCTGAATACCTGAATTACTTGGTGGATTGTCATTATACAGATTATCAGATAGAACAGTTTATAAATAAGTTGAAAAGAAATGGGCTTTATGATAAGAGTGTCATTGTCATTACTGCTGATCATCAAGCTCATCCCGAACATCTGAATATGGATGAGAACATGGTAAGTAAAGAATTACCATTATTCATCATCAATGGTGAAATTGATAAAGGACAGGTATGGACAGGTCCGTGCAATCAGTTGGATATCTATACCACTCTTCTTGATATGTTTGGTATTAATTCTCCTTGGCGAGGATTTGGTCAGACACTTTTAGATGCCGATTATAAGGAATACTCTTTGGAGCAATTGAAGACTCTGTCTGATTGGGTGATAAGAAGTGACTATTTTCGAACTCAATGACGGGTGTTATTAAAAATATTAGTCGTTTTGAGGTAGCATAAAAAATGTTAGGATTTCAGATGTATCGTAAGGCAAGTTCGAGAATAGTCTTGGCTGTATTCTCCCAAGAGAATCGTTGGATGTTTTTTAAACCGGCAGCCTGCAATTTTTCCCTGCTCGCACTATCTAGATTGAGTAATTGTTTTACAGCCCGTCGTATATTTGCAGGGTCGTAAGGGTTAAAGTAGATGGCAGCATCGCTACATACCTCATTGAGCACAGGAATGTCAGAGACCAAAACGGGGCAGCCACAACTCATCGCCTCTACAGGTGGTAAGCCAAAGCCTTCATAAATAGAAGGGAAGATGAAACCCACAGCCTGTTTATAGAGGTGCATTAACTCTTTATCACTGACACGCCCTAAAAATTTTATGTTTTCTACATTTTTGTTAGAAGATCTTTTGCGGGAAAAAACGCTATTGTAGCTACCTACTATATATAGGCGACAGTCTGTGATGCCTTTGAAAGCATTCATAAGTCTTTCAAAGTTCTTCCGTGGATCGAGTGATGAAACGGCTAAGATAAAACGCTCGTTAGTAGGTTCCACCTGTTCCTGATTGTGGAAATATGTTTGATCAACAGCACCATAAGCCACCGTAATACTCTGTTCTTTAATAAATGGATAGAAATGCATAATTTCCTTTTTTGAGAACTCACTAACCGTGATGACATGTCTGGAGGTTCTGACTACTAAAGGTGTCATTAGTTTGTACCACCAATAATAGGATTTAGAGAACCATTTTGGATTTTCAAGAAAGGATAGGTCGTGGATAGTCATTATCTTTTGGCGTATCAGGATGGGACCTAATCCAGTAAAACTGAAAAGGATATAGTTTTTCTTCCGCAAAAAGAAAAACGGTAGGACGCATTGTTCCCAAAAATGAGAGCTTCCGCAACCATAAAAAACGATATGCAGATTACTAATGTCATAGCAAGATTGCAACGAAGATTTAGGGCAGATGATTATAAAATCCTGTCCGATATCAGCTAAGGCTTTGCAAACCTTGTATGCGTATCGTTCAACACCAGTTATTGCTTGTGTCAGGAAACGTCCGTTGATATATAGCATATTGTTTTGTTTGTAGTGTTAAATTATTTAAATAGAAGAAATGTATGATTCTCTGGTTGACTATATCGATGTAGACTCTTAATAAAGAGTGGATATCTCTTATAGCCTATCAGTTTATATAAGAATAGGAAAAGAACATTCAGTATCTTTATCTTTTTCTCCATTCCTGACATGTTTTGTGGGGTGAGATTGTCGATTTTTTCCTTTGTAAACATGGATTTTCTTTTCAAATACTTATAAAAGGAATTATTATCGGTAGAAAAAGGATTTTCAAAAATCTTTCCTTCTTTTCTTAACCCATTATAAAGACGTCGATGAAAATTTTCAATTTTCTCCCCGTTGTCGTATTGATTGTAAAGGTAGTTCATTGATATGAAAGAGTTGAAAATGTCTTTCTGATTAATCAATTCCTGACTATATCTTGTTGTGACTAATTCTATATCTTTATATTTTTTCGGATTTGACAATCGTTGATGTTCCACGATTTTACCCATGAGCATCTTATAGTCATAGCCAGAGAAATGGACAAACACCAAAGGGGTGTCGTCTTCATGATTGTCCTCATAACGGTATCTTACCATCAGATTCCCATCGTCTGACACGACAAGCATCCTCTCAAAGTAGTTCCATGGTGCAACATTCATTCCTAAATGACGTGAAATAAAAAGCTTGTCCCCTAACAGAGCAGGTGCCCAATCCATCCATTTCTGGTCTGTAAAAGTACCCACAGTCCTGTCGCAGAATGCTTGATTCATTAATCTTATTCTCCACCACTTTATAAACTCGTGGATGCGGGTGGTGTTGTTGACTGCACAAAAGCCCAAATTGAAGATACCAGTAACACATATTGTCCATTCGTTTTCTCCCTGATAATCAGGATGAATACCTGCAACGTGTGGAGTCAGTATCATGTCATACGATTGGAGTGTGCTAAAAATGGTATTTAGCGAAGAGAAAACATAGATATCTGGATCAAAATAGGCAATTTTATCATAGCCCTTATCTATGAAATATTGAAAAACAGAGGGTTTGATAGCTGTGCAGAATTCTGTCAAAGAGTATTTGAAAGACATATCCGTCCACTCTTCTTCAGAATAATTGAGCACATTTTTAGCAATAATGACATTTTCTGGCAATGTCACTTCTGCTTGTGGGAATTCATCTGCAACGATTATTTGGAAGTCAATATCTACATGATACTGTTTGATGGAGTGTTCAAGAATCTGGGCCAAGCCAATATAATTCTTTGCAACTATCGTAAATATACATATTTTGTTCATCATAGCGAGTTCTATCGGATTGTTTGTTTTGAAAATTTGTATCTAATCTTTGCTATTATGTAGCTTGTCACTGAGATAGGAAGAATCGCATTCATTTGTCTGTAATGTGCCTGATTTTTTCTTATCATGAAGAGCGCATTCTTTAAACGGTACTTCCATGTCAGTTCTTTTACACTTCTTACTCCTAAAGTGTTATTACCATGCTGACGGTATAAAACGAGTTGTTGCGGGATGTAATCAATGGTTCCTTTAGCAGCAGCAACAGACAATGTAATCCATGAATCATGCATGAGAGCTTCTTTATATGTATGCTTAATGACGCGTTTTACCGCCTTGTTGAAAAGCATCGTACATCCCGTAACTGCATTGTTGGCGGCATAGTCAGCATAGTTTCTCAGAAAATGAGTATTGATGCCGGAAAACTCCCAAAACGAATGGCTGATGCACTTTAGGTTTTCGTCAACGACAGTAAGGTCGGAGTTGACGATAATAGGTGTTTCAGGCTGTTCTTTTTCTATTTCTTTCATTGTTCGGTATTCTGTCATGATTTTTTGGGGAAGCCACACATCATCCTGGTCACAGAACATGTAATATGGGGCATCTACTTGTTCCAGCATACTCATAAAGTTGAGACATGCACCACCTTGTGTGGGATAATCAAGTAGGGTGATTTGATGAGGATATTGGGATACATATTCTTTTATTATGCCAACTGTATTATCTATTGACCCGTCGTCATGTATATACAGGTGCCAGTCCTGGCAGGTTTGTGCTATTATAGAGCGTATCTGTTCATCCAAATATCTTTCTCCATTATAGGTTGCCATTAAAATGGCAATATGATGATTTATCGGTTCCATATACCTGCTGCTTGTCCTTTTAATAATTTGTCAAATTGGATGCGGTTGACGATGAGGCCAGGAATATTTATCAGACACATCACTGCCATAAACCAAATGATATCGTGCGTCCATTGCGTTATCAGGTATGCTAGTGGTACGAAGAGTATGGCTGCTGCTGTCGTAAATATCAGCTGAAGTCTCAGTTTTCCTATTCCGTTGATGACGTAACTATATCGCATGCTATTGATGATAATAAATATATATACTGCCATCGCAATGTTCATCTTGATATCGATAATGGTCTGGCGGTCAATCCAAATAGCGTAGACAGTATCCGAGAGCAGAATCATGACCACCAGACATATGAGGAAACCAATAGTAAACACCCGCAGTTTACGGGTGGCATTGCGAATCCATTTCATATCGTTCCGCTGATAAGCATCTGTTGTCGCATTCCAGAAAGGCATGCAAATTACAGTGAAGATGACGAGTAGGATGCTGAAATAACGATAGGTAATCTGGTAGGGAGTAACCATTTCAGGCGAGAATAGGTTTGAAATCAGTAGGTTCGATGTCATGAACAGAATGACACTCGAAATCTGCATAATGAAGAACTGTACCCCCATGTTGATAACCGCTTTAGCTTCTTGAAAATTGATGAGTCGGAATGACGGACACAAATGTGGGTATTTATATAGAAACGTATATGGGAAGGCTAGCAGATAGACTAGTAGAGGAGCGGCTGTATTTACTAAGGCAATATGCATAAGTGAATGACTTCCAGACCACAGTACGATATAGGTGCCGACGAGTGCAATCGTCTGTCCTAAGGCAATGAGTAGGTTGCTAACGGCTGGCAACTGCAAACCCATATAGAAGTTGCCAATGAGCTTGAAGATGAACGAAGTACAAACAAGTGTAACTGTCACTATTAATACTTGGTCAAGATGGGAGACTTTTGATGGCGTGGCGTTAAACACCTGATAGGGGTCGCCTATGAAAATTAGCAGCAGTAAAATTAGTAAGACAGGAATGATGATGCATATAAGCATGGCTAAAGTTGAGGAAACCAGTGAGCGGGTACGCTCATGTTCATTATGTGCCATGTATTCTGCGACCTTGTTTCTGAGTCCATTACCTAATCCAATGTCCATGTTGTCTATCCACAGCAGCATACTACTGATAGTCAGCCAAATGCCGTTTTTGTATTCTCCTAGACAATGAAGCGTAGCAGGTACCATCAATAGCACGATGATGGCCGACCATATCTTGATAAAGAATGATGCCAAAATATTCTTCTGAAGCAGTGAAGAACGTTGTTGCTTGCTTACACTCTCCTTGTTTCTCATGTTACAGTGAAATCTAAGAGTTCCCAAACGAATAAAGTATAATATAGTTCAATGAAACCTATAAGACAAACAGCTATCTTTCCATAATTCTGTGGCCATATCGTATGGCATACACAAGGGAGTAACACTAGTTCAACAATTCCAAGCAATTCATGCAGTCTGCCTGCAACAACAGTGATTGACGAGAAGGCGAAGAAACAAACCATAGAATAGGCTGTAATTTTAAGAAGTAGTGGTAAAGAAGGGCACTTTTCGTGAATGGTATCATAGAAATACAACGAGTAAAGTATGATGGCGTATTGAATCCAAATTGATAATTTTTTTAGTGTCAATTCTTGGAAGAAGCCTCTTTCTGTTAGTGACTTATACACTTCGATCTTTTCTTGAATATAAGGTATTGGAAGTGCAGAGAAGAAATCGAAGCGAAGCAGAAACAAAATAGCTCCTGCAGGCATGATAGCTATCAACACGTATTTCCATGTTTTTGATAAATTGTTGCTAAAAAATAAAATAGGAGTGAATACAAGTGACGAATAGTGGAATATGTTGCCAAGCAGGAAGAAGAAAAAGGCTTTATTCTTCTTGCCCTCTGTCAGCGGTTTAATTGCTAATAGAAGCATAGCTGATGCAACGCCAGCTCTTATTTGTATAATGTCGTGAAGAATAAAAAAATTGCCTATATAGATTACTAATGGTAAGAAATACCAAGGTGAGATTTGTCTAAGGGCATAAAACTTTATTGTAATGCCTAAAATAGCGTAGACAAGGAACAAATAGTGGACATCGTCAGAGAAATTTCTGATAATTTCTGAAATTAATAGACAAGAATACTCTACTAGAAGCTTTGAGCTATTACCGCTGTTCTTGAATATTGATTCGTAGTTCTCTGAGTCAGGATCCACTCCTACTGTTTTAAAAGTACAGAATAGTATCAGAATAATGCAAAGTCCCCAATAAGCATATTTATTATAGTCTCCAAGATAGTCTTCAAGAAAGATCAGAGAGACGATAATAATTAATAGCAGCAGGAAAACATATATCATTGTCTACGTAAAATATAGAATGATGTACCGGCAAAAGTGAGTAACACTATGAAAGCAACAAAAATCATGCGTTTAGGCTCAGAGGGTTTAAGAGGAACTGAAGCGCCTTTGATGACGGTAAATGCAGGTGTACGCTCCTGGACTTTTGCTTTGGATGCCTGCATCTGGGTGTTGATGGTAGTATAGGCATTATACCTTAGCTGAAGGTCGTTCTCCATATCCTCTAGCTTCAGTTCGATACTTTTCAACGCCACCTTCGAATTTGCATCAGCCATACTGCCGTATCGCTGCCTTGCTTTCTCGTAATCTTGCTTGGCTTCTGTTGTTAGCTTCAGGTAATACTCATAATCGGTGCGAGCTTTGCTCGTACGATAGTCTGTAATGAAATTTTGGAGACGTTCCTTGATGGAGTCACCGATGGTCTTACAGATTAATGCGTCCTGATCCTTGATGTTAATACTGATGACGGCTGTCTTCTTGTCGAAATCTATCTTAATCTTATCTCTGATGCTACCTGCAATATCATCCTCATCCTTTGACAGATTATAAGGATCGATTATTCTATCTCTTCCTTTTTGCTTGTCATTGAAGAGTTTTTTTAACCAATCTATAGGTGCTAACCAGAGAATAGATTTTTGATGATTTTTCAGGTAATCATGGTATGTTGTCTTAATGCTTCCATCTTTACTCTTTACCTGTACATTGAAAAGGTTGGTCACAAACCCGTTATCTTCCATCAGGTCGGGATACAGCAAAGGAGTGATTGCGTCATTGTTTTGAATATTGTCTAAATCAAATCCAAAAGAAGACGCGAGGGATCCCAGCGTGCTAGTCATTGATGTTCCACCTAATTCTGGAGCCAACTTAATGTCTGCTGTATAGTAGCGCGGAAAGCCCAGAATAAATATGCATGCCAAAACGAAGGCTAAAGGTAATGTCTTAAAATAGAGTTTCTTCTTTGCCCATAATTTTTTTGAGATATCAATGATGTCAATGACCTTCAGTTCTTTCTTATCTTCCATATCTTCTTACTTCTTCAACAGGTTAGCAATAGTTGCGAACATGGTACCGAGAGAGGCAGCACTGGTGCCGATGCTGAGCCACTCCTGCAAACCAAGGGAGCGGCCGCGGCGCTTGGTAGGAACTACAATCTGGCAACCAGGACGTGGCTTGTGCTTGCGGTCTGCACGAGCTACCATGCCATTCATATAGATAATGATGGTTTGGCTCTTCTTGGCTGTCGAGGTTATTCCACCTGCCAAGTCGATATAGTAGTCTGCATTTTTGCCTTCCTTAAAATAAACGGTGTTGGGATAGAGTACCTCTCCATTGATCTTTACAGTACCATCGTAGCGAGGAACGACAATGCGATCGCCCTCACGGAGAATGGGATCGTCCTCGCTGCCTGGATTCTTCAAGGCCTTGTCGAGCTCTATACCTACGGGGTAGTTGGCGTTAACCATCAGCTTCTTGACATCAATAGAGTCGCGACCAGAGTTACGCTGGGCAGTGCGCAGCATGGTTTCCATCTGCTCGCGTTCCTCTGGGGTCATCAGTCGCAGTAGTTTAGTTCCTTCTGGATAAGCTCGCTTGGTCAGTCCTCCTGCCAATTTGATGACATCGCTCAGACGCTGTCCTTTGTTGGATAGAGTATAGCTGCCTTCAAACTGGACCTCGCCTTCGATGGTGACATTCTGTTGTTCAGTATAGTTGGGACTGCGACGAACATAGACTTCATCAAAAGGCATCAGCCTGAAGTCGGGCTGATCTGCTATCGAGAAATCAGGAGTCAGTTTAAAGCTGAAGGTCTGGGCTATCTGGTCTTCGGCCTCTGTGGCATTTGGATTAGTGATTCGACGAGATACATCTACTTTGACGAGTGAGGCAGCATCGGTAGTACCTCCGGCTTGCAGAATGAGGTCTTCGACGCTCTCATTGGCAGCATATTTGTAAACACCAGGATAGAGCACTTCGCCACTGATAGTCACAGTTTGTTTCTGGTTTTTCTCCTCGTGACTAGCGATGTAGAGAACATCTTCGTTGCGCAGGGGAACATCAGGGGCTGTACCTTCCAGAATGCCTCGAACATCCACGCTCAATACCTCTAAAGTACGGTCTGCTTTCATTCTGTGCATAACAGCATGTTGTGAGATGGCTCCTTCTGTCAGTCCTGCTGCAGCTTCTATCAAGGCTTTTACGGTGCTGATGTTTCCACCGACATGATACATACCAGGACGGAATACTGCACCTTTAATTTCTACCATGTTTTGATAGCGGTTCAGGGTGGAGTCAACACTGACCGAGTCTTCGTCCATCAATTTAAACTGACTCAGGTCGAACTCGCCAACGCTGAACACAGAATACTGACTGCCTGCCTTGCGGTTGATACGGATAGCCTTTGTATAAGCGTCTCCCGTAAATCCTCCTGCATAGCGGAGTAGGGTAGCAGCGCTCTCCGTTTTCTTCATCTCATAGAACATGGGACGCTTAACTTTACCCGTGATGTTAACCAATGCTTCGTATGGTCCAACGGTAATGACATCATTGTCTTGCAGACGGACATCACCTGTTAGCTTACCATTAAGCAGGAAATCATAGACATCGACGTTGGTAATTTGTTTGCCACGACGGAAAACCTTTACATTACGCAGCGTACCAATCTCGTTAGGTCCGCCAGCCATGTAAAGTGCATTGTATACGGTAGCAAAGGCAGACATGGTGTAAGTACCAGGCACCTTGACCTCACCCATAATGTTGACGGTAATGGTACGGGTCTGTCCCAATGTCAAATCAATCTGCGAACCCTGATAACGGGGACCTAACACTTTCTTCAGGCGAGCCTTGGCCTGACTTACAGACAAGCCACCTAACTGAATAACACCAATGTCCTCGATGGTAATGGTGCCATCGGGCGAGATAACTTCAGTAACACTCTCCTGTGAGGCTCCCCAGATGTCTACATTGACGGCATCGCCTGGTCCCAGACGGTAATTCTGTGGGGTTGCCAGATTCATCGAACTCTCAAAGGTCAGGTTCTTGTTGTTGAATACATCATGACCGAATATCTTGCGCTTTCCCTCTTTCTCTTCCTCCTGGAAGTATTTCAGCGAGTCGGGCATCATGAAGTCTATCGCTTCGTCCATTTCTACAAAGTCTTTGTCGTCTTCATCATAGGTCCGCCTTTGCTTCTTTTTGTAGTCCTCCATCTTGCTGTCCTTGATGCGGAACTGCGAAGCTTTCTTCTGGTCTGTCTTGGCCTGCTCCTCGCGCTTTTCGCCATTAGCCTCACGCATCCTGGTCTTTACGGCTTTTGAACCCGCTGTAATGTCCTCGGCACCTAAAGCCCCATTCTTAAGTTGTTTCTGATACTTCTTCTGGATACGACGTATCTGGTCCATGGTGACACCACGTTGTATCAGTTGGGTAACAATCTGCTGACGGGAAACACCGTTGGCGTTCTGTTCTATGACATAGTCCATCACTTGGTTATCAGTCATGCCAGACTGGGCCCATGTTGAGGCAGTTGTCAGCAGCAGACAGATTATAATTGTCGTTATTCGTTTCATCTTCGCGCACACATTAATACTATATTAAAACACGTCTCAGTGCAAAATATTGTGCAAAATTAGTATTTTTTCATGAAAAAGCATCGGTGTTTCAAGAATAAATTGTAATTTTGCAGTCCAATTACGATATTTGTCTTGGGGGTGACTGGATTTGACAGC
>Ga0310695_10007785_pt1 | contig 16935 bp, 13 predicted proteins | sample RumenRJG_04DNA_FD_203882 | JGI IMG/M metagenome (GOLD analysis project Ga0310695, IMG submission 203882) | Bovine rumen microbial communities from Lethbridge, Alberta, Canada - RJG_04 (v2) (version 2) | ecosystem: Host-associated > Mammals > Digestive system > Stomach > Rumen | place: Canada...
ACATCGCCAAGGAGAACGGTGTTACTGGTTCCCGTATCATGGGTGGTGGCTTCGGAGGATGCACTATCAACCTCGTCCGCAACGACCTCTATAAGAAGTTTATCGAAGACGCAAAGAAGCGCTTCAATGAGAAGTACGGACATGAGCCAAAGGTATACGATGTAGTTATCGGCGACGGCTCAAGAAAACTCTGCTAAAAGCTATCTTTAAGGCACAATAAGTGTTTATAAAGGTTAAATATTTGCGGTAAAGTGTATTTTTTACACTTTACCGCAAAATTTTATCTCTTTTCTCATTGCCAATCCAAAAATAAGTTGTAAATTTACACCCAAAATAGAATATCTAACGTAAGAACAACTTAAAACGAATGAAAATGAATGCACTAAAATGCACTTTTCTGAGCCTTGGCGTAGCAACGCTGATGCTCTCGTGTGCTGGTACTCCCCAGCAAACCACAGTATTAACGGTTTCGGGTCTCGACCCTGCCAAGTTCGACACAACTATTCAGGACAAGCCAGTAAAGCTCTTCACGCTGAAGAACGATAATGGTATGGAGGTATGCATCACCAACTATGGTGGACGTATCGTATCTCTCGTCGTTCCTGACAAGGATGGTAAGCCAACTGATGTGGTTCTCGGTTTTGACAACATCGCACAGTATGCTGACACCATCAACACTCCTTCTGATTACGGATCAAGTGTAGGTCGTTATGCTAATCGTATCAAGGAGGGTAAGTTCACTCTCAATGGCGAGGAAATCCAGCTGAAGAAGAACGATGGTCCTAACTGTCTGCACGGAGGTGGTAACACAGGATGGATGCATCAGGTATACGAGGCAGAGCAGATAGGCGATTCTATACTTAAGCTTACCATCGTAGCTGCTGACGGCGAGAACGGCTTCCCCGGAAAGATTATGGCTGTTACCACATACAAGCTGACAGCAGATAATGTTCTAGATATGACATGGGAGGCAGAGACTGATAAGCCAACTATCATTAATCAGACAAACCACAACTATTATAACCTCAGCGGCGACTTCACACAACCAGCTTATGATATGGTACTCTATGTGAATGCCGACAACTTCACTCCCAGCGACAGACTTTATATCCCAACAGGTGAGATCAAGTCAGTAGAGGGAACTCCAATGGATTTCCGTACTCCTCATGCTCTCGGTGACAGCATCAAGAGTGAGTTTGATCAGATTCAGAATGCCACAGGATATGATCACAACTTCTGTCTGAATACCTATAAGGATGGTATTGGCAATGACTCTATCGTCTGCGCAAGCCTTTATTCTCCAAAGACAGGTATCTTCATGGAGATGTTTACCAACGAACCTGGAGTACAGGTTTACAGCGGTAACTTCCAAGGTGTCGGTCCTGATGCCAAGATAGCCCGCAAGGGTGGTATCACCTACCCCAAGCACGTAAGTGTTTGTCTTGAGAGTCAGAAATACCCCGACTCTCCAAACCATGCAGACTGGGTACAGCCCGTTCTGAATCCTGGCGAGAAGTATTATAGCCACGCAGCTTACAAATTTTCAATCAAATAATCACTAACAATAATAATACTAACAAAAATGAATTGGAGTTCACATGAATTCATCTGGCTTGACTGGGTTGTACTCATTGTCGGCCTTTTAGGAGTTGTGGCAGCAGTATGGTATGCCATCTGGAAAGACAAGAAGGCCCAGCAGGGCGAAGACTCTTCAGCTTACCTCTTTGGTAAGGGTGAACCTTGGTATGTAATCGGTATGGCTATCTTTGCTGCAAACATCGGCTCTGAGCACCTCGTAGGTCTCGCTGGTACTGGAGCAAAAGACGGTGTAGGTATGGCTCACTGGGAGATGCAGGGATGGATGATCCTGATTCTCGGATGGTTGTTCGTACCTTTCTATCAGCTTCTTATCAATAAGATGGGCAAGATTATCACTATGCCTGACTTCCTGAAATTCCGTTATACACAGCGCACAGGTTCATGGCTCAGCATCATCACACTGGTAGCCTATGTGCTTACAAAGGTTTCTGTTACAGCATTCACAGGTGGTATCTTCTTCAAGTTCCTGCTTGACATACCTTTCTGGTATGGAGCTATCGGCCTTATCGCCATCACCGCTGTCTTCACAGTATTCGGAGGAATGAAGGGTGTTATGACTCTTTCTACCATCCAAACACCTATTCTTATTATAGGTTCATTCCTGGTACTGTTCCTCGGACTTAACATGCTGGGCGATGGTAGCATCACAGCCGGATGGTCTGAAATGATGCGCGTTTGTAACGCTGCTCACGACGGATTCGGAACAACACACATGTTCCACCCAGAACCTGCAGACCCAATGTATCCTCAATTCCCTGGCTATGTGGTATTCCTTGGCGCTTCTATCATCGGTTTCTGGTACTGGTGTACTGACCAGCATATCGTTCAGCGTGTACTCGGACAGGTTCCTGGTGAAGACAACAAGGAGGTTATGAAACGTGCTCGCCGCGGAACTATCGCAGCAGGTTTCTTCAAGATCCTGCCTTGCTTCATGTTCCTGATTCCTGGTATGATCGCTTATGCTCTCTCTCTGAAGGCTGGTAGCGGTATCGAGATGGACATCATGAACCATGAGTCTACCGATGGTGCCTTCGCAATGATGGTAAAGAACATTCTGCCTGCAGGTATAAAGGGTATCGTGACAATCGGTTTCGTTTGTGCACTCGTTGCATCTCTGGCGGCATTCTTCAATAGCTGTGCTACACTTTTCACAGAGGACTTCTACAAGCCAATGAAGAAGGGCAAGAGCGAGGCTCACTACGTATTCGTAGGTCGTACAGCTACCGTAGTAGTTGTATTGCTTGGTCTGGCATGGATGCCAATTATGATGAACATGGGTAACCTCTATTCTTACCTGCAGGATATCCAGTCACTTATTGCTCCAGCAATGGTTGCTGTATTCACCCTTGGTATCTTCTCTAAGAAGATTACTCCAAAAGCTGGCGAATGGGGACTTATCGGAGGCTTCCTTATCGGTATGGTTCGTCTTATCACAAACGTTGTTACCGATTCTGGTAAGGCCGTTATGGATGGGGCCTTCTGGGATGCAACAGCATGGTTCTGGCAGACCAACTGGCTCATCTTCGAGTGCTGGCTGCTGTTGTTCATCATCCTACTTATGGTTGCTGTGAGCTTCTTCACTCCCGCTCCATCAAAGGAGCAGGTCGATGCAATCACCTTCTCTTCAGATTTCAAGAAATCTATCAAGGAGAGCTGGGGAGCCTTCGATGTTATTGGCACATTGGTAGTTATCGGTCTCTGTGCATGCTTCTATGCATATTTCTGGTAATCATATAATAGAATCAGGGAAATGACAGGATTCTATGGTGAACATTCCAAGGTCTGGGTATCGGTAGACTGCATCATCTTCGGCTTCGACGAAGACAAGCTGAAGGTGCTGGTAGGCAAACGCCAGATGGACCCTGGTCGTGGTGAATGGAGTCTCTACGGAGGCTTCGTTCGCGGCGACGAGAGCATCGACGAGGCTGCCAACCGTGTGCTCTTTGAGCTTACAGGCCTTAGGAATCTATATATGCGGCAGGTAGGTGCCTTCGGAAGTGTAGACCGCGACCCTGGAGAGCGAGTTATCTCCATCGCTTACTACGCACTCATCAGCGTCAACGAGTACGATGAGAAATTGCGTATGCAACATGGTGTGGAATGGGTGAATATCGATGATATCCCCCAGCTCTACTCCGACCACAATGACATGATTGTCAAAGCCCGTAAGCTGATGCGTCAGAAATTGTCTACCGAACCTATTGGTTTCCGACTGTTGCCAAACCTCTTCACCCTCACCCAGCTACAGCGTCTTTACGAGGCTGTCTATGGTGAGGACCTTGACAAGCGCAACTTCCGCAAACGCATCAAGGACATGTACTTCATTGAGAAGACGGAGCTCATCGACAAGAAGGGTTCTAAACGCGGTGCAGCTCTATATCGCTTCAACAAGCGCATGTACAATGAAGGACCATCATTCAAGTTATAACAATCAAAACTGACAAACATTATGCTCGAAGAGTTAAAAGAAAAAGTATTCAAGGCTAATCTTGATCTTGTAAAACAGAACCTCGTTATCTTCACTTGGGGAAACGTTTCTGGCATAGATCGCGAGAACGGCTTGGTAGTCATAAAGCCCTCTGGCGTCGACTACGATGTTATGAAAGCATCTGATATGGTAGTGGTAGACCTCAACACTGGTGAGGTTGTCGATGGTGATCTCAATCCCTCATCAGATACTCCCACCCACCTAGTGCTCTATCGCAACTTCCCAAATATCCAGGGTGTAGTCCACACCCACTCTACCTATGCCACAGCATTCGCTCAGGCAGGTCGTGACATCCCCAATATCGGCACCACTCACGCCGACTATTTCTATAAGGATATCCCCTGCACCCGCGACATGACGGAGGAAGAAGTAAAGGGCAACTACGAGTTGGAGACTGGTAATGTGATCGTTGACGAGATCCTCAATATCCGTAAGATCAATCCAGACCATACTCCCGCCGTCCTGGTGAAGAATCATGGACCTTTCTCTTGGGGAACATCTCCCGACAACGCAGTTTATAATGCAAAGGTGATGGAGCAATGTGCCAAGATGGCATTCGTAGCTTTCAGCGTAAATCCTGACCTAACGATGAATCCTCTGCTTGTAGAGAAGCATTATATGCGTAAGCACGGTCCTAACGCCTACTACGGACAAAAAGGTCAAAAACATTAATAATACAAAACTTAAAAACTTACAATAATTATGATTAAAGCATTTGATAATTTCGAGATTTGGTGGGTAACAGGTGCACAGCTTCTTTACGGAGGCGACGCAGTAGTTGCAGTTGACGGACATTCTAAGGAGATGGTTGCTGGTCTCAACGACAGCGGCATCATCCCCATCAAGGTAGTATATAAGGGCACAGCCAACAGTTCTAAGGAAGTAGAGGATGTGATGAAGGCAGCCAACAACGACGCAAAGTGTGTTGGTATCATCACCTGGATGCACACCTTCTCACCTGCTAAGATGTGGATCAAGGGTCTTCAGGCCCTGCAGAAGCCGCTGCTCCATTTCCACACACAGTATAACGCCGAGATCCCCTGGGCAACGATGGATATGGACTTCATGAACCTGAACCAGAGTGCTCACGGCGATATCGAGTTCGGACATATCTGCACTCGCATGCGTGTTCCCCGCAAGGTGGTTTGCGGTTACTGGAAAGACGAGGCTGCCCAGAAGCAGATTGCCGTTTGGGCTCGCGTAGCTGCCGGTGTGGCTGATGCCAAGAACGTTCGCTGTCTGATGTTCGGTATGAACATGAACAACGTAGCTGTTACCGATGGTGACCGCGTGGAGTTCGAGCAGCGCTTAGGATATCACGTTGACTACTATCCAGTATCTTCTCTGATGGAGTACTTCAAGAAGGTTACTGATGCAGAGGCTGATGCGCTCGTTGAAGAATACAAGAAGCTCTATACCATCAAGATCGACGAGAGTGGTGAGCAGGTTTACTGGGAGAAGGTGAAGAATGCTGCCAAGGCTGAGATTGCTCTGCGTCGCGTATTGAAGGACGAGGGTGCTACAGCTTTCACCACCAACTTCGACGACCTTGGTGATGCCGATATCGATGCACCTGATTTCTGCGGATTCGACCAGATTCCTGGCCTCGCTTCTCAGCGTCTGATGGCCGAGGGTATCGGTTTCGGAGCCGAGGGTGACTGGAAGACAGCTTGTCTGTATCGTTCTCTCTGGGTTATCCAGCAGGGTATGCCTACAGGTTGCTCATTCCTCGAGGACTACACTCTTAACTTCGCAGGCGACCGCAGTTCTTGCCTCCAGAGCCACATGCTCGAGGTTTGTCCGCTCATCGCTTCCGACAAGCCCAAGCTCGAGGTTCACTTCCTCGGCATCGGTATCCGCAAGCAGCAGACAGCCCGTCTGGTGTTCACCTCAAAGACAGGTCGTGGTATAAAGGCCACCGTTGTAGACCTCGGAAACCGCTTCCGTCTTATTTCTCAGGAGGTAGAGTGCATTGAGCCGAAGCCTATGCCGAATCTGCCTGTTGCCAGCGCTCTCTGGGTTCCACAGCCTACATTCGAGATCGGTGCTGGTGCATGGATCCTTGCCGGTGGTACTCACCACAGCGCCTTCTCTTACGACATCACCGAGGAGTACTGGGAGGACTTTGCTGAGATGACAGGTATCGAGTATGTCAAGATCAACAAGGAGACCAAGACCTATGAGTTCAAGCAGCAGCTCCAGAACAACGAGATTTATTACATGTTGAATAAAGCATTGAGATAATATGACAGCAAAACAGACTATAGAAGCAGGTAAGGCCATACTCGGTATCGAGTTTGGCTCTACCCGCATCAAGGCCGTCCTCATCGATGAGGAAAATAAGCCCATAGCACAGGGCTCACACGAGTGGGAGAATCAGCTGGTGGATGGTCTCTGGACCTACTCTACCGAAGCTATCTGGTACGGACTTCAGGACTGCTATGCCGACCTCCGCAAGGATGTTCAGAAGCAGTACGACTGCGAGATTGAGGCCCTCGCTGCCATCGGTTTCTCAGCCATGATGCACGGCTACATGGCCTTCAACGAGAAGCAGGAAATACTTGTGCCCTTCCGCACCTGGCGTAACACCAACACAGGTAAGGCGGCTGCCGAGCTCTCTAAGCTCTTCAACTACAACATTCCTCTCCGTTGGAGCATTAGTCATCTCTATGAGGCTATCCTCGACAACGAGGAGCACGTCAGCGACATCAAGTATCTCACTACCCTCGCAGGCTATGTTCACTGGCAAGTAACAGGTCAGTTCGTTCTTGGCGTTGGAGATGCATCAGGTATGATTCCTGTTGATTCCGCAACCAAGACCTACGACTCAGAGATGGTTAAAAAGTTTGACGAACTCGTCGCACCAAAGGGATTCTCTTGGAAACTGCTCGACATCCTTCCTAAGTCTCTTAACGCAGGCGAGAACGCAGGATTCCTAACACCAGAGGGAGCCAAGAAGCTTGACGTCAGCGGACACCTGAAAGCTGGTATCCCCGTTTGTCCTCCTGAGGGTGACGCAGGAACAGGAATGGTTGCCACCAACGCTGTTAAGCAACGTACAGGTAACGTCAGCGCAGGTACATCATCATTCTCTATGATTGTACTCGAGAAGCCTCTGAGCAAGCCTTACGAGATGATTGACATGGTGACCACACCTGACGGTAGTCTCGTAGCCATGGTACATTGCAACAACTGTACCAGCGACATCAACGCCTGGGTAAATCTCTTTAAGGAATATCAGCAACTTCTTGGAATTGAAGTTGATATGAACCAACTCTACGGCAAACTCTTTAATAAGGCTCTTGAGGGTGATACCGACTGTGGAGGCCTGATGGCATACAACTACGTTAGTGGTGAGCCTGTGACAGGTCTGCAGGAGGGACGTCCTATGTTTGTACGCTCTGCCAACGATAAGTTCAACCTCGCCAACTTTATGCGTGCTCACCTCTATGGTGCTATCGGTGTACTGAAGATCGGTAACGACATACTCTTCAAGGAAGAGATGATACGCGTCGACCGCATTACAGGTCATGGTGGTTACTTCAAGACTCCTGGCGTAGGTCAGCGAATGTTGGCAGCTGCTCTAAACTCTCCTATCTCTGTGATGGAGACAGCAGGCGAAGGTGGTGCATGGGGTATTGCACTGCTCGCAGGTTACACAGTGAATAATCCTGACAAACTGAGTCTCGCTGATTATCTTGAGAAGGTTGTCTTTGCAGGTAATACCGGTGTCAGCATCGCTCCTACCGCCGAGGATGTTGCCGGCTTCGAGAAGTATATCGAAAACTACAAGAAGTGTCTGCCTATCGAACAGGCTGCAGTAGATAATAAATAAAGTATTTATATATGAGAAAAGTATTAGTATTAGCACTCTCTGCTTTTGCCCTGAGCGTATCTGCTGCTGACAACGTAAAGGCAACGATCCACGCCGACAAGGAAGGAGCAAAAATCAACAAGGAAATCTACGGCCAGTTCTCTGAGCACCTCGGAAGCTGTATATATGGCGGTCTCTGGGTAGGTGAAAACTCTCAGATTCCCAACATCAACGGCTATCGCAAGGATGTATTCGAGGCTCTGAAGGCTCTTAAGATCCCTGTACTGCGTTGGCCTGGCGGTTGCTTTGCCGACGACTACCACTGGATGGACGGTATCGGCCCCAAGTCACAGCGTCCCTCTCTGCGTAACAACAACTGGGGTGGCACCATCGAGGACAACTCCTTCGGTACACATGAGTTCCTGAACCTCTGCGAGATGCTCGACTGCGAACCTTATATCTCTGGTAACGTTGGTTCCGGCACCGTTAAGGAGATGGCTCAGTGGGTAGAGTACATGACCAGCGACGGCGATACCCCTATGGCCCGTCTGCGTCGTCAGAATGGCCGCGAAAAGGCCTGGAAGGTAAAGTACTTCGGAATCGGCAACGAGGCCTGGGGCTGTGGCGGTAACATGAGTCCCGAGTACTACAGCGACGAGTTCCGCAAGTTCAATACCTACCTCCGCGATCAGGGCGACAACAAGCTCTACCGCATCGCTTCTGGTGCCAGCGACTACGACTACAAATGGACTGACGTTTGTATGGACAAGATCGGAGGCCGCATGCAGGGTATCTCTCTCCACTACTATACCTGCACAGGCTGGGACGGTCCTAAGGGCTCTGCCATCAACTTCGACAACGACCAGTATTACTGGGCTCTCGGCAAGTGTCTTGAGATCGAGGAAGTCATCAAGAAGCACAAGGCCATCATGGACAAAAAGGATCCCAAGGGCCGCATCGGTCTGCTCGTTGACGAGTGGGGCACATGGTGGGATGAGGAGCCAGGCACAATCTCCGGCCACCTCTACCAGCAGAATGCTCTCCGCGATGCTTTCGTAGCCGCCCTGAGCCTCAACGTTTTCCATAAATACACAGACCGCGTGAAGATGGCCAACATCGCCCAGGTGGTAAACGTGCTTCAGTCGATGATCCTCACCGATCAGGAGGGTACAGGCCACATGGTGCTCACACCGACCTACCACGTTTTCGAGATGTACACCCCGTTCCAAGAGGCCACCTTCCTGCCCCTTGACCTCGAGAGTGAGGTAGTACAGTGCAGCAAGGAGTACTTCAAGGAGAAAGCCAACACCGCAGATAACAGCACACGACCCTGCCCTCTTCTCTCTGCATCAGCAGCTAAGACTAAGAATGGCAACATTGTTCTCGCCATCACCAACGTCTCTCTTGACAAGGCTCAGACCATCGAGTTCGCTATCGACGGTTTCAAGGCCAAGAATGTCAGCGGTCGCATCCTCACCTCTAAGAATGTAGCCGACTTCAACGACTTCAAGAATCCCGATGTCGTATCTCCAAAGGAGTATAAAAATGCAAAGATCAAGAAGGGAGTCCTTACTGTTAACGTTCCCGCAAAATCTATCATCGTATTAAATATTAACTAATTAATTTAATTAAGCAAACTTATTATGAACGACAACAAAGTTATGAATCGTGCAGCGGACAATATCCGTATCCTTGCTGCTTCAATGGTTGAGAAGGCTAAGTCTGGTCACCCAGGTGGTGCTATGGGTGGTGCTGACTTTATCAACACTCTCTACTCAGAATTCCTCGTTTACGATCCTGAGAATCCCGCATGGGAGGGCCGCGACCGTTTCTTCCTCGATCCTGGTCACATGGCTCCAATGCTCTACAGCCAGCTGGCTCTCATCGGCAAGTATACTCTCGAGGATCTGAAGAATCTTCGCCAGTGGGGTTCTGTTACCCCTGGTCACCCAGAGCGCGAGCTTGAGCGTGGCATCGAGAACACCTCTGGTCCTCTCGGTCAGGGTCATTGCTTCGCTGTTGGTGCTGCCATCGCTGCTAAGTTCCTGAAGGCTCGTCTGGGCAACGTTATGAATCAGACCATCTATGCATACATCTCTGACGGTGGTGTGCAGGAGGAAATCTCTCAGGGTGCAGGCCGTATCGCCGGTAATCTCGGTCTTGACAATCTGATTATGTTCTACGACGCCAATGACATCCAGCTCTCTACACGCACAGAGGTTGTTACCTGCGAGGATACAGCCAAGAAGTACGAGGCATGGGGATGGTTCGTTCAGAAGATCGACGGTAACGATGTCGACCAGATCCGCGAGGCCATCAAGAAGGCTCAGGCTGAGAAGGAGCGTCCAAGTCTGATCATCGGTCATTGTGTGATGGGTAAGGGTGCCCGCAAGGCTGACAACAGCTCTTACGAGTCAAACTGCGCTACCCACGGTGCTCCTCTCGGTGGCGATGCTTACATCAACACTATGAAGAACCTGGGTGCTGATCCTGAGAACCCGTTCCAGATTTTCCCAGAGGTTCAGGAGCTCTATGCAAAGCGTGCTGAGGAACTGAAGAAGATCTGCGCTGAGCGTTATGCTGAGAAGGCTGAGTGGGCAAAGGGTCATCCTGAGCAGGCTAAGCAGCTCGAGGAGTGGTTCAGCGGCAAGGCTCCAAAGATTGACTGGAGCAAGGTTGAGCAGAAGGCTGGCAGCGCTACACGTAGTGCTTCTGCAGCTGTTCTTGGTCAGCTGGCTGAGCAGGTGCCCAACATGATCTGCGCATCTGCCGACCTGAGCAACTCTGACAATACCAACGGCTTCCTGAAGAAGACCAAGGACCTCGTTCGTGGCGACTTCAGCGGTGCATTCTTCGAGGCTGGTGTTGCTGAGCTCACCATGGCTTGCTGCTGTATCGGTATGGCTCTGCACGGTGGTGTCATCCCTGCTTGCGGTACCTTCTTCGTATTCTCTGACTACATGAAGCCCGCCGTTCGTATGGCTGCCCTGATGGAGCTCCCAGTTAAGTTCATCTGGACTCACGATGCATTCCGCGTTGGTGAGGACGGTCCTACCCACGAGCCTGTTGAGCAGGAGGCACAGATCCGTCTGATGGAGAAGCTGAAGAACCACCACGGCAAGAACTCTGTACTCGTAGTTCGTCCTGCCGATGCTGAGGAGACAACCGTTTGCTGGCGTATGGCTATGGAGAACATCGATACTCCTACAGCTCTCATCTTCTCTCGTCAGAACATTGAGATGCTGCCAGAGGGTAACGACTACACACAGGCCACTAAGGGTGCTTATGTTGTAGCTGGCTCAGACGAGGACTACGATGTAATCCTGCTTGCTTCAGGTTCTGAGGTTTCTACTCTCGAGGCAGGTGCTAAGCTGCTTGCTGCCGATGGTATCAAGACTCGCGTGGTTAGCGTTCCTTCTGAAGGTCTGTTCCGCGCTCAGAGCAAGGAGTATCAGCAGAGCGTTCTGCCCGCTGGTAAGAAGAAGTTCGGTCTGACAGCTGGTCTGCCTGTAAACCTCGAGGGTCTCGTAGGTGCCGACGGTACTGTCTGGGGTCTCGAGAGCTTCGGTTTCTCTGCTCCTTACAAGGTGCTCGACGAGAAGCTCGGCTTCACCGGCCAGAACGTTTACGAACAAGTTAAAAAGCTGCTTGCATAATGGAAGTAAAGACAGTAGGTGTAGCCTGTGATCACGCAGGCTACCCATTAAAACAGTTCGTTCTCCAGTATCTTGAGGAGAAAGGTTATCCTGTAAAGGACTATGGTACCTGGAGCGATGCCTCAGTAGACTATCCCGACTTCGGTCATGCTCTTGCTGAGGGTATCGAGAGTGGTGAGGTTTATCCTGGCATAGCTATCTGCGGCTCTGGCGAGGGTATCTCCATCACCCTTAACAAGCATCAGAAGGTGCGTGCCGGCTTGTGCTGGATTCCTGAGATTGCTCATCTTATCCGTCAGCACAACGATGCTAACGTTCTTGTGATGCCAGGTCGTTTCATCGACAACAACATGGCTCGTAAGATTATGGATGAGTTCTTTACTGCAACCTTCGAAGGCGGTCGCCATCAGAAGCGCGTAGACAAGATTCCGGTTAGTAAGTAATCTCGCCTTACTTTAAATAAGAAAATCCCGCCAGGTTGGCGGGATTTTTTTATATAAAGAGATACTTACATATAAACAGTATCGTCAATATCCACATCGTTATCGAGATGTACTTGAACTTACCAGCTACTGCATGGCAGATCACATAAGAGATGACACCGATGAGGATACCGTCGCTGATGCTGTAAGCCAGAGGCATCATGATGATGGTAAGGAATGCGGGGATGGCTCTGCGGTAGTCTTCCCAATGGATGCGCCTTACGGCAGGCATCATCATCACACCCACGATGATAAGAGCGGGGGCTGTGGCTGCGCTGGGGATGGCCAGGAACAGCGGACTGAAGAAGAGCGCCAGAGCAAAGCAGATGGCTGTAGAGAAGGCTGTCAGACCAGTACGACCGCCCTCGCCCACTCCAGAGGCACTCTCGACATAGGTGGTGGTGGTAGATGTTCCCAGACAAGCTCCACAGACGGTAGCCACAGAGTCGGCCATAAACATCTTGTCGATACCGGGGATATCGTCGCGCTTGGCCTGCTGGTCGGCCATTCCTCCACCCTGATGCACTCCGATGATGGTACCCATCGTGTCGAACATGTCGATAAAGAGGAATGTGAATACCACTACGAGCATGTCGAAGCTCAGCACATGACTCCACTCAAACTTGAAGAATATAGGCTCTACGCTGTCAGGAACCGACACTAAGCCGTTAAGTTTGGTGATAGCCTCGCCCGTTGACGGGTCTTTGATAACCAGTCCGAGGAGCGTCGTGGCCAGGATTCCCCAGAGGATGCCTCCACGAACCTTTGCCATCACCAGACCGGCGGTGACAAACAGACCTATCATCGCCAGCAGGGCCGTTCCCTCGGTAATCTTTCCCAGGCCTACCAACGTGGCATCGTTGTTGACGATGATGCCTGAGTTCTGCATTCCGATAAAGGCGATAAACAGTCCGATACCGGCTCCGATGGCTTTGTTAAGCGTGCCGGGGATAGCCTTCAGCAACAGGCTGCGCACCTTTGTTACTGTAAGGATGATGAAGATGAGACCCTCGAGCAATACAGCGGTAAGTGCAAACTGCCAGGTGTAGCCCATGCCCAGGCAAACGGTGTAGACGAAGAAAGCATTAAGACCCATGCCTGGAGCCAGGGCAAACGGTTTCTTTGCATAGAGAGCCATCACCAATGTGCCTACGATGGCAGCCAGGGCCGTAGCCGTGAACACACTTCCGCCGGGCATGCCTGGCAGGGCGCTGAAGATGGCAGGGTTGACGGCCAGGATATAGGCCATGGTAAGGAATGTGGTGATGCCCGCCATTATCTCCGTGCGGACATTGTGCTTCTGAGAATCGAAGCCAAAGATTTTCTCTACAAAAGCGTTCATGATATTTTTTATTTTTTATTTTTTTATTTCTTATTTACTTCAAACCCTCTCACCCACTCTTTGAGTAGCTCCACGGCATCCTCGTGTTCAGGATAATACCTCAGCATCACCGTCACCTGTCTGAGCGAGTCGCTGTCGAGTACCTTTCCATAGTATTCCCACTTGTCGTCGGTTCCCTGGAGGATGCTGTAGTCGTCGCCCACATCCACCAGGTCGGCTCCCATGCCCATCATCGTCTGACCTGAGCTGCGCATCATGCCCTGGATAGAGTCGACCATCACGGATATCGACACGTCGTCCATCATAAAGAGCTCCTGCATGCCGGCATCCTCCGACAGGTCCTGATGAACTAAGAAGGAGGGATAGTTGATGTCGAGGCTCAACAAGTCGCTGTGATATTTCTGCAGCGTGTAGTTGCCCATGCGTATTGCAATACTGTCGGCTCCTGTCACCTCGCTGACATAGGCCCTTGGCTGATTCTGGCCACCGTCGCATCCGATGCAAGCCAGCAGCAATCCCATGCCGCACACAAAAAATAATAGTTCTTTCTTCATTATCATCTGACAAACACTTTCATGATGCAAAGATACAAAATTTATCTCAAACAGCCAAAGTTTTTTATCATATAGTTTATTTTTCCGGCTTTGCAGCCTCATGAGTCTGCACGTGCGGTGCCCAGGAATGCGCAAGTGTAGTCTCCTAGAGTTCGCGAATGCAAAACCAAAAGCCCTCACTTGACGGGAAAACATCGGAACGAAGGGTTCGTAGTTGTCTTTTGATACCTGTGAGAGCAAGATTTTGATGCATTCTGTGCCCTTACCGAGTGCCGGCATCGCGTGCGCCTTTGATTTTGAAATGTCGTATCTCATTGATTTTCTGCTTTTTAGATAAATTATGAATGGCTGAGCGTTACAGTTACAGTTGTTACAGTTATTTTTTGAGAGGGTATCCACATCTTTAATTCTATATATAACTATCTATATACCAATTAGTTATATAATATACAAAGAGTAATGTACCCCCCATTTTTTAATTGTAACAACTGTAACTGTAACACATCGTCCATCTTCTACCTTTGTACTTTTTCTCTATAAGGCTCTCGAGTGCCCAGACCAATACTCCAGAAAATAATCAGCAAAAAGTTTGGAAATATCGGAAAAACCTTCTATCTTTGTGGGCAAATATTTATATTCTTATTTATATGAGATATTATATCATTATTTCATTGATGCTGGTCTCATTACTGGCATCGGCACAGGAGAATCTACAGCGGGGCGCCATTGGCTCGAGTGAGAAGAAAACCTTCAAGACATTGAAGGAGAATCCAATAACAAGCGTGAAGAACCAGAATCGCAGCGGCACATGCTGGGACTATGCCACACTGGGCTATTTCGAGAGCGAGATACTCCGTAAGACAGGTAAGACCTACGACCTCTGCGAAATGTTTGTGGTAAACAGAGACTATTTTGACAACGCCACTCATTATGTGCGCATGCACGGCTTTAGTCAGATATCAGAGGGCGGCTCCTGCGACGATGTACTTGAGGTAATCCGCCATTACGGCATCTGTCCCGAGAATGCCATGCCGGCACCAGGATCGCTGACAGGCGACTCGCTGGCCAACTTCAAAGTGTTCTTCCCAGAACTGGAGCGCATGGTGAGAAGCATCGTAAGAAAGGACATCAAGGAACCCCTACCCCATTGGCAGGACAGCGTCATGGCGGTGATAGAGAAATATGTAGGCCGTTGTCCGGAGTCATTCGTCTACGAGGGAAAGACTTACACCCCGAAGTCGTTTGCCAAGAGTCTTGGCCTCAACCTCGACGAATACGTGAGCCTCACCAGCTTCACACATCATCCGTTCTTCAAGTGGTTCGTCATCGAATCACCTTACAAATGGCGCCTGAAGCCAAGCTATAACATTCCCATAGATCAACTGATGGACATCCTCGACAAAGCTCTAGATGCAGGCTATACTGTAGCATGGGGAGGTGATGTTTCAGGCAATTTCACCCGCACAGGCCTGGCTATGCTGCCCGATAGCATTACTCCCACACAGCAGATGCGCCAAGAGCAATGGGACGATTGGCTCTTCACCTACGACCACGTGATGCTTATCTACGGAAAGGCCGTAGACGAAAAGGGAAAGCCATACTATATGGTGAAAAACTCATGGGGCAAGTGCGGACAATACAAAGGCATCTGGTATATGTCGCGCGACTATATCGCACTCAATACCACCTACATCTTCCTTAACCGCAACGCACTACCCTCTTCCTCTATACCACGTTTATAGGATGGGCGGAGAGAAAAGCCTGCACGTTGCCGATGGCTATTGATACCAGGCGCGTGCGGGCTTCTTTTGTAGCCCAGGCGATATGAGGGGTGATAAACGCATTGACGCACGACAGAAGCGGATTGTCGGCCCTTGGCGGTTCATCGCTTAACACGTCGGCACAAAAGGCTCTCAAGCGATTGGCGTTAAGCGAATCGGCAAGATCCTGATCATTAATAAGAGGTCCTCGCCCTGTATTGATAAGAACAGCCGAATGCTTCATCAGCTGGAGGGTACGGCTGTTGATGAGATGATGAGTTTTGGGGGTCAACGGGCAATGCAGGCTTACCACATCGCTCGACTGCAAAAGCTCATCAATCGGAAGTTTTGCAATGCCCGGCGGCAGGTCTTCGGCTCGTTTGCTTGTATATGCCACCACCTTCATTCCGAAAGCCTGGGCGATGGCAGCCACCCGACGACCGATATTTCCGAGACCCACGATGCCGAAGGTCTTGCCAGCCAACTCCGTCAGTTCGGTATCCCAGTAGCAGAAGTCAGTATTTGATGACCATCGTCCGTCGCGGTTAAGATTGGCGTAATGCTCTGTGCGGTTGGTGACAGCCAACAGATGGGCAAACACCATCTGCACCACACTCTCTGTGCTGTAGGCAGGCACGTTGGTCACAATGATTCCAAGCTCGTGGGCTGCCTCTATATCTACCACGTTATATCCCGTAGCCAGCACACCTATATACTTCAACTTAGGCAGCTGCTCTATCTCCGCCCTTCGCAGACACACCTTGTTAGTCAGCACTATGTCGGCATCCTTAGCCCTTTCTATCGTCTCCTCGGGTCTTGTGCGGTCGTAAACCGTTAGCTTTCCCATCTTTTCCAGCGCACCCCATGAGAGGTCGCCCGGATTAGCCGTATAGCCGTCGAGAATAACTATAATCATGTTTCTTCTTTTTTTTCGTTGGCAAAGATACGAAAAAACTATCAGTCTCCAAATAAAACGCGGAAATTGCTGTTGCAAATACTAGTTAAAATATTTAAAATCAAGTGTTGTATGATTTTTTGTGTGTAAATTTGAACCCGTGAATAAAAAGGACAGAACACAGAACGTGCTCTACCGCTAGAAACACGTAGAACCAATAATCAACGCGTATCTGGGGGTAATCTCTTTCTTATCCTTTATGGCCTCCATATTTACTATTGTGAGTGCCGCCCTGGAGTTTGGATTCCGGTTGACATACAGACAGGTGGATGAACTCAAGTTGCT
>Ga0310695_10007786_pt1 | contig 16934 bp, 9 predicted proteins | sample RumenRJG_04DNA_FD_203882 | JGI IMG/M metagenome (GOLD analysis project Ga0310695, IMG submission 203882) | Bovine rumen microbial communities from Lethbridge, Alberta, Canada - RJG_04 (v2) (version 2) | ecosystem: Host-associated > Mammals > Digestive system > Stomach > Rumen | place: Canada...
ATCCCCAATCCCCAATCCCCAATCCCCAAGAAAAAACAATTGAAGATTAAAACTTTATACTAAATAAAATATTAACTATCTTAATTTTAATTTATTATTTTTAAATTTAAATTTAAAAAAATTTTATTTTGATTAATTTTTTATAAAATGTTTTATATAATATTTAATAATTAACCCACAAAAAATATCAATTATTATATATAATTCTATATACTAAAATAAATTAAAAATAACCAATCTTCAAATTTTCATAATTTGAGCTTATTCAAATTACATTTACAAAATATATAATTTTAATCAATACTATAATAATACCATATTATAAAATTAATTATAATTAATATTCAAATAGGAAATAATTTAATTACAATTCCTCATTATTTTAATTAAACTCTTATTAAAAATAACATAATAAGAATAAAATATATATATTTTTTATATATTTTATCATTTCATTTTATCTTTTATTAATTTTATTCACTTTTCTTTTCCAAAGTAGTACTACTATTTATAATATTACTATTATTATCATTTTCACTTAAATTTTCCTTATTAAAAGAATTACAAAAATCATTTTTATTTTGATCTAAATTACTTTCATATAAAAACATACTTTTTAATTCATTTCTAATATAATCATAATCAGGAATTTCTTCAAAAAAAAGTGATCTAGAATAATTAAGAATATTTTCGAAATTTTTTGGTAAACCTTGACATAAAATACTAATTTTAATATTCATTTTTTTTTCCATAATTTTTTGACATTTTTCTTCTTTATTTTTTGACTTTAAACCTTGCCAAGGTAATTTTCCTTTAATAAGATAAATTAAAGTATAAATAAAACATTCTAAATCATCTCTTCTACTTTGTTCAATTCCTAAATGAGTATAAATTGAAGTAAATCTAATTGTTCCAGTAATTGATTTATTATCTTTATATGGAATATGTAATCCTGTTTTTGGATCTCGAAATTTTTTTGCTAAACCAAAGTCAATTAAGTATATTTTTTCATTTGAATTATTTTTTGATATTAAAAAATTTTCTGGTTTAATGTCTCTATGAATAATATGTCTTTGATGAATATATTGTATTAAATTTAACATTTGAAATGAATAATTTAAAACTTTTAATAAAGGAATTTTATAATTATTAAAATATAATATTTTTTCTAATGAATTTCCTAAAAGATCCATTATTAAAAATGAATATTTATTATTATTTGAAAATAAATATATATTTGGTATTCCTTCATATCCTTGTAAATATTTTAAAATATATGCTTCATTTTTTAATTGAGAATAATTTTTTTCTAGTGATTTTTTTTCTATTTTTATTGCTACTTTTTTTTTTGTTTTTTGATTTTCTCCTTTAAATACTATTCCAAATGCACCATTTCCTAATTTTTCATTTGGAAATAATTTATAATCTAATGTTAAAACTATTTCTTTATTATTTAGTATCATATTTTTTTTTTATTTTTTTTACAATATTTTTTCATAATATATATAATTTTTAATTTTATTTTTTTGAAAGAAATCCGTTTATTATTTTTTTCTTTTTTTTATTTTATACAATATTATAAAAAATATATAAAATATAATCGTTAAACATAAAAAAAAACATAAAAAATAAAAAAAAACAAAAAAATAACAAAAAAATAAAAAAAAAATAAAAAAAATGAATACAGAAAGATCAAATAAATCAAATAATACATCAATAAATAATTATCATGAGCAATTATCAACATTATCAACAACATCAAAAGGATTTAAAAAATTAAGAAGATTAGACACATATGTAAATTTAGAAAGAGAAAAATTAGGTTTAGATACTCCAATGATAGAATATGGAAAACAATATGAAAAAAGTTTTAGAAGAGCAAAAAGATCAAAAACAGTAAAAAATGTTTCAAAAAAGAAAAAATTAGAAAAAAAAGATGAAAATATTGATTTATCAATTGATAAATTTAAAAATGAAAAAAAAGTTAAATTTGATAAAGATAATAATTTTGATTCAGATAAAGAAAATGAAATGAAATTAAAAGAACAAAAAGAATTAGAAATGTTTAATAAATTAAATAATGTTAAAAATAATGAAATTGATATTTCTGTTGATGAAAGTAGTGTTGAAAATTCTGTTGATAAAGAAAAATTAAATAAAATTAATGATTTATCAAATGATGAAAAAAATAAAATTATTTTAAATGGAATTGAAAAATTATCAAATGAAGAAAAAGAAAAAATTATTTTAAATGGAATTAATAAATTATCAAATGAAGAAAAAAATAAAATTATTTTAAAAGGAATTGAAGATTTATCAAATGAAGAAAAAGAAAATATTATTATGAAAGGAATTGAAGATTTATCAAATGAAGAAAAAGAGAAAATTATTTTAAAAGGAATTGAAGATTTAAATAAAAATGAAAAAGAAAAAATTATTTTGAATGGAATAAATAATTTATCAAATGAAGAAAAAGAAAATATTATTTTAAAAGGAATAAAAAATTTATCAGAAAATGAAAAAAAAAATTTAGAATTAAAAGGATTAGAAAATTTATCTGAAGATGAAAAAAAAAATATTTTAAATAATTTAAATGATTTACCAGAAGATATAAAAAAAAAATTTTTAGAAAATGGTTTAAATTCTTTATCAGAAAAAGAAAAAGATATTTTATATAATTCTCTAAATAAAAATTTATCAGAAAAAGAAAGAAATAAATTATTATTAAATGGTTATAAAACTTTATCTCAAAATGAAAAAAATAAAATATTATTAAATGGATATAATGACTTATCTCAAAATGAAAAAAATAAAATATTATTAAATGGATATGAAAATTTATCAAATGATGAAAAAAAAAAAATATTAATGAATGGTTTTAATAAATTATCAGAAAAAGAAAAAAATAAAATCTTATTAAATGGATTTGATAAATTATCAGAAAAAGAAAAAAATAAAATCTTATTAAATGGTTATAAAAAATTACCACAAAATGAAAAAAATAAAATATTATTAAAAGGTTATGAAACTTTATCTCAAAAAGAAAAAAATAAAATATTATTAAATGGATATGATAAATATGAAAAAGATAAACAAAAAGAAAAAGAAATAAATGAATTTTTAAATTCAAATATGGATTATAATATAGTACAAACAATGAATTCAAAAAAAAATAATAATGGTTTAACTCAAAAAGAAATTGAAGAATGGAAAAAATTACAACAAATACCAAAATGGAAATTAAAATGTATGCAATATTTTAGAATAAGTGAAGAAGAATATAATGAAAGTAAAAGAAGAATTAATAATAATCATTTTAGATGTAGTAGTATGAATTATAATAAAAATCCAAATTTTACTTTTACTAATAAAATTTATGGACCTTATACAATAAGAGGTATTAATGATTATAATAATGATATTAAATTATTTCCTCTTTATAGATTTTCAAAACAAAATGATGATGATAATATTAATTTATTTTAAAAAATAATTTTTTTTAGAATAAAAGTAAATTTGTTGAGTATAAAAAATTGAGTAAATATTTATTTTAAAATATATTTATTTTTTATAAAAATTTTTTTTCCATATTACTATTATTAAAAAATATAGATTTAAATTATTAAAATGGAACAATATAAAGGAATTTATTATGGAGAAAATAATATTCATAAATATTATGAAGGAGGCGCACATTTTAAATATGAAGATTTATATGATGCTTTAGAAGAAATAAAAAATGAAATTAATGAAAAAAATGATGATTATTCAAATTCTAATATTTTAATATTAAATACTAATGAAAATATAAAAAAAGATTATTCTAAGAATTTAATTACTTTTAATTGCTTAAATAGTCCTAATATTAAAGTTTATGATAATTCTAATTTGTTAAATGTAAATAATGATAATAAGTATTTTTTATTTAGAAAAATAAAATTGAAAAAATCAAATAAAAAAGGAAGAGAAATTAATAATATTAAACCAAGAAATTTATTAATTGAAAAATCAAGTAGAAGTTTTAAAATAAATAAGAATAAATTATTATTAAAAAATTCTTCATCAAATAAAATTAGAAATATTCAAAATTTACATATATTTTATCATAATAATAATTTTCAAAGTCCAATTAATAATATTCGTTTATATAATAATGAATCTTTTTCTCCAAAATATAATAATATATATAATAATAATTTAATAATAAATAGAATAAAAACAAATTATTTAAATAAAAATATTTCTAATAATAATATATTTAAAAATATAAATCAATATAAAAATTCAAGAAATAATAATTTTGGTTCAAGTAATCTTATTAATTTTACATCTGTTGATATAAAAAATAAAATTGATTTAAAAAATATTAAAAATTTAGAAACAATAAATTATAAGAAATTAAATCATACACCTGAAAAAGATGATATATTAAATTCAAATAATATAATCAAAACAAAGAAAAAAAATGGTTTAATTTTTCCAAGATTAAAAAAAAACAATTTAAATTTTAATCAATTAAAATTAAAAATTTAAAAAAAAATGAAAAAAATTTTTTAAAAAAGAAAATAAAAAATAATATAAATTAAAGCCCAATATTTTAAAAAAGGAAATTTTTATAATAATTAAAAATACGTAATCAAATTTAATAAATTATATTTTACAAAGATTGTTTTATTTTTTCAACTTCAGAATTATATAAATCATGACTTAATAATAAAGCACCTAATTCTTTATTTTGAGAAATAATTTTATTTAATTCATCATTATTATTATTATTATTATCATTATTATTATTTTTTATTTTTTTTTTATGTGAAAAAATAGGAATTGGAGGTAATTTTCTATTATTTTTAAATTTATTTGGTGTTTCTTCAGTATATATTATATTATATTTATTTATTTCTTTATTTTTTGATTCAAATAAATCATCTTTTTCTTTATTTATTTCTGTTTTATTTAATTTTGTTTTTTGATTTATTTTTTTTGGTTTAATATCTTTTTCTATTTTTTGAACTGATTTACAATATTCAAATTTTTTCTCTAATTTTTTATGTTCTTCTTCCCATTCTGGAGATCCAATATTACTTCCTAAACTTGTTGGATATCTATAATTTTGTTTTTTTAAATTTTCTTTATATTCTTTTAAAGTATGAGGTTTATAATTTATTTTTTTTATTTTTGTCAAACTATTATTATTATTAATATTATTATAATTATTATTTATTAATGGTAAATTTTGACTTAATTGACTTTGAATAATATTATTATTTAAATTATTATATGAATTCATATTATTATATTGAATTTGAGGTATTGGAAAATTTATACTCATACTATTTATATTATTCATATTATTTAAATTCATATTATTCATATTTATATTATTCATATTTTTATAATTTTGAATTTGTGATCTCATATTTCTTTGTGAATAACTATTATTTATTGTATCTATTGATTTTGAAGTTGATTGATTTAATAATCTTTTTAATTTATTTTTTCTTAAATTTTGTTGTAATAACTCTTTTTGTTTATTTATTAAAGGTTCTAATAATTTTTTTTTTTCTTGATAATAATTATTTTTATTATCTCTTTCTAAATATGGATGTTGTAAATTAAATATTCTATTTGATAATTTATGATTTAATTTATTATATAATTGATTTGCTTCTTTATTTAATATATTCATTTGTTCATGAGTAACATTTAATGAATCATCACTTAAAGAACAAGTTATTATATCACTATCATTTAAATTTTTTGGAAGAAATTTTTTTCTTTTTTCTTTTTCTTCATCATTTTTAATTTCATAATTTTTATTTTGAGATTTATTTTTATTTTCATAATTATAAATTTCATTATTATTAATTTTATTATTATTATTATTATTATTATCAATTTCATTATTATTATTTTTATTATTATTATTATTATTATTATTATCAATTTCATTATTATTATTATTATTATTATTATAATTATCATTATTATTATTATAATTATCATTATTATTGATTTCTTCTTTTTCATTATTTTCATTTTCAATTTCATAATTATTATTATTATTATTATTATTTTCATTATCATTATATTCATTTTCATTATTTTCATCTTCATTATAATTATATTCACCATTATTATTATTGTAATTAGTATTATTTTCTTCTTTATTTATTTTATTAAAATTAGTACTTTCTTTTCCAAAATTATTTTTATTATTATTTGTTTTATAATTTTCATTATTCCTTTGATTAAACTTTTGATTATAATTATCATTATTAATTTTTATTTTATTACTATATTCTTTATTAATTAAATTACTTTTAATATTTTCATCTCTATTAAAATTATTATTATCATTTTCAGTTTCATTAGTTTCAATTTTATCATCAGGAATTCCTTGAAAACTATTTTTAATATAAGGATTTGGTAATTTCATAATAGGTTTTTGAGAAAATTTATTATATAAAAGATATTCTTTATTTTCTTTATTAGGTAAAATTTCATTATTATTATAATTAATATTATTAAAATCATAAGAAAAATTTTTATAATTTTCATTATTTTTATTTAAATTTTTAATATTTAAACTTTTTGATAATGGAAAATCATTTTTTATTTCTATTTCATTTATATCTTTTGCTCCTTCCCAATCTGGTAAAATATCAAAATTAACTCCATTTCCTCTTATTTCTGCAATATTTTCTTGTTGATTTTTTTTTAGGAATGAATTATTTTTTTTTAAATCTTCTTCTTCTTTTTCCTTTTCCTTTTCTTTTTCTTTTTCTATTTTTTCTTTTTGATTTTTTGTTTTTTTTATTTTTTCTTGATATATTCTTACATATGAATTAACTGTTTTCATTTTTAATTATTATTTTATTTGTTAAATTTATCAATAAAAATTATATTAAAAATATTTATTTAAAAAGAATTAAAAAAAATTATTTTGAAAGAATAATGAATAAATGGAAATATTATATTATTTTATTAGAGATAATAAAGTTTACATTTTATTTTTAATTAATAAAGAAATAAACATTTATAAATATATTGAATGTTAATTATAAATAATTACAAAACATATTATTTTTTTAATACATTATAAAAACAAAAATTAATAAAAAATAAAAAAAATTATTTTTTAAAAATGAAAATTTTAATATATAATAAATATGAGTCAACAGAAATTTAAACAATTTTATGACCAAATAATAGAAGAAGAGAATAAAGCAAGATTAGAAATAGAAAAAGAAAACAGAAATAAGTAAATTAAAAAATATAAAAAAAATAGAAAAAAAGAAGAAGAAGAAAGAAAAGAAAAAGCAAAACAAGAATTAATTCAATATGAAGCAGAATTAAGAGAAGAATTAAATGAAAAAAAAAAAGAAGTAAAAAAATATTTTTAAAATATTTCAAATTATTAAATTTATTAGGTTGATGCAACAAAAAGTGATTTAGAAAAAGCAGAAAAAGAAGAACTTCAAGAAATAGAAAATATTAAATCTCTTGTTGAAGAAAGAAAAAATAATATTATTGATTTTATTATTAATAATATTATTGAAGTTGATTTATCTTTTCCTGAAAGTGTTAAAAAAAGATTTAAAAAGAAAAAGAAAAAAAATTAAATATGATTTTATTTGTTTAATAATAAAAAATTGTTTTTTATTTATTTATTTGTATTTTATTTTTTTAAAAAAAAGAATATGAAATTATAATAAATAACATTAAAAAAAATTGAAAAAAAAAAAACCATTTCTCAAAAAACAAAAAAACAAAAAAAAAAAAAGATAAAAAATTTATTTTTTTTCTCCTTTAACAACTTTTTTTTTTTTTTTTTTCAAAGCCTCTTCTCTAATTTTTTGTAACAATTTCTTTTTATTATTACTTAACATCATTTCTCTTAATTTAATATCTTCTTGACTTAATTCTTTATTTTTTTTAATATTATCATTATTAATATCATCATCATTTAAATTATTATCAAAATCATTTTCAAAAACATAATTTCCTTTATCATCAACTTCATAAAAAGGACTTAAATGAAAAGGTAATTTTTTTCCAGGAGAATAATTACTAACAGGTAAAATTTTAATATTATTAACACAATCAAAAATCCATTGTGGTTGAATATATTCTTTATTTTCTTTAAATATAATATTTTCTATTGGTCTATCAATTATATAATGTGTTATTCTTTCATCATTTTCATTAAAAGAAGAATTTTCTGTATCATCTCCGTATAATCCACCACATGATAAAATAATCATTTCAAATATTTCTTTTGGTATTTCACGACTTATGAAAAAAATATAATTTTTAAATAAATTTTTTAATTTTTTATTTTCTTCTTCTTTTTTTGATATTTTATTCCATTCTTCACTTTTTATATTTATTTCTTCTTTTGTATTTATTTGTTCTTTTGAATTTATTTTTTCTTGAAATTGTCTTATATTTAAAGAATTAAAACCAAAAAAAGGAAGATCAAAATTTTCTTCTGGAGGAGGATAATTTAAACCAATATCTTTATATAATTTAAAATTAACAAATTTCATTAAAGTTAAATATAATTCTAAAAAATCATTCATTATTTCATAATCAATATCAAAAGTTAATTTTTGAGGATGATTAAATGGAGAAAGAAAAGTTATTGATTGACCTAAAATTTCTATATTTAAATATATTCCTTTTATTGATATGAAACCTTTTTTAAATATTTGTGATATTGAAATATATAAAAAAAATTCTCTTAAAAGTTTTTGTGACATTTTTACTTTTTCTTCAGAAATTTTTAATAAATCATATTTTGGTAAATTACTAAAAATTCCTATTAAACATAATGCATCATCTAAATCATTTAATGCATCTGAAAATTTTGGATATCTTTCTTTTATTATATGATCTAAAGTATATTTTGGTTTATTTTCTATTAATTTTTTTTCATCATATTTTTCATTTTTTTTTCTAGCTTTTATTATTTTTTTTTGATATGATTTTATTTCTCGAAATTTATTTAATAATTTTTCATTTGCTAAAAATTTTATATCTTTTAAGGAATAATATGTTTTATTTACTCCTTTAAAATGTTTATTTGGTTCTTTTGGGAAAATTCCTTTTAAAATACATAATCTACGAAATTCATTTAATTTTAATTGAAGTTTTTTTAATGCTTGGGTTCTTGTTATAAATTTTTTGGCTGTTCCTTTTTTTGCTGTTTTTTTCAATCTTTTACCCATTGAGTAAATAATTATTTTTATTAATTATCTTTTTATAATGATAAAAAATAATTTAATAATTTTTTTTTATTTATTTTGTGATAATAAAAAAATTAATAAATTTTCTTTTTTATATTTACTTTTATAATATTACACAAATATTTTTTTTTACTATATTAAACTAAACTTTAATACAAAATTACTCTTTTAATAAAATTAAATTTTATATATTTTTTTCTCTTTGAGATAATCTAATTCCTTCTTTATAAAGTTTATCCCCTTTTTTAACATTAATATCATGTTTAGAATAAATTCCTTTTTTTCCATTATAAAGAAAAACTCCTAAATCTTTATAATAATTAGTAATAATTTTATTTAAATAAGAATCAATATCTTCAATCCATTTATTTGGATTTGGTTCAACTCTATTAATATCAATAATTTCACTTATTTTTTCATTTAATAATTGATTTTTAATATTATTATCAAGAGTATCTATTATTAATTTATCAAATACTTTAAATTTATTTTTATGAGTTTTTGGTCTAAAAATTTTTTGAGATTTAATATAAGATTTAATTGTACCTTTAGTAGGAATTTTTTCTTTATAAATATTTTGAAATTTATTAAAAGAAGATCTTACAAATTGTTCAGAAAAATAAATTTGTTTATCTGTTACTGCAACTTTTGAATCGAAATATCTTGAATTTTCATAATCGAAAATATTTTCATTTAATTTTACTAATTTTTCTTTATTTCTTAATAATTTTGGTTGATCTAAATATTCTTGATTTCTTGTTTTTATTATTATTGGTTTTTCTTTTTTTTCTTTTTTTTTTGGAGAATTTTGAATACTTGTTGTTATTGATTGAGTTTTATTTTTTGATATTGTATTATTTTCTGTATTATTTTCTGTGTTATTGTTATTTTTTATTAAATACAATTTTTTATTTTTTTTATTTTTATTTTTTATATATTTTTTATAAAATTCTGTATCATTTTCATTTATTGTTTTATTTATACTAATTGTATTATTTTCTGAATTTTGAATTTTTATATTATTTGATAATTGAATATTTCTTTTTTTTTTATTTACTTTTTTTTCTTTATTATTTAAAATTGGCATTTCTATATTTTCTGATTCTGCTTTAAAATGATTTTTATTTTGACTTTCTAATAAAGTTTTATATTTATTTAAAAAATATTCTGGAGTTTCATTTCTTATCATAATTGGATTTTTATAATTTAATTGAAAATAATTTGTAAAATTTGATTCATCTTTAATTACTTTATTTTTTTTCATTTCTGATTCTTTTCTTTTTCTTTCAATTAATTTTTTTTGATAAATTTTTTCTGCTTTATTTGGAATTACATCATATCTTTCACATTCAATATCATTTTCATCAATTTTATCAATAAAATCATTATCTGTTAATGTATCTAAAGTATGAATTCTTCTTTTCATTATGTAATTATTTTGCTTTTTTATTTTTATGTTTTTAAAAGTTTGAATATAATTTCTCATTTTTATTTTTTTATTTTTTCTATATTTTATATAACTTTATATATTTTTTTATTAATTATAATTTATTTTTATAACTTTTTTTATTTTAATATTTTTCTATTTTTTTTTTTCTTCTTTTTTTTGTTATACTTTAATTATTTATTGAGGCATTTCTTTTTTATGTAATCATAAAATATTTTTTAAATTCATCAATTTGATTATAATATATTGAATTTAATACTTCATTAATATTAAAAGCTTTTTTATCACAAAAATATAATAATTTAATTTTTTTTATTTAATATTGTTTTATAATTTAACCCTTCCTATCTTTTCTATACTATTCTTATTATATTCTTTGTTCATTGTTATTTTTTATTATTTTTTTGTCAAATTCCTAATAAAATAATTATATAAAGAAAAAGATTTATAAATAAAACAATTTATTTAAAACAAAACATTCTTTTTTACAAATTTAAATTAAAATAAATACTATTTTTGCATTTAAACAAGAAAAAAGAACATTAATGTTAATTTGAGTATTTTAAAAATTTATAAAAACAAACAATTTGAATTTTATCATAATAATTTTGATAATTTTATTATTATATAAATTAAACCATATTAATTTTTTTAATTAAAATAATTTTTATAAAATGCAAAATTTAAGGGCAATAAAACCAATTGATGAAGATTTTTTTTTAATTTATAGAAAAAGAAAAAAAGGTATTCCAAATCCAATAATTGATTATGATAATTTTCCCCAAATTTCAAATATAAAAGATTCAGAATCAAATAGTTTAATAAAAAAAATCCCAAAATTAAATATTGATAATATTAAATATCCAGTTGTTTTTACACATACTTCATATATAATTGATAAAAAAGCAAAATTAAAAAAAAAATATTTTCATAAACAATATTTATTAAGTATTAAATATTTAAAATTCCTTAGTCAAGAAAATTTAACTGAAGATTTTTTAGAAAAACTTTCAATAATAGAATCAACTAAAAATAATATTAACAATAATGAAAATGATAATTCAAATTTTACAATTAAAAAAAGTCAAACTCAAAAAAAAATAAAAGAATTTTTATCAAATGCAAAAATAAATGAACAAATTAATATTTTAAGAGAATTAGATGAAATTCCTAATTCAGAAATAAAAAATACAGCAGATTATATTATTAATAATATAAATTCAAAAAAAGAAAATAAAAAAATAAAAAAAATTAAAACTCCAAAATTAATAATTCATAATATTTTCTTTGAATGGATTTTAAATAAAGTTATGCATAAAACAGAAATAAGAAATCAATATAATGAAGTCGTTTCAGTTGAATATGTTATTAATTTATTAAATAAAGAAGTTAAGACTTTTAAAAAAAATATTATTAATTATGTTTCAAAAAATGAAAAATTAAAAAAAAAACAAATTGAAAATTCTGATAATGAAGATTTTTTTTCTCCTTATTATAATTCAGATGAAGAATTTGATAATAAAAGAACATATCTTTTTACAGATAGAATAAAAAATAATAAAACAATAAAAAAAATAGATTTAGATGAAATGAATACTTTAAATTCAGTAAAAAATAATAAAATATATAATGATAAAATTTTTAGTGATGATGAAGAAAAAAAAAATTATTATAATACAATTGATACAGAATCAACAATTAATAGAATAAATAAAAATAATAAATTAAATCCACTTTCTTTTTCTTCAAATACTTCAAATATAACAAGAAATATAAGAAGTAATATTAGTATTGGTACAATGACTGAAAAAACATATAATTCTAATTCAAATAATAAATTATTCTTTTCTAATAATAATATTGATTCTACTAATGATGATTTCTCTGAGAGAAATAGTCATAGGAAAGATTTATCTTATGGCAAATCTGCAATTATTACTAATAAAAAAAAAGAATTTATTACTAATAGAGATAGAGAAAATGTTATTTTTGAAAATACAAATGAAAATTTTAATTTAACTAAAAAATCTTTTAGAAATGGGGAAAATGAATATTTATATAATAGTAATAATAATATAAATAATAAAAATAATGGGGTTATTAATAAAAATTTACCTAAAATATTTGATAATAATAAATTTAGTAATTTAAATTCTAATACAAATAGTTTACAAATGACTAAAAGAACAGATAATAATTATACAAAAACTGATAAAATTTCTTTTTCTGGGAGTAATACAGAAAGAGATAGATATGAAATTTTTAATCCAAAAATTACTCAACAATCAAATAATTATCAAAATATAATGATCATGAATAATAATAATAATAATAATAATAATAATAATTATAATACAAATAATAATAATAATAATTATTCTAATGTCAATAATAATAATTATAATAAAAATAAAAATAAAGACAACAATAATTATGATAATAATAATTATTATAATAATAATAATTATGAGAATGATAATTATTATAATAATAAAAATAATTATGATAATAGAATACAAAATAATAATATTGAAAGTTATGAAAATAGAAATGACTTTAATAGTATAAGTCCAATAAAACAAAATAAAAGTAATATAATAACTGAAAAAAATTCTCAAAGTATTGATTCAATGAATAGAACAAAGAAAAAAATAGGTTTTCAAGAAGAAAAAAACACATATTCAAAAATAGATAATTACAATAAAAATAATGAAAATGAATCATATTCAGAAAATAATGAATCAAATTCAGAAAATTATGAAAATGAAGAAGAAGAATATGAAGAAGAAGAAGAAAATGAAGAATCAATATCAAAAAAAAGAGTTTCATTATATTCAAATGAAAATGAAAATGAAAATGGAGAAATAAAAAGAAAAAAAAAAAAGAGATTAAAAACTAATAAAACAAATAAAAGTCATAAATCAAGAAATAAAAGTAAAAGTGAAATTAGTAATTTTTCAAGTTCAAATGAAAGAAATAATGAAAAAAAAAGAACTTTAGCAAAAAGAAAGACAGAAAAAAAAAATAATAATGAAATAATAAATAATAAATTAGAAGAAGAAGAAATTAAAAATAAAATAAAAACAAATCACAAAAAAAAAGAAAAAACAATAAAAATAAAAGAAGAAGATAAACAAAAAATATTACAAATTCAAAATAAAAAAAATAAAAATTTAACATTAAATAATATAGAAAAAGAAGAAGAAGAAAATGAAAAAAATAAAAAAGAAAAAATAAAAAGAAATTATGAAGAATATGAAAATGAAATAGAAAATATAAAAAAATCTCCAAAATCAAAAATTAAAAAAGAAAAAAAAAAAGAAGAAATAATAGAAGATAATTATAATCCTTTAATTGGAGCAGAAAAATTAAAACAAGAACAACAAGAATTAATAGAACAAATAAAAAAAAGAGAAAAAGATGAAGAAATTCAAAAAGAAATAAATAAAAAAGAAGAAGAAAAAAGATTAGAAAATCAAAAAAGAGTTCAAGAATTTGTAAAAAAACAACAAGAAGCAACTTTAATTAATCCTGCTTCAAATTATACAAAAAATTTATATAATAAAAATAATGAACAAAATGAATTTTTAAGACAATTATTATTAAGAAGTAATCCAAATTTTTTCAATCAAGAAAAATTTTATGAAAATGAAGAAAATAAAAATAAAAATATTAATAAACAATATTATAATTTTTCAAATGAAAAAGAAAAAAATGAAGATAATGAAGAAAATGAAATTAAAAATAATAAAAAAATTTTAATGGGAAGAGGAAGTGAAGATAATATTAAATTAATATATGATAATTCATATTTATTTAAAAAAAAAGAAAATGAAGAAAATAATAATTTTCAATTAAGAAAAGAAGTTCAAGATATTTTAGAAGGAAAATATAAGAAAAAAATAATTGAAGAAGAACCAAAAATTAAAACTGAATATAAATTTGTAAGAAAAAAAAAATTTATAAAAGAAAGTCCAAAAAAAATTAAACCAAAAAAAAAATTACAAAATAAAATTAAAACTTTTCAAATTGAAGATGAAAGTGAAGATGAAGAATTAAAAAAGAAATTAGAAGAAAAAAGAAAAGAAGAAGAAGAAGAAAAAAAAAGACAAATTAATTATGATGAAAGATTAAAAAATTTTTTTAAAAAAATACAAGCTTTAAAAGAACAAAGTAATGATAAATTAGGAGAAGAATTAGATAAATTAATTGATGATCAAATTTATAATTCTGATTATGGAATTAATAGAAGAATTGAAAGTAGAATGAATTATTTTCTTGGAAGATTAAATTATTATGTTTTACAAAAAGAAAATTATAGAAAGTTAAAACAAAGTAATTTAAGATTTAAATCTCCTTGTGAATTTGAAACTTCAAAAAAAAGAATTAATAGTTTATCTTAATTGATAATATTATCTTTGTTTGTTATTTTTTTTTATATTTATTTTTTTAATTTTTGAAAATTATTTTTTTTGATATATAATAATATTATTTTAAGAATTTTTATTAAAAAAATTTTTTTTTATTTATATTATTAATTAAATTATTTTATATACCAAAAATTTTTTTCATAATCAATTCCTATATATAATATAATATAATATAATCAAGTAAATAAAGTTGTTTATTAAAACTAAAAACTGAAAGTAAAAACATAAATTCAAAAATTTGAATAAGAAAATTCCAATATCTAAATTAGAAAAATTCCTTATTCCTAAATAAAATTATATTACATTATTTAAAAAAAATTTTTTGGTTATGTTAATACTAATTTAACATAGTAATTTCTATACAAGAATATTTAATTTTCTTTCTTATTTTTATTCTCAATATTACTAAAATAAATATTTCTTAATGAAGAACTCATTTGTTTCCAAGTTTCTTTTGAATTTTTTAAAAATTCTTCATTTGAAAGATTTGGATTTGTCTTTTTATATTCTTCTTGAAATAATTTAAACGCATTATTTTCAATTTTTTTTTTTGTATTTTTTCTTCTTTTTCTTCTAATTGTTTCGGTTTTAATAAGTGATTTATCTAATTTTTCTATTTTTAAATATCCTGGTTCTTTTGAAAAAAAAAAATTAAAGTAATCTTCATTTGACATTAAATTTTTTTCATTTGAAATATTATTTAAATGAATTGATGATATTAATGTTTGAGTTGAAGATTCTTTTTTTATTTTAATTGAATTATTTAAGTTTTGATTATGTAAATTATTATTTTGAGAGTCCATCTAAATGGTTTTGTTATTTTTAATATTATTATTTATCAAATTGATAGTTTTTGATATACATTTTGAAAAGACACAAATTTAATTATCAAAATAAATATTTGTATTTTGTTAAATATTTCAAATTAAAAAATTATTTCTTAAAATTCAATTTTGCTCATATTTTGTTTTATTTAATCTTTTATATGAATACTTTTAGTTAAATTATATGGTTTAAAAATTTATCTAATGAAAGAATTTGTCAATTTAAAAGTTTGTTATAAATTTATTTAATTGTTTTGTCATATTTAATTATAAAATATTCTTTTTAAACTAACAAAAATTAGTTATATATAATTTTTTCAAAGAAAACATTTGTTATAGTTTAATTAAATAGAAAAAAAAAATAATTAAAAAAAAAGTTCTTATAATGTGTAATTTATTAATTCATAATTTAAATCTTAAAAATAATTGTAATATAATAATATTTTTTAATGATTCTATTTTTGCTAATTGAAAATATATTTTTAAATTTATAAAAGGAGAATTTATTAATCAATTTATTTTTACATATATATTATATATTTTCATATTATTTATACAAAAATTTCTTCCAATTACAGAAGATATTTTATTTTGTATCATTTTCTAAAATAATAAACATTTAAAATTTCGTTTAATTTACTTTTTTTTAAAGGTTTTTGTATTGTTTCAATAATACAATTTATTTTTCTTAATTCTTTAAGTAAATTTTCTTCAATATGTGCTGAGACAATTACAATTTTAATATCATTATTAATTTCATTATCATCAATCATTTTTTGTATTTTTTTTGCTGCCTCTAATCCATTCATTATAGGCATCATCATATCTAAAAATATTAATTTATAATTATTTTTTTCACAATTACAATTTAATTGTTTTTTATTAATAATTGAATCTATACATTCTTTTCCATTTGTACTTGTATCACATTCTATATTAAATTTTTTTAACATATTTTTAATTGTTGTTAAATTAAATGTTT
>Ga0310695_10007787_pt1 | contig 16932 bp, 11 predicted proteins | sample RumenRJG_04DNA_FD_203882 | JGI IMG/M metagenome (GOLD analysis project Ga0310695, IMG submission 203882) | Bovine rumen microbial communities from Lethbridge, Alberta, Canada - RJG_04 (v2) (version 2) | ecosystem: Host-associated > Mammals > Digestive system > Stomach > Rumen | place: Canada...
TCCTGATTATACCATATTATCTCCTTTTTTACTCACTTTTCGGACAGTCTGACCAAAGCAAGATAATCCGAACCACATCTTCTCAATCGGAGATGGGTTCGGATTTTGCTTTATCATCGATGATTTCCAAACCAGCCGCAAACCATGCAAGCAAAAAGCCAAATATTGATATGGAGGAAATCATCATGAGAAGACTAATTTGCTGTGACTATCACGAGGACTCACAAACTGTGGAGCTGCGCTACACAGACGGGACGCTGATCGACATTGACTGCATGGCTGTCGAGGACGAGGCCGCGCGGAACATGTACGAGAGGTCAGAGCTGGACTACCTGCTCACCCATGACCCGGTGGGCTACGCCGATCTGATCCTCAACGGCAATGTCGCGGAGTACCTGCGAAACGTGACCGATTATCGTCCACTGGATGAAAGAGAATAATGATTGTGAGCGGGATGCTGCAATTGGCGCAGCATCCCACTCAGCTTTTGCGTCGAAAAATAGAGTGCGAAAAAGCATGTGTTTTCAAGGCATTTAGGACAAGAAACAGAAAGGGCAATATAAATCCCTTCTGCGGTCGATATGATAAAACTTTTTCATACAGTTAGCCATCAGATATTTGAAAGCACAGTTTTTCATGATCTTTTTATGTTCCTATTGCCATAAAAATACCTTTGTAGTACAATCAATTTGGTATTTTATACCTTGACGAATCAAATACTTATGTAATACAATGGTAAACAAGAAAGGCGGTTGCCTTATGGCGGAGCCAAAGTTTCAAATCAAGCCCAAAAAGTTCACGGGAGAATCGACCGTGGTCTCCATGCGCATGCCCAAGGATATGCTGCGGGAGATCGACGCGGTTGCGGCAAAGACTGGTCGCACAAGAAATGAGTTTATGTTGATGAGTCTGGAGTTCGCTCTGGACCATCTGGAGATTGAAGAGAGATAACAGGAGGACAGGGACATGGCAATTATCAAGTGCAAGATGTGCGGCGGGGATCTTCGGATCGAAGAAGGCTCCACCGTCTGCGAATGTGAATACTGTGGGACGCGCCAGACCGTGCCGAGTGCGGACAACGAGAAAAAGCTGACCCTGTTTTCCAGGGCCGGTCGGCTTTTGCGCGGCTGTGAATTTGACAAGGCTGCGGGCGTTTTTGAGACCATCGTTGCGGACTTCCCCGAAGAGGCCGAAGCCTATTGGGGGTTGGTACTGTGCAAATACGGCATTGAGTACGTGGATGATCCGGCGACCGGGAAGAAGATCCCGACCTGTCACCGCTCCAGCTTTGACAGTGTGTTGGATGATCCCAACTTCGAGCAGGCGTGTGAAAACACCGATGCCCTCGCCCGCCGGGTATACCGAGACGAGGCACGGCAGATCGAGGACCTGCGCAAGCAGATCATCGAGGTTTCCGGGAAAGAGGAACCTTATGACATTTTTATCAGCTACAAAGAGACCGACGAGCACGGCGACCGCACCCTCGACAGCGTAATAGCGCAGGACATTTATACGGAGCTGACAGAGAAGGGCTACCGCGTGTTCTTCGCGCGCATCAGCCTGGAAGATAAGCTCGGCACCGAGTACGAGCCTTACATCTTTGCTGCCCTCAACAGCGCGAAGGTGATGCTGGTGGTCGGCACGGACTACGAAAACTTTGATTCTGTCTGGGTCAAGAACGAGTGGAGCCGTTTCTTGAAGCTGATTGCCTCCGGCCAGAAGAAAACCCTGATCCCGGTTTTCAAAAATATGGACGCCTACGATATGCCCAAGGAGTTTGCCAAGCTCGCGGCTCAGGACATGGGCAAGGTCGGCGCCATGCAGGATCTGGTGCGTGGTGTGGAGAAATTGGTGCCAAAAAAAGAAGCGCAAGTCAAGGAGACTGTCATTGTCCAACAGAGCGGTGGGCCTAATATCGCTGCGCTTCTTAAACGAGGCCAGCAGGCCCTGGAGGACGGCGATTGGGATAAGGCAAAAGATTTCTTTGACCAGGTACTCAGCATGGACGCTGAGAACTCGGAAGCTTTCTCCGGACTCTTCCTCACAGGTGTGAAATGCACTAACGGAGAGGAATACATAGAATCTGTCTGTTCGCAGGAGGCGACAGTCGAAACGTTGTCTATTGCCCCGGACACCGAGCGGGTCGAAGCGGCAGTCAGGCAGTACATGGTCAAAACTTATCTGTCCGAGAGCGAAATCCGATCCATGTACGAATTTGATTTGAGCTATCCCTCCACGCTGAAAGCATGGCAGGCGATTGCGGAGAAAGAGGAAAAGCGGTTTAGTACTGACCGCAATCTTGTTCGAGCCGTCCGCTATGCCAAAAACGATGCAGCCCGGCCGATCAAGTTCAAAGCTGCGCTCTCTGCGGCGCTTGAAAAAGCCGTGAGAGAGGCAGAGGAACAGGAAAAGGCCGCAGCAGAGAGCAAACGTAAGGCGTATGAAGCTTTCCTTGATGATGCGGAGGAAAAAGTGAAGTCGGCGTATCGGAAAGCTCAAGACTTGCGGGAATATGCCTATCAAGATGTTGTGCAACGATTTGAGCAGTCAAAGAATCTTTCAGATTGTCAATCTGTACGAGAACGCCTCCTGTCGCTTGCACCATACAGGGACAGTACTGAAATGATAATGCGCTGCGACGAGAAGATAGTGCAAATCAAGCAAGCCGAAGCAGAGGAAAACGAACGGCAACGAGTAGCGAGGGAAAAAGCGGAAAAGGCCGCCGCATCGAAGAAGAAGAGAACTGTCGGCATCATCCTGGCGCTGGCCGCCGTCGCCATCGCTGCGTTACTTATATATACAATGGTTATCGCCCCCGGAAATGCGTACAAGAACGCTGAAACATTACTTGCTGCCAGGCAGTATGAAGAAGCCATTTTGGCATTTGAGGCACTGGGAGACTACAAAGATAGCGCAGAGAGATTGAATGAAGCTCGCTATGCTGCTGCCAAGGCGCTGATGGAAGAAGAAAAATACGAAGAAGCCATTTTGGCTTTTAAGGCACTTGAAGGTTATAAAGACAGCGCAGTAAAAATTGAAGAGGCGAATAAAGCTATTCCTGCACGGGACTATGCTGCTGCAATTTCGCTGTATGAGGCAGGAAACTATGAGAAAGCCATCAATGCATTTTCAGCACTGGGTGACTACGAGGATAGCGCAGACAAAATCATCGAAGTAAAGTATGCTGCCGCAGAGGCATTGTTCAAAAAAGGTCAGTATGAGAAAGCAATCGACGCGTTTTCAGCTCTGGGCGACTACAAGGATAGTGCAGACAAAATCAACGAGGTAAAGTACGCTGCCGCAGAGGCACTGGTGACTGCAGAAGAGGGTGCGCGCGCAGCCATCGAATTCTATGCATTAGGCAATTACCGGGACGCTAAAGATCGCAGTCTCTCACTTTGGGCGGAAATCACGCAGCGGAACACTATCTCTGCAGGCGATGGGCACACAGTAGGACTAAAGGAGGATGGCACTGTTATTGCAACAGAATTCAAGGGTTTTTTCGACTATGGCCACGGCGAGCGTGACGTCTCGAGTTGGCGAAACATTGTGGCAGTTGATGCTGATTCTAACCACTCCGTGGGCATAAAAGCAGATGGGACGGTCGTCGCTGTGGGCTTTAGTATAGCTGGTGAGTGTGACGTTTCGGGGTGGCGAGACATTGTGGCAGTCGACTCAGGAGTCTATCATACAGTGGGTCTAAAGGCGGATGGGACCGTAATCGCGACAAAATATAAATATAATAGAAACTTTGGCGACTGCGGCCAATTTGATGTCTCCGAATGGCGCAATATTGTGGCAGTCGGCGCGGGAACTTATTACACGGTGGGTCTGAAAACAGACGGCACTGTCGTTGTAGCCGGACAGCTTCGTGGTCAATCTAAAAGAATCTTCGGCTGGAGCGATATTACGACTATCGCTGCGGGAGCCGCGCACGTGGTGGGCTTAAAGGCTGATGGGACGGTCGTCGCGGTCGGCGCAAACGATGACGGCCAGTGCAATGTCTCTGGCTGGACAGACATCGTTGCCATCGCTGCGGGAAGAGACCACACGGTGGGGTTAAAGGCTGATGGGACGGTCGTCGCGGTTGGAGGCAACTCTCACGGACCATGTAATGTCTCTGGTTGGAAGAACATTGTGGCGATCTCCGCAGGAAGTGACCACACGGTAGGCCTGAAAGCTGACGGTACAGTAGTCGCTACCAAGTATACGGGTGCGGCATATGAAGGTGAATACGAAGGTCAGTGCGACGTCTCCGGCTGGACGGACATTAAGCTGCCGAATACATAAGCAGACCCCTGCAAGAAAGAGAACTACACATCGGAGGATCACACCATGCCGATCATCAAGTGCAAAATGTGCGGCGGGGATATACAGCTCGCCGAGGATAAAACCTTTGGAACATGCGAATACTGCGGCAGCACGATGACGCTGCCCAGAGTCTCGGATGAGCAGCGGGCCGCTGCCTTCAACCGGGGCAACCACTTCCGCCGCGCGGGCGAGTTTGACAAGGCGCTCGGCGTCTATGAGCATATCGTGGCCGACGATGACACGGACGCGGAGGCGCACTGGTGCTGCGCTCTCTGCCGCTTCGGCATCGAGTATGTGGAGGACCCAGCCACCTACGAATGGCTGCCCACCTGCCACCGGGCAAGCTTCGACAGCTTTCTGGAGGACGTGGACTATCTGGCCGCGCTGGAGCACTCGGACGGCATTACCCGCCGCCAGTACCAGAAGGACGCAGCCAAGATCGCGGAGGTGCAGCGGGGTATCCTCGCAGCGTCCCAGAACACCGAGCCTTACGATGTTTTCATCAGCTACAAGGAACTGGACGAGAAAGGCGAGCGCACCCGCGACAGCATTCTTGCGCAGGAGATCTATTACCGCCTGACGGAAAAGGGCTGGCGCGTGTTCTTCTCCCGCATTTCGCTGGAGGACGTGCCCGGCACACAGTATGAGCCGTACATCTTCGCCGCCCTCAACAGTGCAAAGGTGATGGTTGTCGTCGGCACCAGCGCGGAAAACCTCAACGCCGTCTGGGTCAAGAACGAGTGGAGCCGCTTCCTTGCCATGATGCGCAAGGATCGCTCCAAGCTCCTGATCCCCTGCTACAGGGACATGGACCCCTACGATCTGCCGGAGCAGCTCTCGGTCCTGATGAGCTACGATATGGGAAAGATCGGCTTCATCCAGGATCTCATTCGCGGCGTGGACAAGGTACTCGGCGCGGAGAAGAAAGAGGAAGTAGTTAAAGAAACCGTCGTTGTTCAGCAAAGCGGTGGCCCGAACGTGACGGCTCTGCTCAAACGTGGCCAGCAGGCGCTGGAAGACGGCGAATGGGACAAGGCAAAAGATTTCTTTGACCATGTGCTCAGTATGGACGCCGAGAACGCGGAGGCTTTCTTCGGCCTGTTTCTGACTGAGACAAAATCCACGGATGAAAACGCGTACATAAACAAAGTATGTGAGCAGCAGGGCGTATCAGAAATACTCTATGTTCCGCTTGCAAAAGATAGAATTGAAGCGGTTGTTAAGCGCTGTACTGTCAAGGACTATCTTAGTGAGGCGGAAATACGGGAACTGTTCAAATTCGATTTGCGGTATTCTTCCACGTATAAAAATCAGCAGAAAAATGCGGAAAAGGAGAAAGCTGCCTTCAACGCAAATCGCAGCCTGATGCGCGCTTTCCAATACGCAAAAGGCGAAACAGCTAATCGCTTGAATGTGTTCAAGACTGCGCTGTTTATCAAGCTTGATGCCAATGCGGAAAAAGCGAAAAAAGCGGAAGAGACCGCCCGGAAAGAGAAACAGAACGCATATGTGAGTTTCCTGTCTGAGGCGGAAAGCACTGCCGAAGAGAAGCATCGCGAGGCAGAGGACAGAAAAGAAGCTGATTATCAATCTGTTTGTAAAAGCATTGGTACAGCAACTGAAATACAGGACTATCAATCTGCCATTACGCAATTGGGCGGACGTTTCCTTGGATACAAAGATTCCGAGGAAAAAGTAGAATACTGCAAAAAAAGAATTTCCGATATTGCAAATGCCGCCGCTGATGAAGCAGAACGGCAACGCATTGCAGGCGAGAAAGCAGCGAAGACAGTGAAGGCAAAAAAGACTCGGTTCACAATCGCTGCGATCCTTACTATCATTATTGCTGTTGCTGGTTTTATCGTTTACACAAGCATAATCATTCCAAAGCAGAAATACAATGCCGCAGTTCAAAAATACGGTCAGGCGACTGTGGATGCATTTAACGCACTCAATGCAGGGGATACGTTTATCCTTGGTTCATATGAGCAGGATAACAACACATCAAACGGGAAAGAGAACATCGAGTGGCTGGTGCTGGCGAAGGAGCACGACAGGGCTCTTATCATTAGCAAATACGCACTGGATTGTCAGATGTACAACACTGTATTGACAAATGTAACATGGGAAACCTGCTCATTGCGGAAATGGCTGAACAGCACTTTCCTTAACGCTGCTTTCAGCGATGTGGAGCAGGACACGATCCTGAGCGTGACCGTCAGTGCGGACAAAAACCCGAGCTACTTAGCCGATCCTGGCAACAATACGACAGATCAGGTGTTCCTGCTGAGCGTAACGGAAGCGAATAAGTATTTCAGCAACAAAAGCGCTCGACAATGTCAGGGGACTGCTTATTACTACACTCATGGAGCCGAAGAAGCCAACGACAATTTTTGCTGGTGGTGGTTGCGGTCCCCTGGCGTTACTCCTAAAGCTGCCGCAGGTGTCTACGGTGACGGCGTTATTGACGACTTCGGCCACGATGTCAGCAGAAGAAGCGGTCTCAACAATGGCTTTGCCGCCGTTCGCCCCGCTTTATGGATAGAGCTTAACTAATTCCAGCTATAGGTACCAGAATAGATATAATTGTTGGGTGGAGAATTACGACTATGCCGATTATAAACGAAATATGGAGCGGGTATATACAGCTCGCTGAGGATAAAGTCCACGGGAGACAAGACGTAAAATTGGAAAAAAATTGTGATACAGGAGGCTCCAAATATAATGAAATACAGCAGAACTGTTGATGATAAAACTAGATCGCTGCTGATTGAGTTTATCTTGAATTGCCCTTCCTCTATCAAAAAAGGTAATAAATGCTATCCTGTAAGCGCAAGAAAATGCTCATTTAAGCAACGTGGAATTCATGACTCTTTATTAAGAACAATATTGGCCCAAATAAAGAAGGAACTTCCCAATAGAAAGTGCTATGTGAAAGTAAGATCAGGGGAATCAGTTGAAAATGCAATAAAGCAAATAAATAATGAATGCAATCTATCAGACACTGAGCATGAATACATAATATTAACCGAGCATCATGCAATGTCAGAGGCTGAGTCAGTCTATTATTACATACGAAATGCATTTGCACATGGTTCGTTCAATGTGGGGATTAGCAAGGATAATAGTCGTATTTACTCTCTTGAAAGCAGAAAAGAGAATGTCATAAAATCACGAATGCTTTTAAAAGAGACAACCTTAGAAGCATATATTACCTTAATGAAGAAATCACCTGACAATATCAAAGAGTATCAAAGGAAGAAAAAAACACTAGTTTATCGGTAAATCAGGAGGCCACCCATGTCTAAATTCATCATCGAATGCCCGCACTGCGGGAAATATGCCGAGGGGCGGACGGGATTCTTCGCCCGCAAGAAAATCGACTGTGCGTGCGGTTATACTATCGACGTGCGCACGGACAAGCTCACGGGGCGGGAGTGCCCCCACTGCGGCAACATGGTCGTCTTCGACCAGACCAAGGGTGAGAATGCAAAGTGCCCTGTTTGCGGCGAGCCGATCAATAACTTGGCCGCGCAGGACAAGACGCTGGAGTTCTCCTGTCAGCAGTGCGGCGTGAGACTGCGCACCGGGAAGAATGCTGAGAAATACACCTGCCCTGTCTGCGACTTTGAAAACTTCATCCCCGAGCGGCTCATGAGCGAGAAGATCAAAAAGGACGGGCTTGCCAGCATTATCAAGTACGAAGGTGACAACGACACCCTGATCTGGAAGCACCCCATCGAGGACTTTAACTACGGCTCCCAACTCATCGTGCATGAGAGCCAGGAGGCCATCTTCTTCCGGGACGGTCAGGCCCTTGACCTCTTCGGCGCGGGACGCTACACGCTGGAAACCCAGCAGCTCCCGCTGTTGGAGAAGGTCTACAAGCTGCCCACCGACACCGAGGGCACCTTCCACAGCGAGGTCTACTTCATCAACAAGACCGTGCAGACGGCAATCAAGTGGGGCACACCCGAAAAGGTGCGCTTCATCGATCCGCTGACTGGCGTCCCGCTGGAGCTTGGCGCGTCCGGTGAATTGAATCTCGCTGTTTCCGATTCCAGAAAGCTCTTGTTAAAATTGGTCGGCACCATGCAGGGCATCGCCTGGGGCGACGCGGACGGTTTTACCAAGTCGATACAGCAGAGCTTCCGGCCCTTGATCTCCAACACAGTCAAGACCAATCTCTCCGCCGTCATCAAAGACAACGCGATCGACCTTCTGGAGATCGACGAGAAACTGGACATCATCTCCGACCGCCTGCGGGAGCGCCTGCTGCCCGGCTTTGAGGAATACGGCCTGACCATCCCGCAGTTCTATGTGACGAATGTGGTTCTGCCGGAGAATGATCCCAACTTCAAGCGCATTCGCGAGTTACATACCATCACGCTCCAGACCCGCGTGATTCAGGCCGAGGCCACCGTCAAGACCGCCCAGGCCCAGAGCGAGGCGCAGTTCCGCACCATGCAGGAGCAGAGTGCCGCCGCGATTGAGGCCGCGCACCGTGAGGCTGTTTTGCAAAAGCAGACCACGGAAACGGAAATCGCCCGGCGTGAGGCCGAGCGAAGGGTCATTGCTGCCCAGGCCGAAGCCCAGGCCCAGCGGCTTGCTGGTCTCACCGAGGCCGAGGTCATGGCCGCCAAGGGCTATAACCAGAAGGACGTGCTGCAGGCAGAGGTGCAGAAATCCTATGCCCAGGCCATCGGAGACATGGGCCCCGCCATCTCCGCCGGTGGAGGCGGCAGCGGTCTCATGGGTGATTTGCTGGGCCTCGGCGTTGGCATGGCAGCGGCTACGACGGTTGCGCCTCAGATCGGCAACATGATGAAGGGCTTCCAGATGCCGAACATGAGCGGAGAGGCTGTACCCGCCGCCCCTGCTGCCGAGGGCTGGGAATGCCCGGAGTGCGGCACAAAGAATATCCAGAGCCGCTTCTGCCCCAACTGCGGCGGCAGAAAGCCGGGGCCGAAACCTGCTGATACCTGGGATTGCTCTGCCTGCGGTGCAAAGAACATTCGCTCCAAATTCTGCCCGGAATGCGGCAGCAAGAAGCCGGAGCCTGATCTCGGCTGGACCTGCCCTGCCTGCGGCAAGGCGGGCATCCTTTCCAAGTTCTGCCCGGAGTGTGGGGCCAAAAAGCCTGAAGCTCCCGCGACATGGATCTGCCCCGACTGCGGCGAAAAAGATATCAAGTCCAACTTCTGCCCCAACTGCGGCAGGAAAAAGGACGAATAAAATATCAGCTCCCCGATTTGGGGAGCTGACAGAAACCTTATTCTTCTTCAAGCTGATCACTGAACAGTATCGCCATGTAATCACGGCGGCCATAAAGAACGCGGTCGATGTGAACGGCGTCTCCATCGGTGTGATAAAAGATCAGATAACTGCCGCAGACGAGATAGCGGTACGGAGCGCTCTGCTTTCCGGCTGCTAAAAGCGGCGCGCCCGACTCCGGAAACTCCCGCAGCGGCAGTATAGCCTCCCGCAGTCTCCGGATCAGCCGCAGGGCGGCATCAGGATTGCGGAGCTTCTGACTGATATAATCGCCGATCTCGCGCATGTCGGCCCGTGCCAGTGGGGACACGATCAGCTTAGCCATGGTAACGCGCCTCTAATTCGTTGAAAACATCGTCAGCGTCGAGCCAGCCGTCCTGCTCACCGGATACGCGGCCTTTATCCAGCTCGCCCATCAGCCAGTTCATGGCTTTCAGCTTCTCATACTCGCGGTACTCCTCCATATCCAGCACAGCGTAGCGCCCATGGCCGTTGCGGGTCAGGAACACTGGCTGCCCGACCGCCACATCGCGCAGTACTTCCCCGTAATTTCTCAGATCGGATACCGGCTTGATGCTCGGCATGATGATCACCACCCTTTCTGAGATTAGTATACGCGGAACCCACGAAGAAATCAACGATAAATTTTACGAATAATTTTAAGATAAAAGGAGAATCACCATGGCGGCAAAACTGCAATGCGAGATTTGCGGTGGCAAGCTGATCGGCAAGCCCGGTGGGATATTTGAATGCGACTCCTGCGGGGTCGAATATTCTACCGAGTGGGCAAAAATGAAGATTCAGGAAATCCGCGGTACAGTCACCGTAGAGGGCACTGTCGAAGTCACTGGTAAGGTGCAGGTGGACGGACCGGTCAAGGTTGACAGCTCAGCAAATATTGAAGCATTACTTAAAAGAGGCAACATTGCATTAGAGGATGGAGAGTTTAAAGAAGCAATTGATTTTTTTAATAACGCACTCAACATAGATGCCATGTGCGCGGAAGCATATTTGGGATTAACCATGTCTGAAGAGCGTTGCAAGAATAGAGACGAATTTCATGATGCCTATCTCAGCCTTACATCTGACTGTAAAAATAATAAACATCTTGTCAGAGCTAAACAATATTGCGATGGGATGTTAAAAGACTGGCTGGACATGTTGGACGTCGAAGCTGGGAGGATCGAAAAAAACGCCGTTGAAAGAGTACGCGCATTTCGTGAAAAGATCGTTTGTTGTCAACATATAATTTCTGCGTACGGCGATCATGTAGTTGGAGTGAGAACAGACGGAACGGTTGTTACTGCCGGTCATTGTTATCACGGAGCAGACGAGACAGCGGACTGGACGGATATTACAGCCATCGTGACAGGCGGAACTCATACGGTTGGTCTAAGAAAAGACGGTTCCGTGATAGCAACGAAGTTTAAGCCAATTCTTACCATCGATTCATATTATGGTCAGTGTGAGGTTTCAGACTGGACAGACATTGTCGCGGTCGCTGCAGGATATGAACATACTGTTGGGCTGAAAAGAAATGGAACAGTCGTCGCTGTCGGGAGAAACGACAATCATCAATGTGAGGTATCTGACTGGAAGGATATTGTCTCAATCACCGCTGTAGGTGAAAGTACTTTCGGGTTGAAGGCGAACGGAACCGTTGTCAAAACTCCACGAACGTATGGCGACCCGCGTCGTAATGTCTTTGCTTGGACGGATATTGTAGCGCTCACGGCGGATGGCAATACAGCGCTTGGGTTAAAGATGGATGGCACTCTTCTTCCTAGAGGGAATTATGACCCCGGTCATCCTGAAAGAGAATGGACAGATATCGCGGCGATTGATGCTGGAAATGGTAATTTTGTGGGATTAAAAACTGATGGAACTGTGTCCGCCGTTCTTTGGGGTATGTTTCCCGCGGAAGAAAGAAAATCTGTATGCAATGTTTCTGAATGGAAAAACATTGTGGCAGTCACTGCAGGAAAACATTATACTGTAGGATTGAAGGCGGATGGAACCGTTTTATTTGCTGGAAAAAATGAAAATCTTCGGCGTGAGGTTTCAAATTGGAAATTATTCAAAAGCTACAAAACGATAGAATTAGAACGATCAGAAGAGATGAAAAAACGATCAGAAGAAATGAAACGTGTTATCGAGGAACGCATGGCGATCCAAAAGCGTGCTGAAGAGGAAAGAAATACTTTGAGTAACGAAAAGACAAATCTCTTAGCAGAGCTATCCAATCTCCGCGGCCTGTTTACCGGCAAACGTCGCCGGGAAATCGAAACTCGTCTTGCTGAGATCAACGCTGAACTAAAGAAACTGCAATAAGGAGACACCACCATGCCAGTCATTAAATGCAAAATGTGCGGCGGAGATCTCAATATTGTTGATGATTCCACCGTCTGTGAATGTGAATATTGTGGTACCAAGCAAACCGTCCCCAAGGTGGATGATGAGAAAAAACTGAAGCTGTTTGAGCGGGCAAACAGACTTCGCACAGCCTGCGAGTTTGATAAAGCAGCGGGGGTATACGAGAGCGTCGTCGCGGACTTTGACGAGGAGGCCGAGGCGTATTGGGGTCTTATTCTCTGCAAGTTTGGCATCGAGTATGTGGATGATCCTGCCACGGGGAACAAGATCCCCACCTGCCACCGCTCCAGCTTTGACAGCCTTATGGATGACCCCAACTTCGATATGGTCATGGAATGTGCTGATCCCATTGCTCGTAAGGTCTACCGTGAGGAAGCCAAGCAAATCGAAGAGTTGCGCAAGCGGATCATTGAGGTATCGAGTCAAGAGGAACCCTATGATATTTTCATCAGCTATAAAGAATTGGATGACGAGGGCCAGCGCACGCTGGACAGCGTGATCGCGCAGGACATTTACTCTGAGCTTACCGAAAAGGGCTATCGCGTCTTTTTCTCACGCATCTCACTGGAGGACAAGCTGGGCGTAGAGTACGAGCCGTATATCTTCGCAGCCCTCAACAGTGCGAAGGTGATGCTGGTGGTGGGCACGGACTACGACTACTTCAACGCCGTCTGGGTCAAGAACGAGTGGAGCCGTTTTCTGATGCTGATTGCTTCCGGCCAAAAGAAAACGCTGATTCCGGTCTTCAAGGGCATTGACGCCTACGATATGCCGAAGGAGTTTCGTAAGCTGGCCGCGCAGGACATGGGCAAGGTTGGCGCGATGCAGGATCTCGTGCGCGGTGTAGAAAAACTGATGGGGAAGAAAGGCGCGGCGGAAACATCGACGGAGCAGCCAGTCGTTGTACAAAGCGGGGGACCAAATATAGCAGCATTACTTGGTCGCGGGTTCTTAGCTTTGGAAGACCAAGAATGGAGTAAAGCTCAGGATCTTTTCGATCAGGTGCTGAATATGGATTTCAAAAACGCAGAAGCATATCTAGGCCTGGCAATGTCAGAGCTTAAATGCAGTGATCGTTCTGCTTTGCGTAATGTTTATGTTTCGCGCGGCGCAGCATGCAGAAGTAACAAACATCTTGCCCGCGCAAAACAATTTGGAAATACGGAACTTGCTGCCTGGTTTGAGAGAATGGATGAAGATGCACAAGTAGCCGAAAAAGAAGCAGCTGAGAAAGCACGCATTGAAAGAGAGACTAGAGAAAGAGCGGAACGAGAGGCAGCTGAAAAAGAGAGAATTGAATTAGAGAAAAAACGGCAAAAAGAGCTTGAAGCTATTGAAAAAAGACGTACCAGAATACAGAAATTCTTGCTCCAAAGATTTATTGCAGCGGGGTACTCTCATTCCGTCGGGGTAAAGGAAGATGGAAAAGTAATTGCAGCTGGGTCTAATTATTCCGGTCAATGTAATGTTACCGGATGGACTGAGATTAAAGCTATCGCGGCAAATGACTTTCTAACTATAGGTTTGAAGAAAAATGGTACGGTGTTAACAACCGGCAATAATGACAAGGGACAAAGAAATGTTTCTGAGTGGACAGATATCATTGCCATCGCAACCGGCGGAAATCATTCTGTTGGTCTTAAAGGAAATGGAAGATTAGTTGCAACCGGAGAAAACAAAGACGGGCAGTGTAACCTTAGTTCGTGGACTGATGTTTTGATTATCGATGCAGGGAGCAAACATACTGTCGGCCTAATGGAAGATGGAAGGGTAGTTGCTGCGGGTAATAATGAATTTGGTCAATGCGATACTAATGACTGGGATGACATTGTAGCTATTGCTGCGGGTGGTTCTCATACAGTAGGATTAAAGGCAGACGGTACTGTCGTCGCGGTTGGAAATAACGAATTTGGTCAATGCAATGTTTGCAGCTGGAATAACGTTGTTGCAATCGCTGCAGGTTTTAATCACACAATAGGTGTAAAGGTTGATGGGACTGTGATCGCGGTGGGAAACAACGACAGAGGCCAATGCAACGTAAGCAGGTGGACGAATATAATTTCCGCCGCGGCTGGTGACAATCATACGGTTGGACTAAAAGAGGATGGAAAAGTATTTGCGGTTGGGGCTGATAGCAGTGGTCAGTGCAATGTAGATAGTTGGAAGCTATTTGATGATTTTCAAGCTTATAAAAGCTAAGGCTGATATTTGTGGCTTTCACCGTGAAGTTCTGAAGCACTTCTTGAAACTACAGAAAAATATAAGGAGCGCACGACTATGCCAGTCATTAAGTGCAAAATGTGCGGCGGAGATCTCAACATTGCTGAGGATTCCTCTGTCTGCGAATGTGAGTATTGCGGCACAAAGCAGACAGTCCCCAAGGTGGACGACGAGAAAAAATTAAAGCTGTTTTCAAGAGCTGGAAAGCTGCTGCGCTCTTGCGAGTTTGATAAGGCTTCCGGCGTGTTTGAGAACATCATTGCCGATTTCCCGGAAGAAGCTGAGGCATATTGGGGCCTGATCCTCTGCAAATACGGCATCGAATATGTTGACGATCCCGCAACCGGGAAAAAAGTCCCGACCTGTCACCGCTCCAGCTTTGAGAGTGTGGAGGATGACAACAACTTTGAACAGGCCTGTGAGAATGCGGATGCTATTGCCCGCCGGGTATACCGGGAGGAAGCACGGCAGATCGAAACGCTGCGGAAACGGATTCTGGAAGTTTCCGGCAAGGAAGAGCCATACGACGTGTTCATCTCCTACAAGGAGCTGGACGAGGATGGCGACCGCACACAAGACAGCGTAATTGCGCAGGACATATATCGCGCCATTACAAAAGAGGGGTATCGGGTTTTCTTCTCTCGTATTTCGCTTGAAGGAAAGCTCGGCGTGGAGTACGAGCCATACATTTTCGCTGCGCTAAACTCAGCAAAGGTCATGATCGTTGTCGGCACAGATTATGAGTATTTTGATGCTGTTTGGGTCAAAAACGAATGGGGCCGGTTCCTCAAACTCATTGCCTCCGGGCAGCAAAAAACCGTCATTCCGGTATACAAGGGCATGGACCCGTATGATATGCCCAAGGAGTTGCGCGCTCTTGCTGCGCAGAACATGGGCAAGATTGGTGCCATGCAGGATTTGCTGCATGGAGTTGAAAAGCTCCTTGGGAAACCGAAAGATCAAGAACTCAGCAAACAACTGGGAACTGTCCAACGTGGCGGATCAAATGTTTCAGCACTTTTGGATCGAGGATTTCTGTCTCTCGAGGATGGAGATTGGGACAAGGCAACAGAACTTTTTGATCAGGTATTGAACAATGATCCGCGTAATACATATGCGTATTTAGGCCTTGCCATGGCTGAGGAAAAGTGCTCAGATAGGGAGTCGTTTCATAAAGCCTATATTGATCCTGTATCAAAATGCAAAAGCAATAAACGCCTTATCCGCGCAAGACAATTCGGCGATGTTGAGTTGCAAAAGTGGTTTGATCAGTTAGGCGTAGAAGCACGGGAAGCTGGAGAAAAGGCACGTGCAAAGGCAGAGTCTGATAGGATTGCAAAGGAAAAGGCAGCGCGAGAAGCTGCCGAGAAAGCAAGAATCGAAGCGGAAAAAATAAGAATAGAGAAAGCAAAGGCCAAACAGGAAGCTGCAGCTGCCAGAGAGATTGCTCGAAAAAGAATAATTTCTGAGCTAAAAACAGCACGGGAAAAGAGAAAAAATGTGCGCTCAATGATTGCTGCGGGTGGTTATCACACTGTAGGTTTGAAGGCAGATGGCACAGTAGTTGCTGTAGGGGCATCAGATCCAGAACTAGCCTCTTGGGAAACATTTGGTAGAACAAATTGCGGACAATGTGATACAAAGGAATGGAAAGACATCGTTTCTGTAGCTGCCGGGTCTTATCACACTGTAGGTTTAAAAGAGAACGGTTCGGTTATAGCTGTTGGCAGTAATTATAAAGGGCAATGCGATACCTCATCGTGGACAGATGTCATAGAAATAGCAGCGGGAAATACATTTACACTCGGACGAAAGGCAAATGGCACAGTTTTGGGTGCAGGTCAGGATTCGCATGGCCAAATAAATGTGGATAGTTGGACAGACATTATCGCAATTGCAGCTGGAGGAGATCACGCTGTCGGCCTGAAAGCAGATGGATCGATTATTGATAATTATCATGGTGAATGCAGTACTCCAAATTGGGAGAATGTTGTGGCAGTTTCTGCAGATTCAGGATTTATGGTAGGAATAAAAGATGATGGTACAGTCGTAGCAACTGGAAGATTCAAAAAGTCATTGATTTCCGAATGGAATGATATTGTAGCGATAGAAGCCAACAGCGGTAATATTGTTGGCCTAAAATCAGACGGCTCACTCGCTTCACTAGGTTCGTTTCTTCTCTTCTCTCAAAATTCAATTTCAGGCGGTAATTTGGAAAAGGTATCCCAATGGTCTGATATCGTATCTATTTCCATGGGTTTCTCACATCTTGTTGGTTTGAAGGCAGATGGGAGTGTTATCGCTATCGGTGAAAACAATCGTGGGCAATGCAGAACATACGGTTGGAAACTCTTTAATAATTACGAATCAATTGACGAAGAGCGTAGAGCTGCAAAAGATGCCGAGGCTGAAAGAATAAGGCTCGCGAAAGAAAAGGCTGAGGCTGCACGAATCGCAGCAAAAGAACGCGCGGAGGCACAACGCAGAGAAAAAATAGAAGAATACACGAAATCAAAAAAACGCCTCGAAGACGAACTATCAACCCTTCACGGATTTTTTACACTTAAGAGGCGAAAAGAAATAGAAAGCACTCTAATGTGGTATGACATGGAGATAAACAATCTAAAAGTAACCGCTCAACAATCACCCGTCCTATGAAAAGGCCGACGCATAATCAGCGCCGGCCTTTTTGGGTATTCAGTTTTCCAACCTTTTTTGCAACGCCGGGTTCCAGGGGAGCAGAGCGTCCAGCTC
>Ga0310695_10007792_pt1 | contig 16916 bp, 14 predicted proteins | sample RumenRJG_04DNA_FD_203882 | JGI IMG/M metagenome (GOLD analysis project Ga0310695, IMG submission 203882) | Bovine rumen microbial communities from Lethbridge, Alberta, Canada - RJG_04 (v2) (version 2) | ecosystem: Host-associated > Mammals > Digestive system > Stomach > Rumen | place: Canada...
GCAAACACACAGGATGGGTGGAGATCCTCGGTTGTGGCATGGTCGACCCGCACGACCTCGCTGCCTGCGGCATCGACCCGGATGTCTACACCGGCTATGCCTTCGGCATGGGCGTGGAGCGCATCACCAACCTGAAATACCGTGTCAACGACCTGCGTCTCTTCTCCGAGAACGACAAGCGCTTCCTCGAAGAGTTCCAGAACGCATTCTAAGCTTCATCCTATACACATTATATAATAGGCACACCCGAAAGGCCGGTTTCACAAGGAGCCCCTTCCCGGTGTGCCTTTTCTTTTGTCTCATCTCCAACCTCTTTTACCCGTCATGACCAACCGTCTCCAAGATTTAGACCAGCACACCACTCGCCTGCAACAACAGCTCACCCTTCTCCGACACAAGAGCCAATGGTTCACCGTGGCGCAGATCGGCCTGTTTCTCGCTGCCATCGGCATGGTGGCCTGTGCCATCACCTATCAGCCCAAGGCGTTGTATGCTTTCTTGGCGGCAGTGCTCTTTGCCGGCTATCTGCTGCTCCGCCGCACCGACGGCCGCAACAGCCGTGACATCGAGCAAAAGCAAAGGCTGATCGCCGCCTACCAACGCGAGATCGGCTACTTCCATGGCGACTACAGTGGCTTCGACGAGGGCAAGGAGTTTGTCAATCCCTCCCATCCCTTTTCCTTCGACCTGGACCTGTTTGGCAAGGACTCGCTCTTCCAGCGCGTCTGTCGCGCCGTCACCGTCGGGGGCCGCAACCTGCTCGCACAGTGGCTGACCAAAGAGACGGTGGACGGGAACCGCAAAGACATCATTGCAACCATCGTACAGAGACGGCAAGCCGTGGAGGAGCTTGCCCGCCACGACGACTTTCTGATGAGCATCAAGGCCTCGGGACAGCACAGCGATAAAGCCGAGGAACGACTGCTGCGTACCGACTGGCTGGCCGAGGCCCTCACGGCGGCACACGCCCTGGAGCTGCCCAAGCGCTGTTCCCCCCGGTGGTTACGAGGGATGAGAGCCGTCTTGCTTACCGGCTTCTACCTGACGATCATCGCCGCGCTGACCGGATCAGTGTCAGTCATCCTGCCTATCACATGGGGCACCCTGCACCTGTTCTTTGCCACCATCTTCCCGGGCAATAGCGTCCGCCGTATCATGGTGACATTGCAAAACATCCACACACTGTCGGAAGGTCTTGACCGTATCATCCGGTTCACCCTCGCCGAAGAGTTTCACGAAGAGGTGAACAAAACGTTGCAGACTTCCTTGCGGCAACAGGCTGCGAGCCTCGCTGAGATGGAGCAGATACTTCAAGACATAGACAATAGAAACAATGAGGCGGGCATCCTGCTCTTCAATGTATTCGCGCTGATCGACTTGAATATCGTCCGTCGCTTCAAGTTGTGGCAGCAGCGCAGTGCCGACTTTGAAGCGCTCATCAGTTCCGTGAGCCTGCTCGACGCGCTGGTCTCCCTCGCCTCTTACCGTCAAAACGAACCGGCAACGACGTGGCCCACTTTCGTCGACACGCCGTCGATGGTCTTCGAGGGCAAGGGACTGCGCCACCCCTTCCTGGGCATGAAAGCTGTCGCCAACGACGCCATGCTCCAGGACCGCAACTTCTATATCATCACGGGAGCCAACATGGCCGGAAAGAGCACCTATCTCAGGACGGTTGGCATCAGCTGGGTCACGGCCATGGCAGGCCTGCCGGTCTATGCCGAGCATCTGACGCTCTCGCCCTGCCGGCTTTTCACGGGCATGAGGACGAGCGACGACCTGACGCACGGCATTTCTTACTTCAATGCGGAACTGCTCCGGCTCAAGCAACTCATCGACGTGCTCGACGACACGCCCACGCTGGTCATACTCGACGAGATACTCCGTGGCACCAACTCAAAGGACAAGCTCCACGGCTCGCAAATCTTTCTGGAATATCTCTCGCAGCACAATGTGACGGCGATCATCGCCACCCACGACCTGGAACTCTCGCAGATGGCCGAGAACCATGGCGACCGCTTCCACAACTATTGCTTCGAGATCTCTATCGGCGAGCAGGTCTCCTACGACTATCGCATCACGCCCGGCATCGCCAAAAATCAGAATGCCACCTATCTATTAAAGAAGATGATCGCGGAAAAAGATTAGGCGAGGACTCACTCAACCACGCGACATCTGCTCCTTCTTGACAGCAGCGCACAGCGGCAAGGTGAAGACGACACACAGATGTGACCGTCACAAAAATGCTAATCTTCTTCATATTTCAATTTATATTATCCTTCTCCTATCGGTTTGTGACTGCAAAGTTACAATTTTTTCCAATTCGAAAAAACATTTCCCCACGCTTTTACCCAATATTACAAAGCGTGGAAATTGATTTTACTACCTGACAAGCAATCGTTCGCTAAGTAGAAAAAGATCTTTCCCTACTTAGCAAACGATCTTTTTCTATAGGATTACAATGTTGGGAACATTGTTTCAACCTCACAAGAACATTGTTTCGGCCCCGTGAAAACAGTGTTTTGAGGTCATAAGAATACTGCTTGTCATCAACGACATCACCACGAAAGAAAGGAAAATACCTTTTATAAAAACCAGTAATACACTTGCTGTGATGCATGGGCTGCGCCCTTCGTTTCTCAGGCTTGCCTCACAGCAAGGGAAACCTTGAAAACAGGCTGGCGCGGTGCTTGGCGTTAAGAGGTTACATGATTTTATGCGCCCATGCGCAATTTTACGACCGTTTTTTGTCAGTTATCTCAACAATACGGAAAGAGCCTCATATTATTATGTGGTTATTCAACCCATAAATTTGGCCTTTCAGATAAAACTTTGTAACTTTGCATAGTTTTAGTCTAAGACAATTGATCATGCAAAAACCCGTAGTCATTGCCGGACCTTGTGTCATCGAGTCTACCACTTTACTCGACACCGTAGCGCAGGAGCTTGTCAGGCTCAACGCCAAATACGACATCGACATCATCTTTAAGGCCTCGTTTGATAAGGCCAACCGCACCTCACTCCACTCTTTTCGTGGCCCCGGACTGGAGCGCGGATTGGAGATGCTGGCTGATGTGAAGCGCAAATATCAGTTGAGAATCACCACCGACATCCACGAGGCGTGGCAAGCGGAACCGGCCGGCCAGGTGTGCGACGTGTTGCAGATCCCTGCTTTTCTCTGCCGGCAAACCGACCTGCTCGTGGCCGCTGCCAAGACGGGACGCATCGTCAACATCAAGAAGGCGCAATTCCTTTCGGGACGCGACATGCGCTATCCCGTGGAAAAAGCACAGGACAGCGGCGCCAAAGAAGTATGGCTCACCGAGCGCGGCAATTGCTTTGGCTATAACAACCTCGTCGTGGACTTCCGCAACATCGCCGACATGCTCGACATCGTGCCCACCGTGATCATGGACTGCACCCACAGCGTGCAACGCCCTTCGGCCGGAGACGGCAAGACTATCGGCGACCGCAAATTTGTGCCCAGCATGGCACTGGCCGCAAAGGCCTTCGGAGCCACAGGCTATTTCTTTGAGACACATCCCAATCCTGATGAAGGACTGTCGGACGCAGCCAATATGATCGAACTGAATAAGCTCGAAGCTACCCTGCTGCCGCTTTTGAAATAAAGAGTTAGGACTACAAAGCGCAACCACCATTCAGAGGAGAACAACAGATGAAAAAAGAGATAAAAACAGATAAAGAGATAAAAACGGAAAAAGTCAAAACCACACCCGAAGAGCGACTGCATCATGCCAGAGAATATGCTGAGCGCTGCCTGCGGGAAGAGGCGCAGGCTGTCCTCGATCTCATCCCCCAGCTCGACGAGAACTTTGAGAAAGCCGTGGAGATGATGTATCGCTGCCGCGGCAAGATCATCGTCACGGGAGTAGGAAAAAGCGGAAATATCGGTGCAAAGATAGCCGCTACGCTGTCGTCTACGGGCACTCCGGCTTTTTTCATCAATCCTCTTGACGCCTATCACGGCGACCTCGGCGTGATGACACCGGACGACATCGTGCTGGCCATCAGCAACTCCGGACAGACTGATGAACTGCTGCGCTTCGTGCCTATCCTGCTGCACATGCACGTCCCCATCATCGGCATGAGCCGCAATCCTGAGTCGCTGTTAGCCAAATACTCCGCTATCCACATCAAAGTGTTTGTTGATCACGAGGCGTGCCCGCTGAACCTTGCGCCCACCTCCTCCACGACAGCGGCACTGGCAATGGGCGATGCCCTGGCCATCGCGCTGATGCAGGTGCGCGACTTCCGTCCCCGCGACTTCGCACAGTTCCACCCGGGCGGTGAGCTCGGCAAGCGGCTGCTGACCAAAGCAGAGGATGTGATGCGCACTGAAGACCTCCCGATCATCCCCGAAGACATGAACCTCGGCAAAGCCATCATCGACGTCTCGAAAGGACTGCTGGGCATGGGCGTGTCGCTTGACAGCGACAACCGGGTCATCGGACTGATCACTGACGGCGACATACGCAGGGCCATGGAAAAATGGCAGGCACGTTTCTTCGATCACACGGTGAGCGAGATCATGACACGCACGCCGAAGATCGTCTCGCCGTCGACAAAGGTGACAGAGATACAGCGCGTCATGCACCAGTACAAGATCCATTCGGTGCTCGTCTGCGACAAAGAGAAGCATCTCCTGGGCATCGTAGACTCCTACGCCGCCTCACTGCTCAACCAGTAAAAGCAGCAGAAGCCTACACGCGGAACGAACCCGGCTCGACGAGAGTCGGAGATCACAACAACAGTTTTAGTATCAATTACTTATATCATTTTGAGAGAATTTTCCTTTAAGGTATTAGTGTGCATCATGCTGACAGGCATAACGCCCTGTCATGCCCATAACGACAAGACCCAACAGCAGTGTCAGCGCAGCGACTCGATGCTGGTCAGCCAACTGAGAGAAGACGGTATTTCCTTCTCCCACGACAACAGCGTGACGCTGCTGATGACCGGACAGGAGAAATTCGACGACCTGTTTAAAGCCATCAGACAGGCACGCTCTTCTGTACACCTGGAATATTTCAACTTTCGAAATGACTCCATCGCCCGTTGCCTTTTCGACTTGCTCGCCGAGAAAGCAGCGCAAGGCGTAGAGGTCAGAGCCATGTTCGACGGCTTTGGCAACGACAGCAATAACCGTCCCCTGCGCCGCAAGCACATCAAGAAGCTACGCCAGGAAGGCATCGAGATCTATGAGTTTGACCCGATTCGCTTTCCATGGGTCAACCACGTCTGGTCGCGCGACCACAGAAAAATAGTGGTCATCGACGGCAAAATAGCCTATACAGGCGGTATGAACGTGGCGGACTATTACATCAAGGGAACTAAGGAAGTGGGTTCCTGGCACGATATGCACTGTCGCATCGAGGGCACGGAGGTCAACACGCTGCAAACAATCTTTCTGCGCACATGGAACAAGGTGACGGGACAAAACATCCACGGAGCAAAATACTACCGTGGACTGGGCGACGTAAGCTACTTCCACGGGCTGAAGCGCGACACCTGCGACACGGCCGGACGCAAGATGGTCGGCATCATCAACCGCGAGCCGCACACGTCAAACGAAATCATACGGGAGTTCTACACCCACGCCATCAACGACGCGCAGGACAGCATCATGATCATCAACCCCTATTTCACGCTGAACCACAAAATCAAAAAGGCACTGAAAAACGCTGCTAAGCGTGGCGTGAAAGTGGAGATTATGCTCAGCGTGAGAAGTGACATACCATTGACACCGGACTGCGGATTCTACAATGCTCATCAACTGATGAAGCATGGCTGCACGGTGTGGATGTATAAGCCCGGCTTTCATCACACCAAGATCATCATGGTTGACGGCCGTTTCTGCACGGTAGGCTCCGCCAATCTCAATGCCAGAAGTCTGGCCTGGGACTACGAGGAAAATGCCGTGATCATCGATCCGTGCACAACACACGAGTTGACACAGCTGTTCAACTCAGAGAAGAAAGATTCTTTCCGACTGACAGAAGAGTCGTGGGACGCCTGGCGTACGCCTTGGCAGAAGTTCCGCGGATGGTTCGCCCACCTGCTCACAAAGTTTCTGTAGTCTGCTTCCTCTGCCCCAGCCTTCTCTTCCGTTATCGACTACTCTTTCTACCTTTCTTCTTTTTCTACTTATTACTCTCTTAGCTTTACTTTTCTTAGATGCTGTTGACGTCTACATATCCGTGCATGACAGCATAGATCGTCAAGGCCGACACGCTGCGGCGGCCGAGCTTGGCAACGATGTTTTTGCGGTGCGTGATGACCGTCGTCAGTCCGATATTGAGCTTGTCAGCTATCTCCTTATTAATATAGCCCTTGACAATAAGTCTGAGCACGTCTATTTCCCGCTTCGATAATTTCTTCTCTACCTTAGGCTCAGCCTGCGGCGGCAAATGCTGACCACGACCATGCGCACGCTGCTCGAGCGCCAACAGCTGTCTGACCAACAGTTTTTCGGGCTGATGGCAACAGACGCAATGAAAGTCCGTCGGCTGTGCTGCCGGGTCGTCAGTAGGCGTGAAGACGATGGTCTGATGCCTCCGCTGCATGAAATAATCGCGGTTGTTGAGCAACACCGTCTGCGAGACGAAGAAGTGCACAAAACGTTCCTCACCGCTTTGCAACAAGTCCTCCAAGGTATTAAACGTGTGTGTCTCCATGACCGGCATCACCTGATCGAGCAATGTCTTCATGCCGATCAGTGCAAGCGTGTCCTCATTGATTACAGCTACTTTGGGATGTTCCATGATTGAAGAAATAAAAAAAGGCCTGCCATGAGCTTCGGAGTATTCTCTGAAGCCAATAGCAGGCTTATACGTTCTATCGATGATGATTACTTGGCATAGGCTACGCTACGCGTTTCACGAATCACGGTGATCTTCACCTGACCTGGGTAAGTCATCTCGTTCTGGATCTTCTCGGCGATCTCATTGCTGAGCTTCGTGCTGTCCTCATCGGTCATCTTGTCGGCGCCGACGATGACACGGAGCTCACGACCAGCCTGAATGGCGTAGGTCTTCGTCACACCTGGATAGCTCATGGCGATGGCTTCCAAGTCATTGAGACGCTTGATATATGCCTCTACAATCTCGCGGCGTGCTCCAGGACGGGCACCGGAGATGGCGTCGCACACCTGAACGATAGGAGCCAGCAGCGTCTGCATCTCCACCTCGTCGTGGTGAGCAGCGATGGCGTTCACGATGTCGGGCTTCTCTTTGTATTTCTCAGCCATCTTAGCACCTAAGAGTGCGTGCGGCAACTCGCTCTCCTCGTCGGGCACCTTGCCGATGTCGTGGAGCAGACCGGCGCGCTTTGCCTTCTTGGGATTGAGTCCGAGCTCAGCAGCCATGACGGCACAGAGATTAGCTGTCTCGCGGGCGTGCTGCAACAGATTCTGACCATAGGACGAGCGATACTTCATCTTACCGATGATACGCACCAGTTCGGGATGGAGTCCGTGGATACCCAAGTCGATCACCGTGCGCTTACCGGTCTCAATGATCTCGTTGTCGAGTTGCTTCTTAACCTTAGCTACGACCTCCTCGATACGTGCGGGATGGATACGTCCGTCGGCGACGAGCTGATGAAGTGCCAGGCGGCAGACCTCACGACGGATAGGATCGAAGGCAGAGATGACGATGCTCTCAGGTGTATCATCGACGACGATCTCCACGCCGGTGGCAGCCTCAAGGGCACGGATGTTGCGGCCCTCACGACCGATGATGCGGCCTTTGACCTCATCGTTGTCGATATGGAAGACGCTGACCGAGTTTTCGATGGCAGTCTCAGTGGCTACTCGCTGGATCGTCTGGATGACGATCTTCTTAGCCTTCATATTGGCGTCGAGCTTAGCCTGATCCATGATCTCGTTGACATAGCCTGCCGCGTCCATCTTGGCTTTGTCCTTCATGCTCTCCACGAGGCGTTTCTTAGCTTCCTCGGCAGAGAGGCCGGAGAGTTCCTCCAGTTTGGCGCGCTCCTGATCCTGCATCTTTTCGAGCTCAGTCTGACGCTGAGTGATGATCTTCTTCTCGTTGTCGATGCGCACCTGCCCTTGTTCCACCTCCTGTTTGCGGCGCTGGAGTTCCTCCTGACGCTGGTTAAGGGAGATCTCGCGCTGTTTCAGGCGGTTCTCGTTTTGCTGGATCTTCTGGTTGCGCAACTGCACTTCCTTCTCCAACTCGCTTTTTTTATTCAGGAACTTCTCCTTGACCTCAAGGAGCTTTTTCTCTTTGATCACGTCTGCATCCTTCTGAGCAGCCTCCAAGATCTCGTTATATTTACCTTTCGCGATATGGCGGAAGTAGTAAAATCCGGCCAGCGCACCCAGTGCCAGGGCAACGACGGCAGTAATGATGATACCTATCATGTATTATTAATTGTATAATGTTAGTTGATTAGACATATAATTATTTACTCTCCTGATCGTTGTTTTTCCCGCTCCCGAGAACGTCCTCAATTTCCGAAGTAAGCTGTTTGAGCAAATCATTATATGGCTTGGTGTCATTGCGCTGAAGCATCTCCTGCAGCCGCAGTCCAATATCGATCATGGCGAAATAGTGGATTTCCTTATCGCTCTTGAATCGCTTGAACTGGCCGTAATACGCATTCAGACGCTCATTGATCAAGTCCGCGTCACGACGATACAGTGCTTCGTCTTTCCGAGGCACGGTCACACTGATATCTGTATCGTAGATATGAAGCCTTATGGTGATCTTGTCAGTTTCTTCTGTCATTGTCGGAACTTTCGCTACTCAGCATGGTGATGCACTTGTTGACATCACGGATGAGCGAGGCCAGAGACCGTTTGGCGTGATCCATGTCCCTGTCGCTCACTTGCAGCATACGAGCGGTTTTCAACGTCTGATAGTCACTCTCCGCCTTTTTCAGCTGTTCTTGCAACAGGCTGATGGAAGCATCTCTATCATCGATCACGGTGAGCAGACGAGCATTTTCCTTTTTAAGCTCCTCGTATTGAAGCATCAGCTGTCTGACACGTGTCACAAATGTATTGATTATCTTCTCATTGGCATCCATGACTATACTTGTTTCTGCAAAATTATAGATTTTTAGTGAGAACAGCAAGCTTTCTGAAACATTTTTCTCAGAACGCTTGCCATTTACCCACATTTACTTCTTCTTCACATCCTCATCACTTGGGCGCGGCTCTTTCTTGGCCAGCATCATCACCTGATAGGTGAAATCGGTCACCCACTTCTGGGAGAAGTTCAAACGGGTATTGAGCTTGCGCACATTCAGCACGGCTTTGATCACACTCGGATCCTTGTAGTCGTTCTTCATGAAGATGTCGCTGACGGTCTTCTCTGTCATGGCATAGATGGTCTTCTTGAAGATAGAAGGCACACGCAACTTGAATTTCATCAGGTTGCCCATGAGCATCATCAGTTCCTGAGAGAAACTCTGGAACTGGATCAGATACACCTGCACATCCTGCAACTTTTTGCAGTTGCGGCGGATGCTTTGGTCGATCTCCTTGAAGAACTGCTCGTCGGTGTGGTAGATCTCCATCATCATCTTGCGGCAATGACTCTTTTCGCCAACTCCCAATTTGTTGTTCTGAGTGGGTACGTGCAATGTCGACTTAAACACTCTAAGGTCTGGCAGCATGGCCAGATTGCTGATGCCCAATTGAGCGGCAAGAGCTGCCTGAAAGTAAACCCGCACAAGCGTCATATAGTCTTCCATGCCGCCTGTCTTGCTTTCTTGTTCCTTCCTTCCAAAAAGCTTGGAAAATATTTCCATCATGTATGAATATTCTTAAGTTGATTGTTGTTATTTCAAATTATTTTGCAAAAATACAATAATATAGCGAGAAATCAAAATTATATCGCATGAATCTCGTTTTAATTGAAGATAATTTATTAACTTTGCGCTCAAATAGAAATTATAGAAAATGAAAGGTATTGTACTAGCGGGAGGTTCTGGCACCAGATTGTATCCCATTACGAAGGGAATCAGCAAACAACTTATCCCTATCTTCGACAAGCCGATGATCTATTATCCCTTGTCGGCGTTGATGTTGGCGGGCATCAAAGAGATTCTTGTTATTTCTACACCCTACGATCTTCCTGGATTCAAGCGTCTGTTGGGCGATGGCAGCGACTTTGGGGTTTCCATCTCATATGCGGAGCAGCCTCATCCCGATGGTCTGGCTCAGGCTTTTATCATCGGAGAGGAGTTCATCGGCGACGATAGCGTCTGTCTCGTCTTGGGAGACAACATCTTCTACGGTGCCGGCTTCACAGGACTCTTGCGCCATAGCCGCCAGATGGCTGACCAGGGAAAAGCCACTGTCTTCGGATACTACGTCAATGATCCTGAACGCTATGGCGTGGCCGAGATTGACAAAGACGGAAACTGCCTCAGCCTGGAGGAGAAGCCTGCTCATCCGAAGAGCAACTATGCAGTGGTGGGACTCTATTTCTATCCCAACAGCGTGGTGGACATCGCAAAGAATGTCAAGCCCAGCGCGCGCGGAGAGCTGGAGATCACATCGGTCAACCAGGCTTACCTCGACCAGAGAAAGTTGCGCGTAGAGGCTCTTCCTCGCGGATTTGCATGGCTTGACACCGGCACACACGACAGCCTTTCTGAGGCCAGCACCTTCATAGAGTGCATAGAGAAACGACAAGGACTCAAGGTGGCCTGTCTGGAGGAAATCGCTTTTAAACAAGGGTGGATCAGCAAAGAACAACTGATCAAAGAGGCCGAGCCGATGGCCAAAAACAACTACGGCAAATATCTGCTGCAGCTTGCAAATGACAATCGGCAATAGAATAAAAAGGTGAAATAAGAGAGGCTAAAACCAAAAATAAAACAAATATTCACAATAGTAATTATCAGCTAAATGGAACAGAACTTAAATGCAGAGCCTGAAATAACGGCCACGACCCAGCCTGAAGAGACTCGGTCTACGTTCAGCTTTGCAAACATTTACACTGCTGTCATCCTAAACTGGAAATGGTTCGTCCTGTCGTTGATTATTTGCATCGGACTTGCTGCAGTATATCTTCGCTACACGACACCTATTTACCAGGCATCTGCCAAGTTGCTCATTAAGGACAACGATCAAAACGGTGGCGGCCGAAGTGCAAACATGCTCAACTCAGCTACGCTGGGTATGATTTCCAATTCTAACGGTTTCGACAATGAGTTGGAAATCCTCACCTCACACTCCCTTGCACAGCAGGCTGTGAGAGACCTGAAGCTCTACGTCAATTATTACCACGTAGGAAAGGTTAAAGATGTGCTGATGTACAAGACGCAGCCCATCAATGTTGACGTGGATCCGTCGCACTTGGAGCGACTCAACGCCCCTGTCGACCTGAAGATTGAGCGTACGGGCAACAGCTATCACGTTACCGGTACATATTATGTTCCTGTCAATGACGATCAGGCCGACGGCCCGTTCAGCATCGACAAGACATTCTCACAACTGCCCGCCACTATCGGCACACGCGCAGGTATCATCAGCTTCAACGCCAACACGGTGGTGCCGATGAAAGACGGCGATGTGATGAAAGTCAATATCCAGTCTCCGAAATTCGCTGCATATAAATATGTGGGCGAGCTTAACGTCTCTCAGACGAGCAAAACGACTACAATCGCACAGCTCACCCTGAGCGATGAAAGCCCGCAGCGTGCCATTGACTACCTGCAGCAACTCTCTATCTGCTACAACAGACAGGCCAATGAGGACAAGAACGAGGTCGCTGAGCGTACAGAAGAGTTCATCAACGGACGTCTTGAAAAGATCAATGCAGAACTGGGAAGTACTGAAGGGCAGCTCGAAAGCTACAAGAAGCGCAATGGCATGATTGACTTGAAAGCCAATGCTACCAGCGCCTTCTCTAACGCTGACCAATACTCTCAGAAGCTCTCCGAGGCAAACACACAGGTAGCTCTGCTCGATGAAATGCAGAACTATATGGACAACCCCAACAACCGATTCCAGCCGCTGCCCTCTAATGTTGGTCTGAATGATGATGCCGCAACAAGCCTCATCAGCAACTACAACCAACTCGTGCAAAGACGTAACCTGCTGTTGCAGAGCGCCAGTGAGAACTCTCCTTCTGTGATGCCCTTGACTACACAGATCGAGGACATGGATCGGGCTATTCGCCGTGCCTTGAAGCAGGCTCGCCGCAACCTCGATATCCAGCGCAACTCGGTGGCCTCACAGTATGGAAAATACCAGGGCCAAGTGGGAGAATCGCCTGAGCAAGAGCGTATGCTGACACAGATCGGACGCCAGCAGGAAGTGAAGTCAGGACTGTACCTGATGTTGCTGCAGAAGCGCGAAGAGAACTCTATCTCTCTGGCTGCTACTGCCGATAAAGGAAAACTCATCGACGGTCCGGCTCTCGGCGGCAAGGTGAGCCCAAAGAGTAGTATGATTCTGATGGCTGCTCTCATCATTGCATTAGCTTTGCCGGCACTCATCATCTTCCTGCTCGAGTTCTTCCGCTACAAGATTGAGGGTCACGAGGATGTCGCTAAGCTGACAACGCTCCCGATCATCGCTGATGTGGCTGTCTCCACAGAGTCTGCCAAGACCAAAGGTGAGATCGTCATCCACGAGAATCGCAACAATCAGATGGAGGAGATCTTCCGTTCGATGCGTACCAACTTGCAGTTTGTGCTCGAAAAGGATGAGAAGGTCGTCATGTTCACATCCTCTACTTCCGGTGAGGGTAAGACGTTTATCACGTCCAACCTCGCTGTCTCCTTCGCTCTTTTGGGCAAGAAGGTGCTCTTAGTGGGCTTGGATATCAGAAAGCCAAGACTGGCTGATCTGTTCGAGATCGATGACCATCAGCATGGTATCACCAACCTGCTGGTGAAGAACGCACCTTCGTGGGAGGAGATCCAGCAACAACTCGTGCCCTCTGGTATCAACAATAATCTGACGTTGCTCATGGCCGGTCCTACACCTCCTAACCCGTCGGAGCTTGTATCGCGCAAGAGCCTTGACGACATCTTTGCTGAGCTGCGCAAGCACTACGACTATATCCTCGTAGATACTGCACCTGTAGGCCTGGTAACAGATACCATTGAGATCGGCCGCGTCTGCGACGCTACGGTCTTTGTCTGCCGCGCCGACTTCACGCCAAAGGAGAGTATCGTCATGATCAACTCTCTCCACAACCAGAAGAAGCTGCCGAAGATCAACATCGTCATCAACGGCATCGATATGTCGAAGAAGAAGTACGGCTACTACTATGGCTATGGTCGCTATGGCAAGTACGGTCGCTATGCCCGCTACACCTACTACCGTCAGCACGGTTCCTATGGCTCTTATGGCAGCTACGGCTATGGTAGTTATGGCGGTTACGGCAATTACCAGAACAGCCGCTACGGCGACAAGAACGACACGTCAATTAAGCAGTAATCCATGGCAACGATCGCAGTAGATTTCGACGGTACGATTGTAGAACACCGCTATCCCGAGATTGGCAACGAACTGCCTTTCGCTACAGAGACCTTGCGTATGCTCATCAAGGACCATCATCGGCTTATCTTGTGGAGTGTACGCGAGGGCGATCTCCTGCAGGAAGCCATCGACTGGTGTCATGAGCGTGGTGTTGACTTCTGGGCTGTCAATAAGGACTATCCGGAAGAGGAAGAAAGCAAAAACAACCACTTCTCACGCAAGATTAAAGCTGACTACTTTATCGATGACCGAAACATCGGAGGACTGCCTGACTGGGGGCAGATCTATCGGATGATCAACGAGCATAAGACTTACGCACAGATCATGCGAGAAAGTATGGGACGAATTTCTGAAGATGACATCCCCAAGAAACGTCACTGGTGGCAATTCTGATGATCATCGACAAATAAAAAAAAGATGCTGAAGCTCAATGCTCCAGCATCTTTTTTTTATTTGATAAAGGTTGAAATATCTTTGTGTCAAGAGAAGGATTACAGCAGTTGAATATTGTATCCTAACGTTACCATCACTTGCATCTCTCGTGCTTTTTTGGATAACAACTCTTTGGAATAAGTGCTCTTAGACAGTCGGTTGATGGGATAATCAAAGCGTGCATTAACATTCAATTTACCAAAGTTAAAGCCAACACCTACCGGAACACTGCATGAACCCTCATGCAACTCATCCTTGATATCGGTACTCAATCCTGCCAGCTCTGATTTGGCATTGACCAGCCACCCCACATGGAAGCCAGCAAAGACATAGAACTTGTCATTGAAATATTTTTGAGCCAAATAGTCGGTATTGATATAGTCAAGACGATAGTCATAAGGACCAGTCTTCTCGTTCTGATAGTACTGATACTGATCCTTGGCACCTAAGTGAGTATAATTGGAACCAATGCTCACGGAAAATGACGGGGTCAGAAAGAACTGAACCTTGACACCTCCTGCCAAACCAACCTTCCAACTGTTCTCATTGCCCATCATACGTGACGTCACAGCACCAGCGTATGGCGTCAGGATCACTTCACCTTCTTCGTAATGGGTTTGTGCTGCCATTGCTCCACACATCGTCAAGCCTAACAGCATGGCTATCATCCGTTTTCTCATGGTTGATGTATCTTCTATTTATTTTCTTTTTGCAAAGATAATATATTTTTCTTTTATATAAGCCTTTTCATCATTAAAAGTAGAACACCTATTTTATATTCTCGCAAAAACTCGCTACCTTTGCAGAGAGAAAACTAAAATGACAATGGACAAGAAAGATCTGAAAATCATATTTATGGGTACACCGGAGTTTGCCGTTGGCACGCTCCAACGCTTAGTAGAGGACGGATATAACATCGTGGCGGTGGTCACGCAACCCGACAAGCCTGTCGGAAGGCACCAAGATCACCTCCAGCCCTCTGAGGTCAAACGCTATGCAACCGAGCAGGGCATCCCTGTCTTGCAACCAGTGAAGATGAAGGATCCTGCCTTTGTAGAGCAGTTGGCTGCTTACCATGCTGACCTGCAGGTGGTGGTCGCCTTCCGCATGTTGCCGGAGGTTGTCTGGTCCATGCCACGCTTCGGCACCTTCAATGTCCACGCAGCATTGCTTCCACAGTACCGTGGCGCAGCACCTATTAACTGGGCCATCATCAATGGCGAGACGATGACGGGCGTGACGACTTTCTTCCTTGACAAGGACATCGACACGGGACGCATCATTCTGCAGAAGAAATTCCCTATCCCTGATGATGCTGACGTGGAATACGTCTACGACGGACTGATGCACTTAGGCGCAGACATCGCGGAAGAGACGATCAACCTCGTGCTCGAAGGCGACGGACACGTTGACTCCACCGACCAAAATCAACTGACAACAACCGATAGTGAACTGCATCCGGCTCCGAAGATCTTCAAAGATACATGCAAAATCAACTGGTCACTAACTGCAAAGCAGGTCTATGACTTTGTCAGAGGCCTGTCACCCTACCCTTGTGCCTGGACTACCATGCAACCGGCAAACGGAGAAACAGGCAAAGCCAACACCTACAAGATCTTCAAAACATCCAAGACCGGTCTCGCCTGCACAGAGAAGCCCGGCACCGTCAGCGTACGCAAGAACCAACTGCTCATCGCCTGCTCTGACGAATGGCTGTCAATAGAGGAACTGCAGCCAGCCGGCAAGAAGCGTATGCCCGCCACTGCCTTCCTCAACGGTATCCACTGTGAGCTGACCTGCATCTGATCCTGCGCTGCACAGCCGTCTTTCCGGTACGTTCTGTTCGTCGAATTTAATTCGACGCCCCCCGCAACCGTCTATAGCCAAAGAGAGCCGCCCCTGTATGGAGCGGCTCTCTGTTTTCTGTCAAGCCTTGCTTAGATGTCCCAGCCCACTGCGGAAGCACCCAGCACAGCAGCTGAGCTGCCGTCCAACCCGCTGACGAGGAACTTTGCCTTGCCCTTAAAGATAGGCAACACATGCTCGTCGTAGCTCTTCTTGATAGGATTCATCAGCAGATCGCCAGCCTTTGTCAGACCGCCGAAGAAGACAAATGCCTCAGGAGAAGAGAAGGCTGCAAAGTCTGCACAGGCCTCACCAAGCATCTCACCGGTGAACTCATAGATCTTCTTAGCCAGCTTGTCACCCTTGCCGGCAGCAATGCTCACATCGAGAGAGGTGATGTCTTTCGGGTTCATGTTGCGCAGCAAAGAAGGCTCATCGGTCGTATCGAGGAACTCACGTGCTGTGCGAGCCACACCTGTTGCGGAACAATAAGCCTCCAAGCAACCGTGACGGCCGCAACCGCAGAGGCGTCCGTTCTCACGACGCATGATGACATGACCCAACTCACCGGCAAAACCGTCACAGCCATAGACCACCTTACCATCAATGACAATACCGGAGCCTACACCTGTGCCCAGCGTGATGTCAATAAAATTCTTCATGCCACGGGCCACACCGTATGTCATCTCACCGATAGCGGCTGCGTTGGCATCATTGGTCAGAGCCACGGGAATACCCAGCTCCTTGGAGAACATATCTGCCAATGGCACAATGCCGTTATGGCCCCAAGCCAAGTTTGGCGCAAATTCGATCGTGCCCTTGTAGTAGTTACCATTAGGAGCGCCGATACCCATTGCCTTGATCTTGTCAATGCCGCCTACCTGATCAATGATCACATGAAGCGCTTCTACAGAAGCCTTCACATAGTCTTTCACCTTGTCGTAAGCCTGGGTCTTAATAGCTGTAGTTGCCTTGATGTCGCCACGGCTGTCCACGATACCAAATACAGAATTGGTACCACCAAGATCCAGTCCAATGACGTAAGGCTTCAATAATTCTTGCTCATTCATTGTTTTTGGTTTTATCGATTGTGTTTCTGTTGCAAAGATAATAAAACATTTGAAAACTCTACTACTTTGAGATGAATTTT
>Ga0310695_10007793_pt1 | contig 16914 bp, 4 predicted proteins | sample RumenRJG_04DNA_FD_203882 | JGI IMG/M metagenome (GOLD analysis project Ga0310695, IMG submission 203882) | Bovine rumen microbial communities from Lethbridge, Alberta, Canada - RJG_04 (v2) (version 2) | ecosystem: Host-associated > Mammals > Digestive system > Stomach > Rumen | place: Canada...
CGATGTCCGTCGGATCGCTCGACTTGTAGCGCCAGCCGATCATGACCTCCTTCTCCGTCTGCCGCACGGCGTAGACGCCGCGCCCCATGCGCTCCTTCTGCATGTGCCTGAGCCGGTAGCCGGTCGTCGGCTGCGGGAAGGCGTCCGGCCCCACGTTCGTCGCGCCCGGCTGCGACTCGATCACCCGGGCGCCCGGAGCCTTGACGATCTTCCCGACGACGTTCGCCGAGACGCACTTGAGCGTCGCGCCCTTCGCGAGCTCGATCGTGCCGCCCCACGTCGCCGCCGGGCCGAGCACGAGCGTCGACTCGCTGGCGACCGTCAGCCGGCCCGTCGCCCCGTCGCACGGATACTGGAGGCCCAGCACGCCCTCGCCCGTCTTGACGAGGTTGCCGTCGCCTTCGAACGACGCGCGGACGAGGAGCTGCCGGTTGACGATGAGCCGGCTCGTGCCGCTCAGGCGGATCGGCGCGCCCGACTTGACGAACGTCGGCTCGAAGCTGAGGAGCGCGCCGCCCGAGAAGACGACCTCGTTCGTCCGCGCCCGCGCGTAGTTGGAGTCGAACACGAAGCCGCCCGCGCCGAGCGCGAACTGGCCGCCGGCCGCGAGCTCGAAGCGCTTCTCGCCGCCGATGCCGCACTGCGCGAGGACGCCTTTCGCATAGAGGCGCCTTTCGCCGTCCCGGCCGATCAGGATCTCTTCGGGAATCTCGTAGCCGAGGCGCAGCACCGAATTCGTGTCGACGAACGCGCTGATCTTCTGCTTCGGCATCGGCAGCCCTTCCGGCCACGGCGCGTTGCCGTTCGCGATCTGGAGGAGCTGCACCTCGCTCAGCGCCGTGTCGTAGACGCGCCAGTCGTCGAGCGCCACGCCGTCGGCCGGCACGCAGCCGCCGCCCCTGCCGGCGCCGTGGAAGCCGCCGAAGGTGAACGTGCGCGCGAGGCCGTCCGCGACGAATTCGGAGCTGTCGCCCGCCTTCCTGCCGTCCACCCAGAGCGCCACCGCGCCGTCCGAGCCCTTCGTCACCGCATAGACGTGGAACTGCCGGTCGAAGTGGACGACGTCCTTCATCGCGAGCAGCTTGCCGTCGTTCGCGCCGCCCCGCCACTGGACGAGCTTGACGCCGTCCCGGCCCGTCGCCGCGAGCGCGAACGCGGGCGAGCCCTTGCCGCGCGCCGTGCCCGAGCTCCAGATAATCGCGCCCTCCGTGTTGACGCCCTTCGCGACCGCGACGATCGTCCATTCGTCGCCGAGCGTCACGTTGGTCAGGGAGGGACGGAAGCCGTTCGCGCCGAGCTGGAGCGCGCCGTTCGCGCCGCCGCGCGCGGCGACGTACACGGGGCCCTTCGCGCGGGACCCGGTCCTGTCGCGGTCGTCGAACGCACACGCGACGTCGCCCCACGACTCGAGGCTGCCGTCGAACCTGAGGCGCATCTTCGGCACCTGGCCGAGCTCGTCGAGCTTCGCGTTGTCGTCGTCCGACAGACGCTCGCCGAACCCCTGCGCACCGGCCGTCCGGCAGACGGCGGCGAGCGCGAGGCACGCGCGGACGAGCCAAGAGGAAATCTTCATCATGGTGACAGTATACCAAATTCGCCGCCGCCCTGCACTACCCCATCGGGCGGGGCCGCGCGACACGCGCGCGTTGTGATGTCCAGAAGCAAATGCAAGTTTCTCTTGCGTTTAGTCTCTGAGAATGTTGGGCGGGATTGAAAGGCATGACATTTCCCGTCATTCCTTCTTAGGAAGGAAACCCGCGTTTACTTCTGGACAATACTGCCCGTCGCAGGTTTTGTCAACTCCGATCAGCAGGGCTCTCGCTACCGCTCCGCAGAATGACGGTTGCTTCGCGCCTCTCATTCGCGTCTCGCTGAACAACGCATGTCGTCTTTGATCTGGAGGAAGCATCCTCCAGACCTCCTCTACGGCGCCGACATGGCCACCAACAGACTTCAACACATAGTAACCAAGATTTGATATACCGTTGCCGACATGAGACTAAAAGACGATCCAAAAGCCTGCGCTATCATGGGCTGTGCCATGCGGGTTCACGACACCCCTGTCGTGTGAACTCCGACGGTTGGGGTTCTCGCGCGGGGCCTTGCGGCTGCTTCGCAGTTCGCGCTTTGCGCTCACCCGACCCGACGCCTTCATATCCCCCGGCCGACAGGCCGTCCGCGAAGCGGATGCCCTAGCAGGGGCGCGCGGGCGCATTCCCGCTTCTCTGCCTCGCGCTTTTCAACCACTGTCAAGTGACTCCATTCACAGTTTTTATAGCGGCCTTGGGCCGATTTATGCGACGCAGTCGCATCCCAAAACACTCCTGCCGGCACATATACAGTCGTTGTGAAGTGCAAAGCTGCGGAGCGTTAGCGGGAGCCCAAACGCTCGGAGTTAACTTTCTTGCGTTTACTTTCAGAACGTGCGTTTACTTTTGAACGCGGCGGACCAGTTGCGGCACTGGGTATATGGACCGGTTGTTGTTTCGAGAGTAATCGACAGCAATCGTCTGCTTTCGAAGACAACAATAACTTGACCGGTCTTATCGCCCTGCGCGCTGTCAGCGCGTAGGTTTTGCCGGAAGCGCTTTTACGCGGTAGAAGCCAGCCTCTTTCTCCGCGCGCGGAGAACTCGCCTTGAGCTTGAACTTCGCATCGGTCGCACGCATGAACGAATCGACGTCGTTGGCGAATGCGCTGGCGTCTCCTAGCGCGTCCGATACTTCGTAGCCGTACCATAGCCCTTTGATGGCATTTCCGATGGTTATTGTAACGGTTTTCCCGTTGGCTGCATCGACAAATACGACAGCTCCTTCGCCGGACGCGGCGCTTTGGTCGTTTTGCAGAATCGCTGGCGCCGGCACTTTCCCTGAATCGATATCGACCGCAAGAGTGTATATTCCAGAAACGGACGAAGGATTCGCTACTACTTTCAAATACGACGCGTCAAGTCCCGATTTTTCATCTTCTTGCGTCAGGGTAGGCTTGATCGCTTCGGCGTGTGCGTCGGCTTCGGCCTGGCTTGCCGCGGCGAATTCGATCGTATCGGGCGAATCTGTGACGACAGCGCCCTGCAAGACGAGGCGTGTGCCATCGCTACTGTCAATTACAGTTGCCGCGGCAGATTCCACAAACTTCGCATTGCCGATTATCACCTGATCGGTCAATTCGCTCTCGTGAGCGGCAACATATCCGCGCCTGTCTGCGACGACGTAAATGCAGTCGTTCGAATCGCATACCGTTCCTGCCGGAAGCGTCCAATCAATGCCGTGCCTGAGCGTCCATCCGCTCATATCCACGACTTCGCTGTTCCCGTTAGATATAATCGCCACGCCATCGGCTATCCGCGAAAGATCAAGCGAAATCTTCGCCGAAAGAACCTCGATTGCGCTTTGCGCTTCGGGGATGCCGGCGTTGAGGCTTGAGCCATAGCCAATCTCTTTCGCTGTATTGGTAATCGAATGGGTTACATACAAGTGCTCGCGGCGAGGAACGACATAGTTGTCCCAAATATCGTCGATGCCTGCGTCGATATTAGCGGGACGGTTCTTCCAGACATCGATTTTGTCGTCCGTCGAATCGTTTGGCCACTCCTGCTGGTCAAGTGCCGCGTCAGCGCGCATCATATTCGCCAGCTCTCGCATCTTGGCCATGAACGGGACTTCGCTTTCGGGCGTGCCGGGCGCTTTCAATTCGGCGTCCATCAGCGTTCTAAGGCGCCGCAGATAGAGGCGGCGGAACTTTTGCGACTGCCAGACAGCCTCGAAGCCGTCATTGCCGTTATTGATTGTCGATGCCATGTCAGTAGATGAATAGCAGCGCACGCGATTGCCGCCGTAGAAAGGATGCGACTTGAACCAGTCGTTTGTGGAGAAGAGTCCGTCGCCGCCGACATCTGAATCGCGGTAATATTGCCCTAAGGAAAGATTGAAATCATATCCAAGCGGCATCCAAGTATCTGTTCCGCGAGTGCCGCCCGACGAATGCATTTCGGCGTTGTCGTAGTAGGCGCTTACATTCGCCCATACGTCGTCCATTTCCTGGGTGATCCTCGCCGAGGCGAGATAGTTGATCCATGCGGGGAGATTGAACTTTTTGACGACGAACTTTGTGAGCGCGGCGATGTTCTCCCCGCTGCTTTGCGCGCCGTTGTCGTACAGGGGCTTGCGAAGTTCGCTTTCCAAAACTGTTATATTCGACTCGTCTTCGTCGTCCGGCGTCTTCTTTTCGATTTCGCCGGCGGTCGTCGATGAGCCGCTTTTCATGGTGCCGACGTTCTTGTAGGAGTAGCCGTATTTGTCGAGGCCGTAAACATCTTCGATGAGTTCGTCGGTGAAGCGTTCTGAATTGAACGCGAGTTGGTAGAATTTGCCGTTCAAGTTGCATCTGACCGGGAAATCAAACGGCACGAGGTTGCCCATCTTGCGCCACAGCCAAAACGCGATCATCTGTCTCATGTAGCTCGGGTCGGCGAATTCACTGATAAGCGAAGTCTTGCGGATTTCCTTTATCGTCTCGCCGGTAACGCAATCGACCATCGTCAGGGGATGGGCCTTCGCGAATCTAAGGCCGTGGCTTTTCTTCGTAAATTTTGCCGAAGTGTTGCCTCTGAGGTCGATGCGAACGTAGTCGTAGTAGTTCGATGTCGAACTGTCGTAGATTGCGACGCGGGCGTTGTTCTCGAGCGTTTGAGCTGAAGCATCTACATCCATCTGCTCAAGGCTTTCGCTATCCGCGAACATGTGCCAAGTCGGAAGCGTCGCGCTCATCTGGCTCGAGTCCGGCTCTACTATCGTGCCATACCATTCGTAGCCGTCGTCTGGATTGTTGAAGCTGGGGCTTGTCCACTCCACGCCCTCGCCGTCGGTGATAAGCACCTTCCACTGAATAAGATGCCCCGCCTCCGGGAAGAAGTCCGACGGAATTGTCGCCGTGTACCGGTCGCCCCAGTTGGCGTCCGTCGTCTTTGTCGCCATGTCGATATTGTTGGTGGTGAGCGTAGCGTCGTCAAGGTCCTTGCGGAAGACGAACTTCAGCGACTGTATCTTGTCGGCGGCGCGCGGCGTGAACGAGCCATCGGGATTCATCACGCCATTTATCGGCAGCGTCACGACGTAGTCCTCGCCAGGCTTCGCAGGAGGAACCGGGACAGCAAACTCGTTTGCGTGGTCGGTCTTCTTCTGTCCCTTCTTTTCGTAGAGCGGACCGACATTGGGACCAAGACGAGTCAAAGCGACAGTAGCGCCGTTCGCCGCACCGCGTGTCGGCGTGGGGCAGAGCCAACGACGCGTTCCCTCGCCCTCTTTGGCCTCGCCCACGATAATCGAATATCCTTCCGGCACGTCGCTCGGGATTACTACCGTATCGACTACACTCTCAATCTCGCCGCCCGGAGCGTAGTAGAGGCGCACATATGGCGACTTCTTGGGGTTCACCTTGTCGCCCCACACGAGGATGTTATGGAGCTCCTCGCCCATAATCATCGGTTTGCCGTCGAATGTTCCTTCCGCGAACGCGCTCACTGCCTGATCCTTGCTGTTGGAGTAGCGCTCTGATGTATAGAATATCGCGCGTGAGCGTGGCGGCACCAGATAGGACGGGAAGTTGCCAACTCCCGCAGGATCCGTCTTCTTGCCGCGATTTACGCGGATAAAGCGGTAGTCCGCCAAGTCCGCCCACTGGTCGGACGTGTTCTCGACTTCCACCCATCCCGATTCGAGTCCGTTTACATCCATCCCTTCCAAACTGCCGCGATTCTGCGCATCCGTCGGCTTCGGCATGATTTCGCTCACGCGAAGGACGCTTGTAGAGGCGACATCCGTCTTTGACGGGATCGAGCCCGTATCGCGATAAACGCCCAAAAGCGCAAGGCGCGTTTCAAGGTCTTCGTCCGCGAAGTCGTCCAGCACGTCAAACGCGGCTAATATCGCCGAAACCGAGTCGGAAACGGTCGCGGAGCTGCCGAAGTCGGAATGGACGGCATATATCTTCGCGCCTGTGAGAGGATATGAGTTCGCGTCGGCGCTGCCGAAGGTAAGACTTTCGGACGGCACGTAAAGATTGTTGTTTCCGGTCCATTTGATGCCGGTATCAGACGCTACTTCCACCCCGTCGCAATAGAATCTACCGCCGTTGTTCGCGTCATAACGTAGCGTCCATACATGAAGCCCTGTCATATCCATGACTCCAGAACTGATAGAAGAAGCCGTCTTCGCCTTGTTGTCGTAGTAGAGCGTGAACGTCCCGTCGCCGTTGGCGTAGATGAAGATAGGATGTCTGCTCGTTCCTTTTGCATCGACAAGCCCCATCAATGCGCCTTCGCCTGATTCGGGCAAGGACGCCAGAGCACTCATGACAACGATATTCGTCGAGCCGAAATCAAGCGATTCGACAATGCCGGCCTCGCCGATAGCGAGGCTTGGGATTTCTTCGCCTTGCGCTTTCGCGCTTGCGGATGGGAAATTCCATGAAACGCGGCTTTCGGTCGAAGAAGAAGGAATGTACGTCTCCGGCTCAATTTCGGTCAATTCGAAATCCTTCAGCCATACGGCATCGTCGTCCGCCGCCGCTCCGTCCTTGTTATCGGCGGGATTGTTCATCGCGAAATGCTGCAAGAAGACAAATGTGACTTCGTGCATGCCTTCGGGGATTGAAATCTCGGCAACCGTCCAGTCGTTCGTGCACTCGGTCTGTGCAAGAACCGGGGAATCATCAAGGAGCACGTCGAAATGCGAATAGTTGTCGCCCGCGAGCATTGCGCCGCCAAAATAGGATTTGTGCTTGAAAGTCATTCGTTTCGGACCTGCTATGGTCGCCTTGAGCGGAGTCGCGCATGGATAAGTGTAATCTGTCTGGTTGTAGCTGCGAATGGTGTCGCCCTCAAGCGTCCACGGATATTTGAGGCATGTCTGCCACAGCCCATTCGTCGGCACATTATCGGTCTTTGTAAATCTGATTGTGCGGACGGGGGAGAGCGTTTCACCGCTCTTGTAGGCAATCTTCAGAGTTCTGTTGACAGTGAAGTTGAACGTGAACGGCGAGGGCTGGTGGAATGCCCCTTCATCCACTATAGGCTCGCTGCCGTCGAAGGTGTAGTAGAGTTCCGCGCCTTCCACAGGGGCGACGACTGTCACTTTGAGCGAGTCGTTGAAGAAACAGTCGGAGAGTATCTCGTTGCCGCTCTCGTCGAACACCCTTACGTCATCCGCGTCCGGCACGACGCTCGTGCGCCACTTCGCGACTTCGCCGCAAGTCTCCTTCAAGACCCTTGCGTTGTTGTTTGTTTTGTCGCCGAGCACAAAGCCAAATTCTTTGGACGTGGTGGAGAAATACGGCGAGGGATGCGCATATACGCCAGTGCCGTCAACATCATATGCCATTATCGTATGGCGCTTTGTCGTTCCATCCATGAAGTAGTATCCACGCCCGTATTCGAACGGCGAATTGATGGCGCTTTGCTGCCTTGCGTGTCCGCAGCCCATGTTGTGGGCATTCTCGTGTATCATCGTGTGTTGCGTGCCCGTATCGACGGCGCTGATGCTGCATACGCTGAAGGCGCAATCGTGCCTGCTTGCGACGTCGGTGCTGTGCGAAAGCGGGATGCTGTCGCCCAGCGTTGCTCCGCCAGAGGCATTTACGAGAAGCGTCACCGTATCGGCGCCGTAGAGTTCACGCGCCGCACGCAACGTGACGAGCGGGCCTGCGCCGGAGACGAGTTTGCCGGAAACGGATTCAACCGTTGGATAAGTCGCATCTACCTTGCACGTTCCGGCGAGGCGATAAGAATAGTACCTGTCGAGTTTGTTCGTGACAAGCACGTCGTTCATCTTGTTGATCTGCGTCTGTGCGAACGCTTCGAGCGTAATGCCCTTGTTCGCAACGTATGCCTGCGCTCCGTTGTCGTATGCGACGAGGATATCCACCACCGCAGGCGTCGCCGGCGGCGCGGGGTCGGGGTCTTCTTCCTGGTCTTTCGACGGCGCGGCGACGCCCGTCGCCGTCTGGCAGGCCGGCAGGTACGACAGCTTCTTGGCGATCGTCATGCCGTCGTAGGCGGCGTCGAAATTCAGCGACGCCATCACCGCCGCCTCGCTCACGCTGCGGTCGTCAGAACCCAGCTCGATGTGCGACGCATAGACCTTGAAGCCGGAAATCGGATTCTCGTTGTCATCATAGGATGTCGTCATCTTGTTCCACGGGCCGCGACCGAAAACCACCTTGTGGAAAACATAGCATGGATTGTCCACATATCCATAAGATGCCGTCAGAATCTGTACGCCATCCTGGTAAAACCCAAACCCCTCGCCTTTACGGTATTCAAGCGTGTAAAGATGGGGGCTTTCCACAGATGCATCCGGTGAATTCACGCGAGAATAGTACACCGTATTGACGTATCCGTTGCGGCTGAACGAGAAGGAGCCGTCCCCGTTGTAGTCTATCTGCCCCGGATACGAGTAGACATCCGTTTCGCTCTTCGCCCAAACTCCCAACAAGCATCCCGGCTTGTCTGCGGGGAACGAGGCGACGATGGAGACTGTTATCGAGTCGGCGGAATTTGGCAGCGAGGCATCCAGCAGAGAATTATCCATCGAGAATCCGCCTGCGACGGCGTTCGGGAAGATTGCCGGAATCGCATTCGTCGGCGAGTTGTTCTGGATAAGGTAGTTGTACGCGATGCCGCTCGTGCCTGTCATGTTCGGCAGCGGCAACGAGCTATTGGCCTTGAGAATGCCGAGACCGCGCAGGACGAGCCCGGCGAACGGATATTGCGGCTCGTCATCCGCCGTCGCGCCGATCGCGAGCGCCCGGACAGCCTTTTGGTGCCATTTAAGATCGGTTGCCCAATAAGCGGGCTTGTCATCGGCAAAGACCCATGTTCCGCCGTAGGTGCCGTAGTTGTAGCCGATCTTTATCGTGTGGCGTCCCGATGCAAGCACGACGCTGTTCGTGATGTTGCCGGCATGGCCGCTCTCGCCGTAGAAAACATCCAACACGCCATCGGCGCGGCGGACGCAACGCACGACATTGTTGTCTTCCACAATCCACGAGCAAATCGTCTGTTCGGCCGCACCTGACGTTTCCGGCAACTCCACGTCGAGCGTAACGGCGACTGCCGTATCGCCGATGGAATCTACGACAAGCGGATTCGAGCCGACCGTGACCGCGCCATAGGCGGTCGTGGCGTCGTCCGGGATTTCAAGCGCCAGGCTGTCATCGACGCCGACGATGGTTATCGGGTCCTTCGCCTCCGCCTCATTTGCCACAATCGCCCAAAGTACGCCGCCCGCATCCTTTGTGAATTTCCAGGCGAGGCCGCCCGCCAGAGCAGGCATCTGCGACTTGTCGATCTTCACGATTCCCGTGAAGCCGTTTTCAGCCTTGACAAGCGGATAGGCCGCGCCAAGCGAAAGATTGTTCGCGGCGGAAAGCTTGACGGCGACGCCCGCCAATGCAACGGAATTCGATACGGCGAGCGGCGCGGCGGAAGCGGCCGGGAGGGACAGAACCGCGCCCGACGAGAGCTCGATTTGCGGGATGACGAGCGAACATCCATTCGCGACCTTCAACGTCGCATCCCTCGCGACGATCCAGTTGGTGCAGTTCGTCGTCGTCGAATTGTAGCCGACCGTGAATGTGCCGGCGCTCACGGTGTTGGTGCCCAAGTGCCCGAGTTCGCGAAGGAACAGCACTTCACCAAGGCCTTTCTTGACTATGCCGAATATTCCTTTTTCATTATATGTGCCCATGTCAACGGTGAGCGTTTTGCCGTCAGATACCGTAAACGTGGAATCGCCGTCGACGAGAGACATCCGAGCAACGCCGCTGGCCGTCTTGTCCGCTATCGTCGAATCGTCGGTGACCGTCACTTGCATCCTGCGGATTTCGTAGCCGCGATTGTCCGCTTTGTACACTTCGACGTTTCCGCCGTTGAGCACAAGGGGGCGGGTGGTTGATTCGAGGCCATTGAGTTTCAGCAGACCTCCCTCGTTCACTGTCACCGGGTTCGGGTTCGCGTATCCCAGCACCCAACCGGGCTCAAGAGACAATATGCCGCCATTATCAATCCTCAACGCGCAATTTTGGAGCGTAGCAATGCCGTCATAGATGTTCGCGCTTCTTGTTACACTCAATGTGCCGTTGGAGATTGCAAGCGTAGAGCCTGTCGCACCCTGCGCGAGATATTTGTTCAGCGTCACGGTATTTCCTTCTCCCGGCGAAAGCGCGAGCGTCGAATCGCTGTGGATGTTCCAGTTTTCGAAGGAGAATTTGTCGCCTGTAAGCGTCGTATTTCCCATCACATGGAGATTGGTGGCAAAGAGAGCGTTATCAGTCGCGACAATTTCCAGCGAGTTTGTTCCGTTAGCGACAAGCATGCCAAGGTCTATGTTTCTATTGACCGTCAATACGCCACTAGCATCGACTACCGCCGTCTTATCCGAACTTGTGTTCCAGTAGTAGGCATATTTCGCGTTGCCGTCCTGATCGTCCCAGTATTCCGAACTCCACCCATATCCATACAATTCCTTGAGGATGACATAATCATCTAGTTCCACCGCCGCCGAATACGTCTTCGTCGCGACCGCCCCCAGCGTCTTGTCATCGACGACGGCGACGGCCTTGACGGTCATCGAGCCGCCGACCAGAAGGATTGGCCCCGAGTAAAGCACGGAATCGCGCGTCGGCTCGCTGCCGTCCGTCGTGTAGCGGATCTCATAGCCGCCGAGATTTGAGAGCGTAATGCGATACGCTTCGCTGCCCGACGGCGAAAACGTCACGTCGCTCGGAAGCGGAATCGCCGTCTCATGCCATGCGGCGAATGCGGCGCACGTCTCGCGCAGCGCCCTCGTGCAGTCGTTGGAAAGAACGGTGCCGATGACGGTTCCTTGATATGTATAATCCGGCGACGAGAAATACGGAATTTCGATGTAGCCCGTGTAATTCCTGTCCTGGTCGTAAGCCATTATGGTATGGTATGGCTTTTTGTCGTCCTTGCCCCAGAAGTTGTAGCCGTTGGAGTAGTCGAACGTGCCGGGTTTCGTCCAACCCGCAAGCGTCGGACTGTGCGCGAGACCCATGTTGTGGCCGACTTCGTGGGAAAGCGTATATTCCAGATCCACCGAGCGGATTGCGCAGGCCGAGTAGCACCAGGCGCGGTAGCCCAGCCAAGTGTTGTAGGTCGTGCCGTGCGTGATGTAGCCGATGCCGGTCGTGCCCCAGGATGTTCCCGTATCGATCATCAGCGAGACGAGGTCCGCGCCGCACGCCGCGCGCCGCTCCTTGATCGGCCCGTAGACGCCTTCGCCGGATTCCGCGCCGGCCTTGACGGTGCCGAGGATGTTTTCATCTATGACCGTATAGGTCGTATCTACCGTCATCACATCGACGAGGCGATACCAGAAGTTGGTGTGAAGTCCAGTGTTGAGGAGGACGGAGTTCATCTTCGCGACCTGCGCGACGGCGAAATTGGTGATGCTCGTGTATTTGGCGGAGCTCTCGACCCAGGCGCGCGCCCCATTGTCGAAAACCAGCATGATATCGACCGTCACGGGCGCGGGCGCGACGACATTGCCATCGAACGGATTGCCCGCAACGGCGGTGAGGCGCGTCGCGCGTCGTGTCGTTTCCGCCGGCGCGCCGGTCGAATCGACCGCCCCGTCCGGGGGCTCGGCTTCGATGCAGCCGCCGCGGCGGACAGCCGTCAGATCGATCTCTTCCGCCGTCGCGACGCCGTTCCGGACGGCGATGCGGTAGAGCCGCGCCGCCGCGACATCGCGCACGTCCGCGTACAGCCCGTCCGCGCCGACGACCAGAGTCGAACCCGCCAGTCCGTCCGGGAGCGCGGCGGCGTACGTCCGCGCGCCGTCGAACCCCGGCAGCTCGGACAGGATCGTCAGCGCCAGTTCCACGCCGTCAAACGGGCGCAACACGAGCACGTCGCCCGCGGCGAACGCCGTCTGCGTCCAGCCAACCGCTTCCGCCGGCCGTTCCGCCGTGCGGACGAGCCCCTCCCCGGCGCGCACCGCGCACGCAGCGAACGCCAGGGTCAACGCCAGGAAAACCCTTTTCATCCTTCCCCCTTTCGCCCCGCCGCCGTCGCCGGCCGCCGGGCCGTTACGGTGCCATCATGTCAGTGGACGGTTTCGACGAGCCGAAGTAGTACTCCTGCCCCGTCGCGTCCATCACCGACCGCCACAGGTCGCTCTTGAGCGAAATCTTCTGGCGCTCGATCGTCGCGAGCTTGATCGGCACGAGGCAGTAGCTCTCGCCCAGATTGCCGACGACGCAGTTCGTCCGCCCCGCCATCGCCGCATGCACCGCGTTGCGCGCGAGCATATAGCAGCGGATCGCGTCCGTGCCCTTCGCCGGCACCGAGCGGATGATGTAGCTCGGGTCGAAGTACTTGACGGAGCTCTTGATGTGCCGCGACTTCATGTGGCACTCGATGGCGCGCTTGAGGAACTCGCCGATGTCGTTCTTGAGGATGTTGCCGCTCGCGTCGCGCACCTCGGGCATGTCCTTGAAGAGCTCCTGCCCCGCGCCCTCCGCGACGACGATGACCGCGTGGTCCTTGCCCGCCTGGAAGCGGTTCTCCAGCGCGGCGAAGAGGCCGTTCGGGCCGTCGAGCGTGAACGGACTCTCCGGCACCAGGCAGAAGTTGACGACGGGGTTCGCAATCGACGCGTACGCCGCGATGAAGCCCGAGTCGCGCCCCATCACCTTGACGAGGCCGATGCCGCCGGCCGTGCCCTTCGCCTCGACGTGCGCGTTGCGGACGACGTCCGCCGCGACCGCGACCGCCGTCTCGAAGCCGAACGAGCGGCCGACGAACTGCAGGTCGTTGTCGATCGTCTTCGGAATGCCGACGACGGAAATCTTGAGGTTGCGCTTCTTCACCTCGTCCGCGATGTCGCGCGCGCACCGGAGCGACCCGTCGCCGCCGATGCAGAAGAGGACGTTGATGTTCATCCGCTCGAGCGTGTCGACGATCTCGTCCGTCGGCTGCTGGCCGCGCGACGAGCCGAGGATCGTGCCGCCGAGCTCGTGGATCGTGTCCACGTTGTCGGGGTTGAGCATCATCGGCTGGTAGTTGAACTTCGGCGAGAGGCCCGCGTAGCCGTACTTGATGCCGAAGATGGTCTTGACGCCGTAGTCGAAGGAGAGGATCTCCACGAGGCCCTTGATGACGTTGTTGAGGCCCGGGCAGAGGCCGCCGGCCGTCACGATGCCCACGCGCGTCCACGACGGCGCGTGGAAGATCTTCGGCAGCGGGCCCGCGCGCTCGAACGTCGGCAGATGGCCGAGCTTCTCGCCGATGTACTTCAGGAACGACTCGTTCTCCGTGACGAGGATGCGCTCGCCGTCACGGATGAACTCGTGGTGCCGCACGGGCGAATCGATCTTGCATTCGCCCAGCGTCTCGATCTGACAGGAATATTCGCTCTGGTTTGCCGCGATCTTGTCAAGCGTCGTCGACATGTCCTCCCCCTTCCCTGTTGGTTGGCTTGTGCACGATATTATAGCAAATCGCCCCGCCCGCGTAAAGTGCGGCCGGACGGCAGTGGACGGCAGGGCATTTCTAGAATTCTAGATTTCTAGAATTCTATTGCTCCGGCAATTAAAGGGTTTGATTTGCATCAGGGAGGGACGGGCTCTGTCCCGTCCGTCATATGTGGCCGCGACGGAGCGCGGCCCTCCCAATGAATCAACCCCATTTGTTGCCGTTTCTATAGGATTCTGGAACTCTCAGCTGCATCCAGCCGTACGCGCCGATGGCGTCGGCGACGGCGGCCAGATAGTTCGCCTCGCCGTCCGTCACCCGGCCGTCCTGCGCAATCGTCTCCTGCAGCCCCAGCAGCAGCTCGCGCTTGGCGAGCGGCGGCAGATGCACGAGCGCGTCGAACGCCGCCAGAAACTCCGTCGCCTCGTCGAACGGCGCGGGCATCGGCGGCAGGCCCTCGCCGAACAGCGACAGCTTCTTCTCCGCCGCCCGGTAGCCGCCCGCCGGATCGCCGCCGAACGACGCGACCGTCGCGATCACGCGCGCGACGACCGGCCGGAGCGTCCGCGGCGGAACGATCTTCGGCAGGCGGCCGTCCGAGAGGAGCCGCCGCCGGACGGACGCCATCACCATCATCTCGAACGAGTCGTACGCGCCGTCTTCGCGGATGACGCGTTCGGCCGCGTCCGCCCACTCGCGGCGGCGCGCCGGGCCGGCACCGTCGCGCAGCGTGTTGACGCACCTGAGCGCCAGCGTACGGCGCGCGGCCGCCGTGAGCGGCCCCGTCCAGCCCTCCGGCGCGCGGCCGCGCAGCAGCCCGATCAGCGTCTCGCCCGCGGTCTCCGGACGGCGCACCGCCGCGGCCGTGGCGGGCGGGATCGCCGCATCCGCGAGCGACGCGGCCGCCGCCTTGAGCCCCTTCGCCCGCACGACGCCTTTCGCGAGCTGCTCGCGCGTCGCCCGGGCCGCTGCGCGGCGCTGCGCCCGAGCCGCCTGGATGCGCGCGCGGACCGACTCGTCCGCCTCCGTTTCGCCGTGCGGCGAGAGGCGGCGGATGCGCGCACGGACAGGCGGATGCAGCTCGAAGAGCGTGCCGCCGGCCGAGGCGAAGAGCATGTGCGCGACATCGCCCTTCCACGCGCCGAACGCGCGGCTGCGGCCCGTCATGTGCGCGAGATACGTGAATCGGAGCGCGTTCGCGAGCGCTTCCGGGTGGCGGGTGAACTGCGCCGACGCGGCGTCCGCGAGATACTCGCGCTCGCGCGAGACGGCGCACTGGACGAGCCGCGCGAAGAGCGTGCCGAGCGAACCGACGAGCCAGAGCGCCGCGCCCGTGAGGAGATAGATGAGGAGGAGGAGCAGCGGGGCGCCGCCCCCGCTGTCCTTGCCGCGGCCGCCGCGCGGGAGAAAGATGATGCGGCGGCGGCGCGCGCCGTCGCCGTCAAAGAGGAGCAGGAGCATCCCCTTGCCGAGACGCGAGACGGCGGAAATGCCCGTGACGAGCGCCGTCAGGCGGAAGTTGAGCCGCATGTCGCCGTTCAGGATGTGGCTGAACTCGTGCGCGACGACGCCCTGGAGCTCGTCGCGCGTCAGCCAGTCGAGCGCGCCGCGCGTCACGCAGACGGCCGCCGCCGAGGGGTCTGTCCCCGCCGCGAGCGCGTTGACGCCGTGCTCGCCCTTCAGCACCCAGACGGACGGCAGATCGAGCCCCGACGCGATCGCCATCTCCTCGCAGACGTTGAGCAGCCGTTCGTGCGCCGGGCCGTCGGCGGTGTCCGCGCCCGCCGCCGCGCGCGTGAGGCGCGTCGCGCCGAGCGACGCCATCAGCGCGTCGCCGGAGGACAGGCTGCGGAATTTCAAAAGCGTCGCGAGGGAAATGAACAGGAACGACCCGCCGAAGCAGGCGGCGGTGACGCCGGGAAAGAGGCGGCCGAACGTCACGATGCTGGCTGCGGCCGCATCGCCCATCAGGTCGGCCGTGCCGAAAAAGAGCCACACGCCCCAGCAGGCGAGAAAGGCGACGCAGCCCGTCGCCGCGACGGTCGCGAGGATCGCGAACGCCGCGAGCCCGACGAGACGGGCCGATCGGGTGCGCGCCGCCTGCTGGAGCGCGAACGGATCCATCAGAACGCGACGTGCGGCGCGTCGCGCTGCGCCGCGGCGTCCGTCGCCTCGAGGAGCGCCGCGGGCGCGAAGTTGAACGCCCCCGCGACGAGGGACGTCGGGAAGAGCTCGCGCTTCGTGTTGTACGCCGTCACGGCGTCGTTGTAGGCCTGGCGGGCGAACGCGATGCGGTTCTCGGTGGAGGTGAGCTCCTCCGAGACGCGCGCCATCTGCCGGTCGGCCTTGAGCTCGGGATAGCGCTCGACGACGACCATCAGGCGCGAGAGGACGCCCGCCAGCCCCGATTCGGCGGCGGCGAACGCCCGGACGGCGGCCGGGTCGCCGGGCGCGGCCGCGAGCGCCTTGGCGGCGCCGGCGGCCTGGTTGCGCGCCTCGACGACGGCGGTCAGCGTCTCGCGCTCGTGGGCGAGATACCCTTTCGCCGTCTCGACGAGATTGGGGATGAGGTCGTAGCGGCGCCGGAGCTGGACGTCGATCTGCGCGAATGCGTTCTTGAAACGGTTCCGGAGCACGACGAGCCCGTTGTAGAGCCCGACGGCCCACAGGACGAGCACGACGGCCAGGGCGACGACGACCAGCAGCGCAAGTGTCAGTCCGTTCATGCGGCCTCCTTTCCCGTGCCTACATCAGCGACGTGTAGAGCTTCGCGATGTCCTTCACCGTGCAGTCGCGCGGATTGCCCGGGCGGCACGCGTCGGCGTAGGCCGATTCGGCGAGGAACGGCACGTCCTCCTTCTTGAGCACGCCCTTCAGGTTCGGCGGGATGCCCACGTCGGCCGCGAGCTTCTCGACCGCCGCGATCGCCGCCTTGCGGTACTGGGCCGGCGTCATCCTGTCGACGCCCTTGACGCCCATCGCCCGCGCGATCTCGCGGTACTTCGTGCCCGTCTTCGCCGCGTTGAACTTCATCGCCGTCGGCAGCAGGATCGCGCACGCCTTGCCGTGCGGCATGTCGTAGAGCGCCGAGAGGCCGTGCGCCATCGAGTGGTCGACGCCGAGGCCGACGTTCGAGAAGCCCATGCCCGCGATGTACTGGCCGAGCGCCATGCCCGCGCGGCCCGCCGGCTTGTTCGCGACCGCGTCCCGGAGCGAGCGCGCGATGATCTCGATCGCCTTGAGGTGGAACATGTCGGTCATCTCGCACGCGCCCTTCGTGATGAGGCCCTCGATCGCGTGCGTGAGCGCGTCCATGCCCGTGAACGCGGTCAGCCCCTTCGGCATCGTCGCCATCATCTCGGGATCGACGAACGCGACGACGGGGATGTCGTGCGGATCGACGCAGACGAACTTGC
>Ga0310695_10007795_pt1 | contig 16900 bp, 14 predicted proteins | sample RumenRJG_04DNA_FD_203882 | JGI IMG/M metagenome (GOLD analysis project Ga0310695, IMG submission 203882) | Bovine rumen microbial communities from Lethbridge, Alberta, Canada - RJG_04 (v2) (version 2) | ecosystem: Host-associated > Mammals > Digestive system > Stomach > Rumen | place: Canada...
ATTCCCGCGAGGTCACGCGCATTTGCACGACCGCTACCGACACGGCCCATCAAGCGCTCCATATCGAGAATCGACGTGAGCGATTCCTTGAGTTCATCAAGCGCCACAGGATTCTGGACAAGTTCGCCCACCGCTTCTTCGCGTTCGCGGATGCGGTCCACAGCAATCAACGGATGGCTCACCCAGTCCTTGAGCGTACGCCCACCCATCGCCGTCACCGTAAAATCGAGCACCGAGCAAAGCGTGCTGGAATAATCGTCAGCATTCAACGGACGCACGAGTTCCAAATTGCGGAGCGTGCTCGGATCGAGCGTCATGTAATCGTCCAGATTCAAAATCTCGAGCGTCGTAAAGTGCGACAGTTCGGACTTTTTCTGGTTGATCAAATACTGGAGCAAGGCGCCCGTCACGGACGTTTCAAAAACGCGACCATCCAAGCCAAGGCCATCAAGCGCTTCGACCTTGAAGTGCGTAAACAGCACGTCCTTCGCCTGGTCTTCTGCAAACAAAATCGCCGGGAGTTCGGTGACCAAGACGTTTTCCGCCTTGATCAAGTCCATAATCGCCGCAGGGATTGTCGTTCCTTCTGGAATCACGATTTCCTTGGGCATGCGGCGGCTGAATTCGCATTCGAAAGCCTGCACACTGCTACGGCACGTCGCCAAGTAACCCGTCGTCACATCAGCAATCGCAAACGCAGCTACATCCCCGTTTCCGCCCTTGCCGTCATCGCTTGTCGCAGGCACATAAGCGCAAAGGTAATTTGCCTCTTTTGCATTGAGGTTTTCTTCGTTCATCGCCGTGCCGGCGCTGATGATTTCAACAATGTCGCGCTTGACAATGCCCTTCGCGAGTTTCGGGTCTTCGACCTGTTCGCAAATGGCGATGCGGTAGCCGGCAGCCACCATCTTTGGCACATAGCGTTCAGCAGCGTGGTGCGGGAACCCGCACAAAGGCGTTGCACCGGAGGCGCCGTTATTGCGGCTCGTGAGCGTTAAACCTAAAATTTTCGAGGCGATTACAGCGTCATCTTCAAAAAGTTCAAAGAAGTCGCCCATGCGGAAAAACAAAATGCAGCCAGGATTTTCTTTCTTGATTTCGTAATATTGCTGCATCAACGGAGTAACGGCCATTAAGCATCTCCCATAGACAATTCAATCTGGTCAGTCGATTCTTCGAGCGGAGTCGGTTCTTCCGGAGCGTTATCAGGCTTGGAATACTGCGGCACCAGAGCGCCCGCTTCCAAAAGTTCGCTGAATTCGCGCAAACGCGGCAAGTCTTCCGGAATGCGATTGATACCAAAGTATTTCAAAAATTCCTGCGTGGTCACGTAAGTGTAAGGGTTACCGACCGTTTCCGCTCTTGCGCCCAAAGTAATAAAACCTTTATCAAGCAAGTTACGGATCGGACCATCCGCAGACGAAACACCACGAACCTGTTCAATGGCGGCCTTCGTAATCGGCTGCTGGTACGCAATCACGGCAAGCGTTTCAAGAGCAGCCTGCGAAAGGCGTCTTGCATTTGCTTCCGGGAAGAGCTTACGCACCCACGGATAATACTTTGCACGTGTTCTAAAGCGGTAACCGCCCGCCTGTTCCACAATTTCAAACGGAGACTGAATCTTGTTCAAAGAATCGTTCGCGGTAATGAGCGCATCTGCTACAGAACGAGCATCCAAAAAATCGCCGAGAATTTCTCGAAGCTTCTTGAGCGTCACGACATCCGGAGACGCAAACACAAGCGCCTGTATAATGCGAGCCAGGTCTTCCCTACTTTCAACTTTCGGGAGTTCCGCCGATTCTTCGGCCAGTTCTTCGACATTCTGATCTTCAGCCATACGTTTGATCCTTTTGTCTAAAGCGGTCTAAAGTAACCTAGTTAGAATACAACCAAGTCGTTCTTGTGGATAAGTTCATCAGGAACATTCTTGCCCAAGATTTCGTGCACCTGGGCAGTTTTCTTGCGGAGCACAAGCTTGAGCGTTTCGCTATCGAAACCGGCAACACCGCGAGCCACAGGATTCTTCTTTTCATCCTGGACTTCAATCAAGTCGCCCTTGTCAAAATGCTTCTGCACGGCAATCACGCCCACCGGCAACAAGCTCGAATGATTTTCACGCAAAGCCTTCACGCCACCTTCATCGACAATCACGCTTCCACGCGGCGTCGTAATGAAACTCAGCCAGCGCTGACGGCTATTGAGTTTTTTCTTGGAACCAGCAAACAACGTACCTGTTGCATTTTCAAAGAACACCTGATGCGGGAGGACCTTCATACCGCTAGCGAGGAAAGCATTAGCACCACTCTTCGTCACATTGCGAATGGCTTCGAGCTTGCTCCTCATGCCGCCGGTACTGACGGCGGACCCGGCCTCGCCGGGCTTTCCGGCAAGCGCCAAAATGGCAGGCGTGATTTCAGGAACAAAGTTCAACAAGCGAGCGTTCGGATTCTTCTTCGGATTGTCATCGAACAAGCCATCTTCATCCGTAAAGATGAGGAGCAAGTCAGCATCAAGGAAGAGCGCCACATCGCTCGAAAGCTTGTCGTTATCGCCCACCTTGATTTCGGCGACAGCCAAGGAGTCGTTCTCGTTAATAATCGGAACAATCTTACGGGCAAGCATTGCCTTAATCGTGTTCTGCAAATTCTTGTAACGTGCGCGGTCGCGGAAGTCTTCTGCAGACAAGAGAATCTGGCCAACGGAGAGTTGCACCCAGCGGAACATTTCGCGATAAGCGTACATAAGGTCAATCTGGCCCACGGCAGCGCAAGCCTGCTTTTCGGCAAGCACGGTCGGCTTTTGAGCGTAACCCAGTTCAGCCATGCCTGTACCCACAGCGCCACTTGTGACAATGACGACTTCCTTGCCGGCATCCATCAAGCGAGCCACGGAATCCGCGAGCTTCTGGATGTAACGTGTACGAACGCCACCACGCTCGGAATCCACGAGAATGCGAGAACCAATCTTCACCACCACGCGGCGAGCTTCATCTAAAATGTTCTTTCTTAATTCACTCATATTTTTAGTTACTAGTTAATAGTTTCTAGTTACTAGGGTGCCCTTCGGCACTGTTTCTAATTACTTTGCCCCTTTGGCTAGTTACTAGAGAATTTCATAATGAGATAATCTAGTAACTAGTAACTCAGAACTCGGAACTCAAAATCTTATAACGCAATTTCAACCCTTACTTGCACACCACCAAGCGAATGGCATCGAGGCGGAGTTGCGGGTTCGCCACAATTTTCTTGCGTTCCTGCACGTTCTTGCGGAGCTGTTTCAAAGCTTCGCTCGTACCCGCCTTGCCACGCATCGAGAGCAAATGGTTCATGCGCTGGTATTCCTGTTCCGAACGCGCTTCCACAGCATTCGCCGCTTCTTCGGCATACTTCTTTGCCTGTTCAGAAACAATCAAGCGAGCCTTTGCCAAGCCATCCTTAGCAAAGTAACGGAGCGTCATATCGACAGCCGCATTGCCCTGCGGAACGCCCACATCCTTGAGCGCCGCATTCGAAAGCGCATCGAAATACCCGGACATGTTTTCGCCCTTCGCATTCACGAGCACCTTGAAATACTTCGGCCCTGCGATATCGGCACAGCCCCATTCTTCGGACACCGGGAGTTCCACAGCAAAGTTGTACTGCATCATGAGTCCGCGCAAACCGGAGTTCGGCCAAATGGCGCAAGACACTGTTCCGCGACCAAAGCTCGTTTCGTAATCGAACACGCCTTGAGCCAGCGGATGGTCCAAGCTGATAAATTCAATATCATCGTGCGTCATCGCAACATCGCGATCGAAGGTCACCGTCATGCAAGTGCCACCACTCACGCGACCGTCGCCGTCACCTTCTCCACTACCTTCGCCACAGAGATCCGTCTGGCTATTCACGCGGCCACCGCCAGCACTCGCCGCAGCCATTGCCAAATCAGGCATGCCCGGCACAGAACCCGCTTCAACCTGCGGTCCCATCGTGATGAGGAAGCAATCCTGCACAGAACTCTTTTCCACATCAAGTCCGCGATTCATCAAGGAATCGAACACGAGATTCTTGAGTTCCGGTTCAGCATCAAGTTCACGAATTTCATCCGTGATTTCCTTGGCCTTCTCGGGATTGCGGGAGTTGAATTCCAGCAAGCGGTCACGACCGTTTTCGATATGCTTACGCATCTGTTCGCAGTCTTTCTTGACCTGCGGGATGACGTTCTTCACAAAGTTTTCAAGGCTAGCGCGCGGCGTTGCCAAAGCTTCAATCAAGGATTCCGTGTACTTGAGGAAGAGTTCTCCACCGCTCATGAGCGGAGCGCCAAACGAGTTCAAGCCTTCATTGTACCAGCGGAACATCACTTCCTGGCCAGAGCCCTTCACGTACGGCACGTGGATGATGATGTCCTTGTCCTGACCAATGCGGTCCAAGCGGCCAATACGCTGTTCCACAAGCGCAGCATCAAGCGGCAAGTCAAACAGCACCAAGTGATGCGAGAACTGGAAGTTACGGCCTTCAGAACCAATTTCAGAAGCGATGAGCAAGTTTGCGCCATCGGGCTTGCTGAAGTTTGCCGCAGCCTTGTCACGTGCCATGATGCTCATATCTTCGTGGAACATCACAAACGCACCTTCGCCCAAGAATTCGAGGAGCAAAGTTTCAAGCGCCTGCACCACCTGGATGGATTCGCAAATCAGCAAAACCTTTTCGTTCTTGTATTCCTTGAGGAATCCCTTAAGCCACACAAAGCGTTCGTCCATCGCCCATGCGTCGGAGAACCTCGTGCAGAGGAGGCCATTTTCCTGAATGTCGGTCGATGCTTCCAAGTCGCGGTCGGCAGCGACATCCACCATTTCACGGTAAGCCGGATTCGGTTCAAGCGGAATTTCATCGAGCACACGCTTCGGGAATCCGCCCACGCCCTTACGCGTATTGCGGAACACCACAGAACCCGTACCCATGCCATCGACAATGCGGCGCATCCATTCGCCTGCGGTCATGGACTTTGAATTTTCCTGTTCCAGCCAAGGACGGATCTGCGAGTTCTTCGGGACGCATTCGTACAAGTCGTCCCAGCTCATGTGGTGGTTCGGGTCGGTCGGGAGCTTATTTAAATCTCGCACAAGCTTGAGGTAAGCTTCCTGGTCCTTGATAAAATCGTTATAGTCTGCAAAGCGCACCGGGTCGAGCATCTTGAGACGGTTGAACTGCGATTCCGGATGGAGCTGCAAGGGAGTACCAGTCAAAAGCAGCACACCCTTCGAGCGACCAATCACCCTATTCGCGAGCATGTACTCGTGGCTCGTAAAACCATCCTCGCACACCAGATGGTGAGCTTCATCAATGATGGTCATGTCCCAGTTCGTCTTCAAAAGGTCTTCAATCAAAGCAGGCTGCGCCATCAAAAAGTCAATGGACACGATGATGTCGTTACTCTGCAAGAACGGATTGGGTTTCGTCTCGTCTTTAGCGACGCCCACGAAAAGCCCGCGGATATAGCCTTCATCGACAAGCGTAAAGAGCTGGTTGAAACGTCGCTTCATTTCGATCATCCACTGGTGCTTCAGCGTTTCCGGGACAATCACGAGCGTACGCTGGATACGACCTCTCGACTTAAGCGCATGCCAAATCATGCCCGCTTCAATCGTCTTGCCCAAGCCCACTTCATCCGAAAGCATGAGCCTTGGGAGTGTCGAGCTAGAGCATGCGCGGTAGCAAAGATAATACTGGTGCGGGATCATGTTCACACGCGGACCAATCATGCCGCGAACCGGCGAAGACGTCCACTTGTAATACATTTCCATCGCATCTTCATGACGCAAAAAATCACGCGACGAGCAAACTTCGTCATCGGCCAAGGCCTTAAATAGCACTGCCGGTCGAGCGGTCGAAATCTTCGAACTCAGCTCGGATTCCTTCATCTCTTTGCCATTACGCCCGACATAAACCATGATACCCGCATCTTCGCGAACGGAGTCCACCACAAAGGAGACACCCTTTTCACTCTTGACGGTTTCACCCACTTGCAACACAAATCGTTCAATCGGAGCTTCATCGGTCCTGTAAATACGAGCTTGACCGATAGACGGGAACAAAATTTTAACAGTACGGCCCTGAACTTCAGATACAATACCAAGCCCCAGGGTAGGTTCGGCTTGGCTAACGTAGCGCTGACCAATTTTAAACATCATCATAACCTGTAAATTTAGGATTTTTTCGAAAATTCGGCTTGCGAACTTTTTACTAAATTATTCCACAACATGAAATGGTTTTATATCGACACATCAATCACCGACGGGGATAGGCGTCAAGGTCCTTATTCTATCGATGAAATTAGAGATTTTGTCAACGAAGGCAAAATAAAAGACGAAACTTTAGTCTGGCACACCGGCGAAGCTAATTGGAAAGCATGGAAGGATTTTCCCGAAGCAAGCGAACCCCCAGAGCCAAGCGAAGAAGAACTCCTCAAGCAGACGATTGAAACGCTTCTCCAGAGCAGGATAAATCGCAAGCGTTACGCCGGCTTTTTTGTACGCGCGAACGCCTTTATTATAGATAACATAATTCTTTCTATTTTTGGGGCACTATTCCTTTACGTCATGAGCTTGGCTGGCATGCTGGACTTGAATGCCGTCTCCGAGATCGTAAACCAGTACATCGAAAATCCGACCTCCACAGAACTTGTTTCCAAGGCACTTGAAATTCCCGGAATGTCCGCGTTCTTTACAATTTGGAGTTTTGTACAGGCTGTTTACTTTATCGTATTCCACGCCGTCTGGGGCGCCACACCGGGCAAAAAGCTTTTGCACATCCATGTTGAAATGGCAAATGGCGAAAAGCTCTCGTGGGCGTTCTCGATTTTCCGCTTTATTGCAAGTATTGTCACGCAAGCGACACTCATTTTTTATGGTCTGGGTTACCTGATTGTCCTTATCGATCCGCAAAAGAGAGCGCTACACGACTTTATCGCACAGACTCGTGTCGTTCATAATGCCATCGAACAAAAAGAAAATAAAGAGGTTTAATTTATATGGATCAGTTTATCGTTCCGCAAGTTAAAGCACCGGTCAATGGTGAAGTTGAAATTTCTGGTGCCAAAAACGCCGTTCTTGCCGTCATGGCAGCAGCACTCCTCGCCGAAGGCGTTTCTGAAATCACGAATGTTCCGCACCTGAAAGATATGAAGACCATGTCCGATGTGCTCCGCGTGATCGGTTGCCATATCAATGGCGGTAGCCACGTCCTAAAAATCGACACACGCGGTGTGGACCATCTCGAAGCTCCATACGAACTCGTGAAGACCATGCGCGCAAGCTTCTACGTTCTCGGCCCTCTCGTCGCCAGATTCGGTCGCTGCCGAGTCTCGCTCCCCGGCGGATGCGCCTGGGGCCCGCGCCCCGTGGACCTTCACCTCAAGGGTCTCGAAGCACTCGGTGCAAAGATTACCGTCACGCACGGTTACGTCGAAGCCACTTGCGAAGGCCGCCTCCCCGGCGGTAACTTCAACTTCCCGATTTCCAGCGTCGGCGCAACAGTCAACGTCTTGATGGCAGCAACACTTGCCAAGGGCGTAAGCGTCTTGCAGAATGCCGCCCTCGAACCCGAAATTGATAACCTCATCGACTTCCTCACGAGCATGGGCGCGAAGATCCAGGGACGCGGTACGCGCACCCTCACCGTCCAGGGCGTCGAATCCCTCCGCCCGGGCACAGGCGTCACCATCCCGGACCGCATTGAAGCAGGTACGTTCCTCTGCGCCGCAGCCATCACGCGCGGCCGCGTGAAAGTCACTCGCATCATTCCGGAACACATCGCCTCTACGCTCGACGCCTTCCGCGAAATCGGCTGCAAGGTAAGCGTCGGTGCCGACTGGGCCGAAGTCGATGCCCGCCAGCAGGAACTCAAGCCGATGAGCCTTGTGACGCTCCCGTTCCCGGGATTCCCGACCGATATGCAGGCACCGTTCATGGCTACGCTCCTCTCCATTCCAGGCAACAGCCTCGTGCAAGACACGGTCTATAACGACCGCTTCAAGCATGTCGCCGAACTCGAACGCCTGGGCGCTTCCATCCAGATGAACGGCAACACGGCCACCATCAAGGGAGGCCTCCCGCTCGAAGGTGCAGACATCATGGGATCTGACCTCCGCGCAAGTGCAGCCCTCGTACTCGCAGGCCTCATTGCCGAAGGCGAAACGACCATCAGCCGTATTTACCACCTCGACCGCGGTTACGAAGATTTCGAAGCCAAGATGGCAAAGATCGGTGCGACCGTCAAGCGTTTCAACCCGGACGCCCGCGACGAATAAAAAATTTTGTCACCCTGGAGGAGCCGCAAGGCAAACGATAGGGTCCAAGCAATTGCACAAAAGCCGGCTTCAAGCCGGCTTCAAGCCGGCTTTTTTAATCACATCACTCAGAGACCATTTCTCACCTCGTCACCCTGAGACATTTCACACATCGTCACCCTGAAGACATTTTCCTCAGCGTCATCCTGAGGCGAAGCCGAAGACTACTCAGAAGGCGAGTGTTGCAAAAATGAGTGAACTCATTTTTATAACCGAGCCGAGGAGTAGGGGCTTTGCCCCATCCAGTCAAATTCGTCAATGCAAAACAAGACTTGACTGGGTCCTTCGGGGCATAGCCCCTCAGAACGACGAGATGTTTTTACCGCATCTGTTCTCTACAAATCTCCGTTGCCGAGCGCCCATCCGGAGACCTAAAGTCAAGCATTTCCTGCAACGAAAGCGCCGCCTGCTCCAGTTCCGGAGTCGAAGCACACGTATTATTCGAAAGAATCATCTGCAAATACTGTTTTTTACGGTCCAGATTGCATTCATTGCCGTAAATCGTTGCAAGCTTGTACATGCCCGCGCAAGCCTTCATCCCGTTCGGATTGGAATCCACGAGATTCGTGAGGAGCGTCTTTGCCTTTGCCGCCTGGTTCGCTTCAATCAAGCAAAGCGACATCCAGTAGAGAGCACCTTCAGCCATTTCGCCCTTTTTCACAAGCTCATAAACCTGCTTAAAGCCATTGTACGCGAGCTTGTATTCGCCACGGTGATAATCCGAATGAGCGGCATTGAACATCGTTTCCGCCTCAATCATCTTTTCGGCATTGGCATCCGGTTCCATCACGGCGCTAGCCACGCCATTGTTCACCACGACCTTCTTTGCCAAGATCTTGTCAGACTTGCCAAGTAGCAAATCCAAGCGGTAAATGATTTCTTCCTGGCGCGTATCGCGGCGGACCGTCTCTTCGCTCATGCGATTCGAAAGCACAGTCACTTCGGCCTGCAAGCGCTTTTGCGCCACCGCAGAAGCTTCAAGCTGCGCCTTCACGCTATCGAGTTCTGCACGGAGCGATGCATTTTCAGCAGAAAGGGCCTTATACGACGAATCATTTTTAGCAATGACATCATCACCGACCGCGCGCATTTCTTTTGTACGCAACATCGTAATGCTACTGCATCCCGAAAGCACAAAAGACGCCAAAACAACGCTAAGAGATAAAGTCTTCAAATTCACGATTAAATTCTCCCAAAACTACTGATCAATGGACACGCGGAAATGCGCTCTGCGATTCTTGGAATACGCCGTTTCGTCAGAACCCTGAACCTTCGGGCGTTCCTTGCCATAGCTTACCGAAACAAGCCTGTTGGCATCCACACCATAAGCAATCAAGAATTCGCGCACCACTGTCGAGCGGCGAGCGCCCAGAGAAATGTTGTAGTCTTCAGTGCCGCGAGCATCCGTATGGCCTTCAACAGTCACGATAAAGCGAGTTTCGTTGACCAAAATCTCAGCCACTTGCGCAAGCAATCGCTTCGCATTTTCGGTCAATTCGGAGCGGTCATAGTCAAAGTACACATCTTCAAGCATGATGCGGTTGATCAGTTCTTCCAAGCGAGCACGTTCTGCTTCAAGGCGTTCCGCTTCCAAACGAGCCAAAGAATCCGCACTCAACGTATCTGCCACAAGCGCATCGAGATTGAGCGTAGAATCCGCAGGAGCTTCCGGCGCCGTTTGCGGCTGCGGATCCGTTTCAGGCTTTTCCTTACTACAGCCCCAAGCAAAAAGCGCAACAGCCGTACCCATCAATGCAAGTTTAATGACCTTACCCATAATTCACTCCTCTATTTAAATTTTTTATCGTCAAAGAACCAGGACCAAGTCGGCGACGTATTCTCAACACCGTTCGTAATGCGAGTCACGCCGCTCCCATCTTTACGCATAATATAAATTTGATAATTACCGCCGCGGTCACTGGCAAACGCAATCAGCTTGCCATCGGGCGACCAAGTCGGGTGTTCGTTATTCCCCGCGTTCGAAGTCAGCTGGATAATATCCGTACCATCGAGAGCGCACGTATAAATGTTCATCTTGCCATCGTCCATCGAAGTGTAGACAATGCGATCCCCTTCTGGAGACCAGCTAGCGCGTTCGTTGTAATGGCCCATGTACGTAATGCGGCGCACGTCCGTACCATCCTTCCCTACCGCGTACACCTGCGGAGAACCGCCACGGTCACTCGTAAAGAGCACTTCGCTTGCAAACGGACTCCAGGAAGGGCTCACCTGATTCGATTTCAAGTGCAAGAACTTCTGTGCAGAACCCGTCTTCATATCGCCGCGATAAAGTTCCGTCTTGCCGCCATCCGTCACCGAGAAAAGGAGTTCGCCAGTTTTCGGATTCACGGCCGGACTAAACGTCTGCTTGAACTGCGTAAAGAGCGGGGTTTCCTTGCCACCAAACGTGATGGCGTAAAGGTTCGGGCGTTGCTTGCGGAAGTTCACATACACAAGACCCTTGTTGCCCTTCTGCCAAACTGGCATCATGTTGATAGAGGAATCGCGCGTAATCTGCCTACGCGAAAAACCATCGTAATCCGAAATAACGACCTGCTTCACGCCATCGATTTTCGAGACGTAAGCAAGCTTTGTAGATGCGACACCACGTTCCCCGAACAAGCGATAAACAACCTTGTCAAAAAACGAATGTATCGCCTGACGCACATCATAGGGCTTCACGGTATAGCTCTCGCCGAGCAGCAAGTCCTTCGTTTCAGCCGCATACAAATAGCAATCAAGCTTGATTTTCCCGTTCGAAAGCTTGGTCGCATTGCCGGTCACGTACTGGCGGGCGCGCTTCTTGCTAAAAAGCACCAAGTCAAACTTGTCCGAATTCACGGCTTCGAAACGCCCCGTGAGGTTTGCATCACGCGTCAAAATCAAGTGCGGAGCTTCGTTTGCCCACTTGATGTTACCTTCTTCTTCAAAAGGCACAACTCCTATCGGCATCGTCTGGAATACAGAAATTCCCACATCCACAGCAATCGTATCAATCGCCGCAAACGCAGGCACAGCAAGCGCCATCGTCGCAAGCACAAAAAGCAATTTTACTTTATTCATCATAAACCTCATTGTAGTTACTAGTTAATAGTTACTTCGCCCTTCGGGCTAGTTACTAGAATTTGCTATAAGAACATCTCTAGTAACTAGTAACTTAGAACTCATAACTGTGCCGAAGGCACCTCCTAGTTCGGCGTAAAGTTAAACTGCAACACAAGACTTGAGCCCTTGTACGTCGGCGGAAGTTCCGGCAACTTCGAAATCTTCACCGCTCGCATCGACAAATGGTCCCATGCACTGTTCGACGAAGAACGCTTGAGGAACACGCTAGTAATCGCACCCGAGCGTTCAACTGTAAACTGGACCGTCGTTTTTGCATCACGATCAATCGTCAGTCCGTTTGGCGGATTGAAATTGCTCATGATTTTTGCCTTCGCGCGTTCCAGAAACACCTGCATCAGCGGGTCCATATCAATCGGATTTACCGCCTTAAGACTCGGCAATTCAAACGACTTCTGCAAATTCAAGTCATCGATATCAAAGTCATCGTCCTTCGGCTTTTTCGTAGGTTTCTTCTCGACCTTCTTTTTTTCAACCGTTTTCTTCGCAACCTTTTCCACCGGCTTTTCAACAGGCTTCTCGACAGGCTTTGGCTTTTCGACATCCTCTTCCGGCTTCTTTTCTTCAGCCTTGGGTTCCGGCACAGGAACGGGTTCTTCGGGAACTTGCGGAGCCTCCGGCTCAAGCGTCTTTGCGGGCGTAGGCTCTGGAGCAGGTTCCGGTTCTGGAGTCGTTTCAGGCACAGGTTCGGGCAGTTGCGGAGGTGGCGGTTCCACCTTAGGCGCTTGCTGCGGTTCAGGTTCCGGCATCGGGGCATGCGCCGTAGGCTGCTTCACCGGCTCATCGACTTGCACCATCTCGAAGACAGGAATTTCTTCGGCAGGCTTGCTCAAATCAATGTTGTTGAGAGCAATCAAAGTCCCGACAACCGCCAAATGAAACACGACAGCACACACGATGATCTTGAACAAAGATCCATCGTTTTCCGTCTCGAAATATTGGATATGGTCCCTATTTCTTTTCATTTACCAGTTCATCTTTTGGAGTCATCGTCAAGAAGCCAAGCTTCGTTACACCGAGCTTTTGCACCTGCGTCACGACCTTCATCACAAAGCCGTAGCTCACAGCTTCGTCCGAATTGATGACCACAGCCATTTCGCCATTCCACAGCGACTTGAAAATGCTCTCGAAGCTTTCCATATCCACCTGCATATCGGCGATGAAAATTTCGAGGTTCTTGGTGATGGAAACTTTCAGAAGTTTCTGCTGTTCCATCGTCGGAGCCTTGACCTGCGGGAGGTTGACCTTTACGCCCTGGCTCATCAACGGTGCGCACAAAATAAAGACAATCAAGATGGCGAACACGATGTCGATCATGTTCGTGAGGTTGAGTTCCTGCTTTAAGTCCTTACGGCGGCTGCGTTTCACGCTTCCTCCTCGGCAACTCCTTCAACAGCGAGCATGTCACCTCTTTTGAACAAGCTCAAAACTTGCGATCCAAAGTTGTAATACGAAGTTTCGTTAGAACCATTCTTCGAGGTAAAGTAATTATACCCAGCAGAAGCAGGGATTGCAACCAGAAGACCCGCCACTGTAGTGATAAGCGCCATGGCGATACCCGGAGCGACAACGGTCAAGTCCGCAGAGCCATGATGACCAATCTGGAAAAACGCAATCATGATTCCCCAAACCGTACCGAGCAAACCAAAGAACGGCGCCAAGTTAGAACTCGTCGCAAGGAAAGTCAAATAGCGGTCCTCGCCCATGCGGATGCCTTCAATCGAGCGCTGGATAGCGTCTTCAAGCAAGGAAGAACGATGCTGAATAGATTCGTAAGTCACCTTTCCCTTGAACTTGGATACTTCATTCAAGACTTCTACACTCAACAAGCGAAGCGCACTGTCACTCGAAACAGTGCAAAGTTTCTGAAGTTCCGAAAAATGTTTCAGCTTGCAAAAATCCTTAAAGAACTTGGCGTTGGCGCGCAAATTCGATTTATGCTTAAAGAACTTCACGATAATGATTCCCCAGGAGCCAAGCGACATAAAGGCAAGAATCCCAAGAATAACCATAGTTACAATATCAGACTGCGTAATCATTTGCAGGACAGGTACTGTATTGTTCAAGACAACCTCCAAAAATTTTACAAAAATATACGTACTATATTATAATACAAAAAAAGCATCTATAAAAAATGCAACGAACCATTTAACATCACTTTTTCGACAAATGTAAGGAATCTACATCTTTGTGAAAATATTTTTGTATATTAAAAGCACATAAACAAGTGGATTTCTAATCCAAGGAGAAAAAAAATGAAAAAACTGTCCGCATGCCTCGCTATTGCAGCACTCTTTGTAGGCTGCTCCAGCAATCCTCCGCAGACCCCGCAAGAAAAGTCTGCAGGCCTTCTCATCGAAATGCAGATGCAGAAGAAGAACTACATTAAGCAGCATATTCCGGCAGGCATCGGTATTGGCGAATCCGCTGATGAACAGATTGCACTTGAAAAGGCCGATCAGAATGCACGTGTAGACCTCGCCAAGTCTATCGACGCTCAGACAAAGGCACTCATCAAGAACTTCAAGGAAGATGTGAGCGACGAAATTGCAGAACACTTCCAGAGCACATCTCAGACTGCTGTGAACCAGCGCCTCAACGGTGCAACGCTCAACGACGTCAAGGTTGAAACGACAGCCGATGGCAAGTTCAAGGTCTATGGCGTCATGACGCTCGACACCGACCTTGTCTCCGAATACGTTAAGATGCTCGAAGAACAAGAAAAAAAGGATGAAGCCGAAAAGGTTCGCGCAGCCGCTGAAAAAGCTTACGCAGAACTCGATGAAATGGAATAATCTTCCTGCTTAAGTTTCAAGCAAAAAGACATTGGTTAAACCAATGTCTTTTTTTACTCAAGATTTTACTGGATTGTGCTGACGCACCAACTCTTTGGCTCGGTTATAAAAATGAGTAAACTCATTTTTGCAACGCTCGCCTTCTGAGTTGTCATCGCTTCGCTCGGAATGACAATGCACGGTCATCCTGAAGACTTTTTCTACAACGTCATCCTGACGCCAAAGGCGGAAGGATCCAGTCATTTCTTGTACTACATACTCAAGACTTCACTGGGTCCTTCGCTTCGCTCAGGACGACGGGATGTTTACCGGTGTTCGTTCGTCGTGGGTTCCATCCCACGGAAGAAAGCAAGCCCATCAAAATCATCCTTGAGCGCTTGCACAGTCGCCCCAATCATATAAAGACTACCCGTAATGAGCACCGGCGAACCGTCCATGACGTTTGCACAAACTTCATTGAGATACTCGCGGGAAAATTCAGCCGCACTTGCAACATTCAAACCAAGTTTTTCTAATTCACCCTGCAAGTCCGAAAGTTCGCGAAACCGCGGGTACGGCGTACGCGTAATATGCCAAGCGCTCACATGCGGCGCCATGAGCTTGAGCATTTCGCCCACATCCTTGTCGCGGAGCGCTCCAAACACGCAATGGAATTTTTGATTTGGGTAATATTTGTCAAGAGTTTCAACCAGGCGGCGAACCGCGTGAGAATTGTGGGCACCATCTAGAATAAACTTCGTCACGCCATTTGCATCAATCAGCTTTTGCATACGGCCCGCCCAGGATCGCTTCACAAGAGTCTTGAGTGCAAGCGCATCATCGTACACCATTTCTTGATTTGCAACAGCATCCGCAGCAGAAAGGTCGCGCGACCTTTGCAAGAACAGTTCCGCCGCCTTGAGCGAAAGGCTTGCATTTTCGATGTAATGTTGTCCTAAATTCGGGAGTTCAATATCATTACGGATTTTTGGAACAACACACGAGCAGCTGCGCGATGCCGCAAAAATCTTGGCTTCAGCAATCAAGTTTTCGTTCAAGCCTCCCAAGACAAAAGTTTTGCTACGGCCATTCGAAAGAATACTTTGTGCAGAACCAGCCACACCCATTTTTTCCTTGAGGATTGCGGATTCCGTGCTACCAAGAACTTCCGTGTGCTCAAGCCCAATGCTCGTGAGCACGATCAGTTCACCATCGGCAACGGCAGTACTATCCAGGCGACCGCCCATGCCCGCTTCAAGAACAGCAACATCAATGTTCTGTTCGGCGTAATAGAGGAACGCAACAATCGTCAAGACTTCAAAAAACGTCGGCTCCACTTGCGTTTCTTCGGCCGCAACCTTGACCTGCATAATCAAGCGGTCAAGTGATTCATCGTCAATCGGCAAATCGTTCACGCGAATGCGTTCACGCATGCTCACCAAGTGCGGGCTCGTATAAAGTCCCGTCTTGAGGCCGTGCGCCTGCAAAACACCCGACAAGTAATAGCTCGTCGAGCCCTTGCCGTTCGTGCCAACAACATGAATCGTCTTAAACTTTTTCTGAGGATTTCCGAGAGCTTCGCAAAGTTTTCGGGTAGAAGCAAGACCCGGCATCATCCCGAATATGAGGCGGGAATTCAAATATTCCAATCCGTTCTGAATCATGGACAACAATATAGAAAGTTGAGGCACCTGCGGTGGAGTTACTAGATACTAGTTAAGAGTTACTAGAGAAAAATCTAGTAACTAGTAACTTCGAACTAGGAACTCTTTATTACTACATTTAAACCACACACATAAAAAGAGGTTTTGTTTATATGAAAGTTTCAGCAAGCGCTGTCGCTTTGATTCTTTGCGTATTCGCAGCATTTTCGTTTGCGAAAGTCGATCCCGAAGCCGCTCCCCGCCACTACAACTACCGCGATGCGGGCAAGCAAATGAGGCGCATCTACTACGGCGAACTTCAGGAGACAATCTACTGCGGTTGCCGCTATCTCGACAAAAAGCACGTGGACTTCAGTACCTGCAACTACAAGCCGCGCGAAAACCCGAACCGAAAAAGCCTTGATCGCACCAAGCGCATCGAATGGGAACACATCGTCACCGCCCACAACATGGGTAAGCACCTTCCCTGCTGGCACGACGGCGGCCGTAAGAACTGTAGCGCAAACGACACCACGTTCAAAATCATGGAAGGCGACCTTCACAACCTCTACCCCGCCATCGGCGAAGTGAACGGAGACCGCAGCAACTTCATGTTCAGCCAATGGACGAACGACCCGATTCCCATGTACGGGCAGTGCGAAACCATCGTCGATTTCAAGGAAAAGAAGGTCCAACCCCGCAAAGAAGTCCGAGGCCTGATTGCCCGTGTGCATTTCTACATGGAAAAGACCTACAACATCAACCTTTCCAAACAGGACCGCAAGCTTTTTGAAGCTTGGGACAAGATGTACCCCGTCACCGAGCGCGAATGCGAACGCGACCGCCGCATTTTCAAGGTCCAGGGAGACCACAACCCCTTCGTCTTCGAGAAATGCCAAGATTCCGTTGACAAGTAGTGAACATTTGACTAAATTTGAAGTCCAAATCTCGCATGTCGTGCCAAGCTCTGCCAACTTGCGAGCGTAACCAAAGAGCTTCCTCAAAGAGGTAAATATGTCCTCCTTCCGCGGA
>Ga0310695_10007796_pt1 | contig 16897 bp, 17 predicted proteins | sample RumenRJG_04DNA_FD_203882 | JGI IMG/M metagenome (GOLD analysis project Ga0310695, IMG submission 203882) | Bovine rumen microbial communities from Lethbridge, Alberta, Canada - RJG_04 (v2) (version 2) | ecosystem: Host-associated > Mammals > Digestive system > Stomach > Rumen | place: Canada...
CCATGGACGGCGAACTGACGGGCGAAGCCATAGAAATAGAGGAGTGACATCATATGACGACTGCAAATAAGCTGACGCTGTTGCGCATGGCTCTGATCCCGGTGTTCCTCGGCGTGTTGTACGCCGGATTCCCCGGCTCGCGCTATGTCGCGCTGGGCGTGTTCGTTGCCGCGAGCCTGACGGATATGCTGGACGGCTACATCGCGCGGCACTACAATCAGATCACGGACTTCGGCAAGTTCATGGACCCGCTGGCGGACAAGGTGCTGGTCATGGCGGCGATGTGCTGGTTTGTCGAGGAAGGGCGTATGCCCGGCTGGGTGCTTGCCATTGTGCTGTTCCGCGAGTTTGCGGTGTCCGGCATGCGGCTCGTCGCGGTGGAGCAGGGGCGCGTGATCGCCGCGGGCTGGTCAGGCAAGGTCAAGACCGCCGCGACCATGGTGTGCCTGTGTCTGATGCTGCTCATCGGCGCTCCGGGGCCTTATGACTCCGCACCCGATTTTATCGCGCAGATCAGCAACATCGTCATCGTCGCGACCACGCTGTATTCCGGCGCGGAGTATTTCATCAAGAACCGCGACGTGTTCAAAAACGCCAAGTGAGTTACTTTTTCTTTCGGAGAAAAAGTAACCAAATAGAACTCAATGCGCTTTGCGTTGCTGTATAAGGAGCTATCATCATGTATATTTATAATTCTGCCAGTCATCGGAAAGAGGAATTTATCCCCGTCGATCCCAAGCTCGTCAAAATGTACACCTGCGGCCCGACCGTGTATCACTTTGCACACATCGGCAACCTGCGCAGCTACATCATGGAGGACGTGCTGGAGAAGTACCTGCGCTTCCTCGGCTACAACGTCAAGCGCGTGATGAACATCACCGACGTGGGCCATCTGTCCAGCGATGCCGACACCGGCGAGGACAAGATGCTCAAGGGCGCGAAGCGTGAGCACAAGAGCGTTATGGAGATCGCGCAGTATTACACCGACGCGTTTTTTGCCGACTGCAAAAAGCTCAACATCAAGCGCCCGGACGTGGTGGAACCCGCCACCAACTGCATCGAGGAGTACATCAAGATCATCACCAAGCTCTTAGACGACGGCTATGCCTATCTCTCCGGCGGCAACGTGTACTTCGACACCAGTAAGCTGGAGCATTACTACATCTTCAACGACCACAACGAAGAAGATCTCGCCGTCGGCGTCCGCGAGGGCGTGGAGGCGGACGCAAACAAGCACAACAAGAACGACTTCGTGCTGTGGTTCACCAAATCCAAGTTTGAGGATCAGGCGCTCAAATGGGATTCTCCGTGGGGCGTCGGCTATCCGGGCTGGCACATCGAGTGCTCCTGCATCTCGATGAAGCACCTGGGCGAAAACCTCGATATCCACTGCGGCGGCGTCGACAACGCGTTCCCGCACCACACCAACGAGATCGCGCAGAGCGAGAGCTACCTCGGCCACAAGTGGACAAAGTACTGGGTGCATGTCGCACACCTCAACACGCTCGACGGCAAGATGTCCAAGTCCAAGGGCGAGTTTTTGACGGTCTCGCTGCTGGAGGAGAAAGGCTACGATCCCATCGCTTACCGCTTCTTCTGCCTGCAATCCCACTACCGCAAGAACCTCGTGTTTACATGGAAGAATCTTGACAACGCCCAGACCGCGTTTGAGAAGCTGATCGGGCGCATCGCCAACCTCAAGACGGACGACGGCGCGGTGGACGAGGCGGCGCGCAAGGAGTACCGTGAGAAGTTCATCGCCCAGATGGACAACGATCTCAACACGCCCAACGGCGTGACGGTGATTTACGATATCCTTAAGGCGCAGACCAACGACGCCACCAAGCGCGCCATGCTCGCGGACATTGACGGCGTGCTGAGCCTCGACCTGCTGGAAAAAGCGGACGCGCTGCGCGAAAAGAACGCGAAAGCTGCCGCGACGCAGAGCGCCGAGTTCACGGTCATCGCCGAGGACGGCACGCCGGACGAAGCCGTCGAGACGCTGATCCGTGCCCGTGCCGAGGCGAAGAAGGCGAAGAACTTCGCCGAAGCCGACCGCATCCGCGATGAGCTCAAGGCGCAGGGCGTGGAGCTGACGGATATTCCGAACGGCGCGAAGTGGAAGCGCGTCTAAGGCGCGGTGGAGTACACGTTTGAGCTGCGCCCGCTGCGGAACCCCGCGGTGCTCGCCCAGCTGGCGGACGCGCTGGAAGAGCGTGCGCAGCTGCTGGCGCATCCCCGGCGGGAGAGGGGCGCACTCAGCCCGAAGGAGCGATTGCGGCGCAGAAAGCTGCGCTACCGCGTCTATCTCGCCGCGCTTACGTTCATGGGACTGGTGCTGATCGCCTTTTCGCTGCCCGATCCCGTGGGCGAGATCAAGACGCTGCTCGGCGGCGCGGCGCTGACGGTTTGCTGCGCCCTCTGGCTCTGGCTCAGCCGCGAAGCGCGGCCCGCGCACGCCGCGCCGAAGGATCAGCTGATGACACAGGTGGGCAAGGCGGAACGCGCCGGCGCCCGTGTGATCTTCAATGAGTGCGGCATGCATATCTGTCCGGCGCGGGGCGGCGAGGAGCTGGTGCCCTACGGGCAGATCCAGTTTGCCTTTGAGTCCGACGACCTGCTGGTGCTGACGGGATCGCGCCGCGCGATGGCGCTGCAAACGCTGGAGCTCTCGTGGGGCGACTGGGCGGAGTTCCGCGCGTTTCTATCCCTGCGGATCGAAGAAATGGTCGATCTGCGCAAGAAAAAATAAAAGCTCGGGATTGTCCCGAGCTTTTGCTTTATTCGTCGTCTTTTTCCTTCGGCGTATAGTCGATGACAACCTTTTTGCAGGAACGGCAGAGCCATGCCTCGGCGTAGCCGCCGTTGAAGTAGCTGACCTTGTCGAAGTTCAGCGGCACCACGTCCTTGCTCTGCCGCGGCGGGAGCGCGTGGGAGATCGCGCGCTTGGTCTTGACCCAATACACGCCGTCGCGGCTCTGGATGAAGCCGAGATCCATCGCTTCCTTGCAATACGGGCATTCCATTGTTCAATCCACCTCCGTATGATCGCACAGCTCATGTACCTTTGCCTGCAGCGCCTTCAGATCGTCGAAGGCCTCCGGCCGCCGGTGGGGGTCCCGCAGCAGCGCGGCGGGATGGTACATCGCCATCATCTGCACACCCGCTTTTTCAAACCACTGCCCGTGCTCGCGGGTGATTTTGAAATCCTCGCGGATGAGCTTCATCGCCGCGATGCGCCCGAGGCAGACGATGATCTTCGGCCGCAGCAGCGCCGTCTGCCGCCGCAGCCAGCCGATACAGGCGTCCTGCTCCACTGTGAGCGGGTCGCGGTTGTTCGGCGGGCGGCACTTGACGATGTTGGCGATGTAGACGTTCTCGCGCTTCATGCCGATAATCGCCAGCATGTCGTCGAGCAGCATGCCCGCCTTGCCGACAAAGGGCTCACCTTTCAAGTCCTCGTTCGCGCCGGGACCTTCGCCGATGAACAGCACCTCGGCGTCATGGCTGCCAACGCCGAAGACCACGTTGGTTCTCGTCTCGCACAGCGAGCACTCCCGACAGTTTTTGCATGCGCGTTCCAGCGCTTCCCACGTAGTTGGCATAGGGTTTTCACATGCGCGGCTCGATCCACGCCCAGATGTCAGCGCAGACCTGCTCGCGTTCTTTTTCGTTCAGAATTTCGTGCCGCAGACCGGGGTAGAGCTTGATCGACACGTCCTTGATGCCCGCCTTGCGGAAGCTCTCGTACGCCTTCTTCACACCCTTGCCAAGGTCGCCCACCGGGTCCATTTCCCCGGAAATAAAGAGGATCGGCGTATTCTTGTCCATCTTTTCCACGTTGGATTGCCTGCCAATGAAGCCGATGCCGCCGAGCATGTCGAGGAACAGCCCCACCGTCGCGTCGCCGCCGCAGAGCGGGTCGGCGATGTAATTATCGACATTTTCCGCGTTGGCGCTGAGCCAGTCGTACTTGGTGCGCTTGGGCTCAAACGGCTTGTTGTACGCGCCGAAGGCGAGGCCGTCGACGGTGGCGTTGAATTGGTCGAAGCCGCTCTTTTTGCCGATGACCCTCGCCGCCAGCTTGCCGCCTGCGACCATGTAGCCCGGCTGCTGGCCGGTACCCATGATGATCGCGCCCTTCACCGTACCGGGGTAGCGGATCAGATAGGTGCGCGCGAGGAACGAACCCATGGAGTGGCCCATCAGAAAGTAGGGGAGGCCGGAGTATTTCTTTCCGGTCTGCTGCCGCAGGGTGAACATGTCATCCACCACGTGCGTCCAGCCGTCCTTCGCACCGAAGTACAGTGGCGTGGCGCCGTCCGCGACGGAAAGACCGTGGCCGATGTGGTCGTTGGCGACCACCACAAAGCCCTTGGAGCAGAGAAACTGCGCGAACGGCTCGTAGCGCAGCGCGTACTCCGCCACGCCGTGGGCGATCTGATACACGCCGACCGGAGTTGTGTCGGGCGTCCACTCGACGGCGTGGATCTGGGTTTTCCCGTCGGAGGAGGGGAAATAAAATTCCTTGCGTTCAGGCATGGTAAAATCATCCTCCCTGTGTTATAATGCTATTTGTGAGTATCATATCACACCTCGCAGGAAATGAACAGGGGGATTTCGATGAAAAACTACATCCTCGCCCTCGACCAGGGCACGACCAGCTCCCGCGCCATTGTGTTCGACAGGGCGGGGAAGATCGTCGCCAAGGCGCAGCACGATTTCACGCAGATCTATCCCAAGCCCGGCTGGGTGGAGCATGATCCGCTGGAGATTTGGGGCACGCAGCGCATGGTGGCGGCGAAAGCGTTGCGGGAATCCGGTCTTGCCGCGGAGATCGCGGGCATCGGCATCACCAATCAGCGCGAGACCACCATCGTCTGGGAGAAGGCGACGGGCAAGCCCATCCACAACGCCATCGTCTGGCAATGCCGCCGCACGGCGGAGATTTGCGACGCGCTGGTGCGCGAGCACCACGGGATCAACGAGCTGGTGGCGGAAAAGACGGGGCTTTTGATCGACGCCTATTTCTCCGGCACGAAGATCAAATGGCTGCTTGACAACGTACCCGGCGCGCGGGAGAAGGCGGAGCGCGGCGAGCTGCTCTTCGGTACGGTGGAGACGTGGCTCATCTGGAAGCTCACCGGCGGCAAGGCGCACGTCACGGACTATTCCAACGCCTCCCGCACGATGCTCTTCAACATCCATACGCTCCGGTGGGACGAGGAGCTGTGCCGGCTTTTGAACATTCCCATGTCCATGCTGCCAAAGCCGGTGGGGAACTCCGAGGTCTACGGCGTCGTCGCGGGCGGCATCGAGGGACTGGAGGATCTTGCGGGCGTGCCGGTGTGCGGCGCGGCGGGCGATCAGCAGTCCGCGTTGTTCGGGCAGGGCTGCTTTGAACGCGGCCAGGCGAAGAACACCTACGGCACGGGCTGCTTCACGCTGATGAACGTGGGCGCAAAGCCTGTTCGCTCCCGCGCGGGACTGGTTACCTCCGTCGCGTGGAGCGTGAACGGCGAGACGACCTATGCCCTCGAGGGGAGCGTGTTCAACGCGGGCAGCGCCATCCAATGGCTGCGCGACGAGATGCACCTCATCGACAGCGCGCCCGAGTGCGACCGCCTTGCCGAGAGCGTGCCGGATGCAGGGGGGATTTATCTTGTACCGGCGTTTACCGGCCTCGGCGCACCGTACTGGGATATGTATGCCCGCGGCTGCGTGGTGGGCATGACCCGCGGCACGTCGCGCGCGCACTTTGCCCGCGCGGTGCTGGAGTCCATCGCCTATCAGGTCACCGACTTGATGACCGCCATGCGGCAGGACGCGGGCTGTGAGATCACGGTGCTGCGCGTGGACGGCGGCGCGAGCGTCAGCGACATCATGATGCAGTTTCAGGCGGACCTGCTGCGGATCCCGGTGGACCGTCCGGAGATGGTGGAGACCACCGCCTTCGGCGCGGCGGCGCTGGCGGGGCTTGCGGTGGGACTGTGGAGCAGCCTTGACGAGGTGCGCGCCGCGCGCGTGAGCGCGAGAGTGTTCGAGCCGCAGCGCGAGCAGTACGAATGTGAGGAAATCTACCGCGGCTGGAAGCGCGCAGTGAACTGTGCCGGCGGCTGGGTCGAGAAAAACTGATTCTTACAAAAAGGAGATCATATCATGCCGAATCTGGAAGAACTCAAGCGCATGGCGCAAAGCGCAGCTTACGCGGCAACCGAACTGGCGCAGGAGGCTGTTGCCGCCGCGGGTGAGAAAGCGGGCGCCCTCAAGGAGTATGCGGGAGAAAAAGCCAGCACGCTGAAGGACTACGCCGGGGAAAAGGCCGCGCTGCTGACGGAAAAGCGCAGCCTCGCGAAGAACTGTCAGGCGCTGGGCGAGTGGTACGCCGCGCAGTGCGGCAACGATGCGCCCGAAGCGGTGGCGGACATTGTGAAGGCGATCCGCGCGTCGCAGGAGAAGATCGCGGCGCTGCGCGCAAGCGGCGCGGAGGACGCGGCGCCGACCGAGGAGGAGTGAGCCGATGAAACCGTATTTTACCAACGCGTTCGGCATTGCCCGTAACGCCAACGGGCAGGGGCGCACCGTGGAGTTGCAGCTGGACTTCATGCTGCAATACATGGACGCCGAATCCCAGATGACGAAAAACGGCCCGGTCGCCGCGTCCGTGCGCAAGAGCGAGCAGCTGACCAGCGTGCTGATGACGCGCGACGGCACCGTAGCGCTCATTTCGCTGCTGCGCAAGACGCTGGGAGCAGAGTTTGATGAGATCATTGAGTTCTGCGAGGCGCAGGACGAGATGGGACGCTGAAAATTCCCTCTTGCAATTCGGGAAAAGATATGTTAGGATAACCCCTGCGATTGAAAATTGCGGGGGAATGCCCTGCATGACTTGATAACGGAGGTAAGAATCCCATGTTTACGTTTGTGATGATCCTGCAGGTTCTGTGCGGCCTGTTCCTGATCGCCGTCGTCCTGATCCAGTCCGGTAAGTCCGCCGGCCTGTCCGGCGCCATCGGCGGCATGGCGGACAGCTTCATGTCCAAGAACAAGGCCAAGTCCCTCGACGCGAAGCTCGCGCGCGCGACCAAGTGGGTCGGCGCGGTCTTCATCGTGCTGACGCTGGCGCTGAACATGCTGTAAATGCCTTGAAGCGGAAGCGGGTCGAAACGACCCGCTTCTTTTTTGCCCTTGCATTTGAAAAAAGGTTGTGCTATTGTTTCTTTGTTTTAATGTATAGAGGGGAGGACGCCATGCAGATCGAGACCATCACGAGCCGCCACAATGCGCTGTTGACCCATCTGCGCAAGCTCGCGTCCTCCCGCGCGTACCGCGACGAGTGCGGCGAATACCTCGGCGACGGGGTCAAGCTGCTGTGCGAGGCGGTGCAGTGGGGCGCGCCGCTCAAAACGGCGGTGCTCTCCGAGGGCGTGGAGATCCCGGAGCTGCCCGACGGCGTGCGCGTTGTGCGTATCAGCGGAGAGCTGATGCGATCCGTCAGTCCGGCGGAGACGCCGCAGGGTGCGCTGTTCACGGCGCGGCTGGAGCGTCCGGCGCTGCCGGAAAAACTGGACGGTACGCACTACCTTGTGCTCGACGGCGTACAGGATCCCGGCAACGTGGGTACGATCCTGCGCACGGCGGACGCATTCGCGTGTGACGGCGTGTTTCTGGTGAACGCCTGCGCCGACCTGTACAATCCCAAGACCGTCCGCGCCACCATGGGCGCGATCTTCCGCTGCCGGGTCTGGACGTGCGCGGCGGCGGAACTGGCGGCGCTGCTGCAACGAAGCGGTTTGCCGCTCTATGGCGCGGCGCTGCGCGGCGACACGGTGTCCCTGCGGGACGCGGACCTGAGCCGCGCGGCGGCGGCGATCGGCAGTGAGGGGCGGGGCTTAAGCGAAGAATTGCTCAACCTGTGCGGCCGGACGGTGAAGATCCCCATGAGCGAACGCTGCGAGTCGCTCAACGCCGCAATCGCCGCGTCGGTGCTGCTGTGGGAGATGTACCGATAAACGAACAGTGAGGGGAATGGTATGGCGGGAACCAAATACTGGGTCTGGCTGAGTGAGCAGAAGGGTTTGCCCACGCGCATGAGGCTGCAGCTGTTGGAGCATTTCGGCACGCCGGAGAACATCTACTACGCCGATACCGAGGATTATTTGCAGGTCGAGGGTATGAACCCGCATCTCGCCGCGCAGCTTTCGGACAAGAGCACCGCCGCGGCGGATCGCATTCTCGGCGACTGTGAGCGGCTGGAGCTGCGTATCCTCACGATGCAGGACGCGGACTATCCCGTGCGCCTGCGCAATATCTACGAGCCGCCCTGCCTCCTTTACGTCAAGGGCCAGCTGCCGCTGATCGACGAGGAGGTCGCCATCGCTATGGTGGGTACGCGCAAGGCGACGCCCTACGGCATTGAGACCGCTCAGGAGCTTGCCTACTCCATGGCAAAGCAGGGCGCGTTGATCGTGTCCGGCGGCGCTTACGGCATCGACACGGCGGCGCACCGCGGCGCGCTCCGCGCGGGCGCGAAGACGGTGGCACTGCTCGGCTGCGGCATGGACGTGATCTATCCCGCGGGCAACGAGTGGCTGTACCGGGACGTGGCGGCAGCCGGCGCGCTGGTAAGCGAGTATGCGCCGGGCACGCCGCCGCTCGGCAAGCATTTTCCGATCCGCAACCGCATCATCAGCGGCTTGTGCCTCGCGACCATCGTCGTAGAGGCGCCGGAGCGCAGCGGCGCGCTCATCACAGCCCACACGGCGCTGGAGCAGGGACGCGACGTGTTCGCGGTGCCCGGCCCCATCAAGGCGCCCATGAGCCGCGGCTGCAACCGCATGATCGCCGCCGGCGAGGCGTCGCTGGTGGCGGACGCTTCCGACGTGCTGTGGGAGTACGAAGCGCGGTTTCCGCATAAACTGCACTGCGGGCACGTGGAGATGCCGCGGACCATGGGCTATCAGGCGCGGCAGGAGGCCGCCGCGGCAAAGGCGGCGGAGCAAGCGCCTGAAAAACTCACGACGCTGGACGTTCGAGAGGGGAAGACCACCCTGACGGACGATCAGGTGCTTATTTTGAAGAAACTCAAGGACGGCGAAATGCAGGTGGACGACCTCATCGAGGCGGTGGATCTGCCGACGCGGCGGGTGCTGTCCGCACTGACGGTGCTGGAGATCGAAGAGCACGTTATCCAGAGCAGCGGCAAGCGCTTTTCGCTGAATGTTGAATTGATAGAGGAGTAAATGATCATGGCAAAGAAACATCTGGTGATCGTCGAGTCGCCGGCCAAGGCCAAGACCATCGGAAAATATCTGGGCAAGGACTACACCGTGACGGCGAGCATGGGTCATCTGCGGGATCTGCCCAAGAGCAAGCTCGGCGTCGATATTGAAAACGATTTTGAGCCGGACTATAAGCCCATCAAGGGCAAGGAAGCGCTCATCAAGGAGCTCAAGGCGTCCGCCAAGGCGAGCGACACCGTCTATCTCGCGACCGACCCGGACCGCGAGGGCGAGGCGATCTCGTGGCACTTAAAGGCGCTGCTGGATCTCGACGACAACAAGGCCAAGCGCGTGACCTTCAACGAGATCACAAAGAAGGTCGTCAGCGAGAGCATCAAGGAGCCTCGCGCCATTGACCAGGATCTGGTGGACGCCCAGCAGGCGCGCCGTATCCTCGACCGCATCGTGGGCTATCAGCTCTCTCCGCTGCTGTGGAAAAAGGTGCGCCGCGGCCTGTCCGCGGGGCGCGTGCAGTCCGTCGCCATGCGTATGGTGGACGACCGCGAGAAGGAGATCGAGGCGTTTAAGCCCGAGGAATACTGGACGCTCGAGGCCGCGCTGCGCGACGCGCCGAAGAACAAGCCCTTCCTCGCCCACTACTACGGCAAGGATGGCAAGAAGGCGGAGCCGGATTCCCGCGAGGCGATCGACGCCATTATTGAAGATACCAAGAGCGCCGCGTTCCGTGTCAAGACCATCAAGCGCGCGGACAAGCAGCGCTCCCCGTCGCCGCCCTTTACCACCTCGACGCTCCAGCAGGAGGCGTCCCGCAAGCTGAACATGACGCCGCGCCGCACCATGGCGATCGCCCAACAGCTCTATGAGGGTGTGGACATCGAGGGCGAGGGCACCGTGGGCCTCATCACCTACATGCGTACCGACTCGCTGCGCATCTCCGAGGAGGCGCTCGCCGCCGCCAAGGAGTTCATCCTCGGCCGCTACGGCAAGGACTACTATCCCGCGACCACGCGGCGCTTCCGCGCCAAGGCGGGCGCGCAGGACGCGCATGAGGCGATCCGCCCGTCGAGCGTCGAGCTGACGCCGGAGCGCGTCAAGGCGAGCCTCACCGGCGAGCAGTACCGCCTGTACCGCCTGATCTGGAGCCGCTTCCTCGCCAGCCAGATGGCGAACGCGGTCTACGACAGCGTCAGCGTGGAGATCGAGGCGAACGGCCACGAGTTCCGCGCGAGCGCCAGCAGCATCAAGTTTTCCGGTTATACCGCGCTCTATGAGGAGTCGCGCGACGATGAAAAAGAGGAAAAGGACACGAAGCTGCCGCCGCTCACCGAGGGCCAGACCTTGGAGCTGGACGGCTTTACGCCGGAGCAGCACTTCACCCAGCCGCCCGTGCGCTACACCGACGCAACGCTGATCCGCGCCATGGAGCAAAACGGCATCGGACGCCCGTCGACCTACGCCCCCACGGTTTCCACGATCCTCGACCGAGAGTATGTGGTCAAGGAGGGCAAGTACTTGCGCCCCACGCCGCTCGGCACGGTGGTGACGGGGCTGATGGAGGACAAGTTCCCTGACATCGTGGACACCAAGTTCACCGCCCGCATGGAGGAGACGTTGGACGCCGTCGAGGAGGGCAAGACTCCGTGGAAGGACATTCTGCGCAGCTTCTACGGCGAGTTTTCCGCCGAGCTGAAAAAGGCCGAGGAGGATCTGGAGGGCCAGCACCTCAAGGTGCCCGATGAGGTCAGCGAGGAAAAGTGCGACGTCTGCGGGCGCAACATGGTGGTGAAATCCGGACGCTTCGGCAGGTTTTTGGCGTGCCCGGGCTATCCCGAGTGCACCTTTACCAAGCCGCTGGTCATCGAGATGCCGGGCCGCTGCCCGCTGTGCGGCGGACGGCTGATGAAGCGCACCGGCGTGAGCAAAAAGACCAACAAGCAGTACACCTACTACGCATGCGAGTTCCGCGGCAGCAAGGATCCGGCAAAGGCGTGCGAGTTCACGACCTTTGACGTGCCGGTGAAGGACGACTGTCCCGCCTGCGGCCACACGATGTTCAAGAAGTCCGGCAAGGGCTACAAGCGCCCCTACTGCATCAACCCCGAGTGCGCGAACTTCGTGCCCGAGGAAAAGCGCGGCTACACGCGCAAGGCTGCGGCAGCTGCCGCGACGGAGGAAAAGGCAGAAGAGAAGCAGACCGCCAAGAAGACAACGGCGAAAAAGACTGCGACCAAGCCGGCAGCGAAGAAAACCAAAGCGGTGACCGTCAACGCGGATGATTTTGAAGACAAATGAGCAATCAGGTAACAGTGATCGGGGCGGGGCTCGCGGGCAGCGAGTGCGCGTGGCAGCTCGCGCAGCGCGGCGTACAGGTGACGCTGCGGGAAATGAAGCCGCAGAAGCGTACGCCCGCCCATGAAACCGACAATTTTGCGGAGCTTTGCTGCTCCAACTCCCTGCGCTCGGATCAGCTGGAAAACGCGGTTGGCCTCCTCAAGGAGGAGATGCGCCGCCTCGGCTCGCTGATCCTCCGCTGCGCGGACGAGACGCGCGTGGAGGCGGGCGGCGCGCTGGCGGTGGACCGTCATGGCTTCGCGCGCCTTGTCACCGAGCGCGTGCGCAGCCATCCCAACATCACCGTCGTGGACGGCGAGGTGACGGAGCTCCCCGCGGAGGGAACCGTCGTCGTTGCCTCCGGCCCGCTGACCTCCGACGCGCTGGCGGACGCCATCGCGCGCAAGATCGGCGGCGGGGATGACGCGGGAAACACCTTGCACTTCTTTGACGCCGCCGCGCCGCTGGTGACCTTTGAGAGCGTCGACATGGAAAACGCGTGGTTTGCCTCCCGCTATGACAAGGGGACGGCAGATTATGTCAACTGCCCGATGACCGAGGAGGAGTACCTCACGTTCTGGGAGGCGCTGACCACGGCGGAGGAAGCGCCGGTACACGGCTTCGAGGACAAGAATGTGTTCGAGGGTTGTATGCCCGTCGAGGTCATGGCGCGTCGCGGACGCGACACGCTCTGCTACGGCCCGCTCAAGCCCCGCGGCTTGAAAGACCCCAAGACAGGGAAAGAACCCTATGCCGTGGTGCAGCTGCGCCGCGACAATTCGGAGGGCAGCGTCTACAATCTCGTGGGCTTCCAGACGCATCTGCGCTTTCCGGAGCAGAAGAGGGTGTTTTCGATGATTCCCGCCCTCAAAAACGCGGAGTTTGTGCGCTACGGCGTCATGCACCGCAATACATACCTCGATTCCCCGCGCCTGCTGGACCGCTACTATCGGCTCATCGCCGATCCACGCATCGCGTTCGCAGGGCAGATGACCGGCGTAGAGGGCTATGTGGAGTCCGCGGCGTCCGGCTTCCTCGTCGGCGTGGAGCTGGCGCGGCGGCTGGAGGGGAAGTCTCCCGTGGACTTTCCGCAGGAGACCGCCATCGGTGCGCTGGGGCTGTACGTCAGCAACGGCAGCGTGACGGAGTTCCAGCCGATGAACGTCAACTTCGGCATCATTCCGCCGCTGGGCTACCGCGTCAAGGGCAAGCGCAACAAGAACGCGGAGCTTTCGAAGCGTTCGCTGGAGATCATCGACTCCCTGCGCGACGAAATCCTTTCTGACATCAAGGAGAACGAGCTATGAAAATTGCCATCGACGCCATGGGCGGCGATTTTGCGCCGCAGGCTCCGGTCAAGGGCGCGCTGCTGGCGCGGGAGAAGTACCCCGACGTGGAGATCGTCCTCGTCGGACAGGAGGGCGCGATCCGGGGTGTGCTGCGTGAGATCGGCTGGCCGACCCTGCCCGCGGGCATCACGATCCAAAACGCCACGGAGGTGGTGGAGATCGCGGACGATCCCGCCACGGCGTTTAAGAAAAAGCCCGACTCGTCGCTGACGGTGGGGCTCAATCTCGTGAAGAACGGCGAGGCGGACGGCTTTGTTTCAGCCGGCAGCACCGGCGCGCTGCTCGCGGGCGCGACGCTGGTGGTCAAGCGCATCCGCGGCCTGCGCCGCGCGGCGCTTGCGCCGACGATCCCCACCGCCAACGGACGCGCGGTGCTGCTGGACTGCGGCGCCAACGCGGAGTGCACGGTGGAGTATCTGCTGCAATTCGCGTACCTCGGCAGCTACTATGCTTCCAAGGTACTCGGCGTGGAGAAACCCCGCGTGGGCCTTCTGAACATCGGCGCGGAGGAGAAAAAGGGCGACACGCTCCGCAAGGAGACCTATCAGAAACTCAAAGAAGCGGGCGAGCGCGGAGACCTCAACTTCACGGGCAACGTGGAGGCGAAAGAGGCGATGCTGGGCCAGTGCGACGTCATCGTGGCGGACGGCTTCTCCGGCAACGTGATGCTCAAGAGCGTCGAGGGCGCGGGCAAGCTGATGAGCGGCATGCTCAAGGGTATGCTGATGAAGAGCGTCGGCACCAAGGTCGCGGCACTGCTCTTAAAGGGCGGACTGAAGGACTTCAAAAAGACGCTCGACCCCAACGAGGTCGGCGGTACGGCGCTGCTCGGCATCTCCAAGCCCGTGGTCAAGGCGCACGGCTCGTCCAACGAGGCCGCGTTCTGCAACGCGGTGCGCCAGGCCGTCGAGGTCGCGCGCAGCGGCATCGCGGACGATATTGCCCGGGACATCGACAAAATGCGGCTGGATCGGACGGAGAAGGCGGAGTAACAGGCGCGCGACAATTTTTGCGGAAAAGCCTCTTGACAGCGAATAGCCTTTGTTGTAGGATTCCTGTAAGTTAAATCAGCGCAATCAGCGCTACATTTCTCAGGAGGAGAGAACTATGACCCCGGAAGAAATTTTCAGCAAGCTGCAGGAATTGATCGCGGAGCAATTCGCTATCGATCAGGACGAGATCACCATGGCGAGCTCATTTACGGATGACCTCGGCGCCGACTCCGTCGATCTGGTGGAGCTGGTGATGGCGATGGAAGAGGAATTCGAGCTCGACGAGATCGAAGAGGATGATCTGGCACAGCTCAAGACGGTGGGCGACTGTGTGAAGTTCTTGAGCGGCAAGCTGAACGGATAGGAAACGATGCCCTGCCTGCGCGGGGCATCGTTTGTTTTGGAAGAAAAGGAGAGGGAACCATGCAGGCATTGGAAGAAGCGCTGGGCTACCGGTTTCAGAATGCCGCCCTGCTGCGCGAGGCGCTGCGCCACAGCTCTTACGCGAACGAGCATCGCGGGGAGGAGGCGGTCAGCAACGAGCGGCTGGAGTTTTTGGGGGACAGTGTGCTGGGCTTCGTGACTGCGGAGTACCTCTTCAAGAAGCATCCCGACGCGCCGGAGGGCGATCTGACCCGCATCCGCGCGCGGCTGGTGTGTGAGGAGAGCCTGTACGAGGTGGCGCAGCGGCTGGACTTGGGGCGTTTTCTGTGTCTCGGACACGGCGAGGAAGCCGGCGGCGGACGGGAGCGCCCGTCGATCCTGGCGGACGCCACGGAGGCGGTCATGGCGGCGATGTACCTCGACGGCGGGATCGAGCCGGTGTCGGCGCTGATCCACCGCATGCTGCTCGACGGCGCGGCGGAGGCGACCTTCGTCCTGCAGCGCCGCGACTATAAGACCGCGCTGCAGGAGCTGGTGCAGCGAACGCCGAACAACGTGCTGCGCTACCGGCTGACCGATGAGACCGGTCCGGATCATGCCAAGACCTTTACGATCGCGGTCATGCTGGGCGGCGAGGTCGTGGGCACGGGCATCGGACACAGCAAAAAGGAAGCGGAGCAGAACGCGGCGCGCGCGGCGCTGGAGGCACTGGAAGCGAATATGGGGAGCGGCGCATGACGGGCCGCCTCGCGCGGCGAAAAAATTTTTGGAAATTCGAAAAACTTTGAAGGATTTTTTGCCAACTGAGACGCTAACTGAGACATTTTTTTGCTACAGTAGCACCAAAGAACAGAAAAGCACCCAACCGCCGGGCGCGGGAAAAGGTACCTTTTCCCATGTTTTGCTTCGCAAAACATGATGATTTATCCATGATTCGTTGGAAAATGCCCGGGTTTACCGTCGTTTGTCATCAAAATGGCAATATATAAAATTTAAGAAAGGAAGCAAAGATCATGAAAACGAAACATTTCAAATCCCGGCACGCATTGCTCATGAGTCTGACGTCGCTCACGCTGTGCGTATCCATGCTGTTTGGCGCCACGTTCGCGTGGTTCACCGACAGCGTCACCAGCGGTGTGAACCGCATTGTCTCCGGCAACTTGGACGTGGAACTGCAGTACAAGGACGGCAATGACTGGAAAGACGCTGCCAATGCAGAAGCAATTTTCTCCGACGTGACAACCGGCGCAATCCTCACCGATTCCCTCTGGGAGCCGGGTCATACCGAAGTCGCCTATCTGAGACTCCGCAACGCCGGTACTCTGGCGCTGAAGTATCATCTTGATATCTATGTCGCAAATGAAAAGGCGGCCACAAACGTTGCCGGCCAGTCGTTCAAACTGTCTGACTACATTTATTATGGCATTACGGATGCAGCGGCCGAGCAAACGACCTATACTTCTGCGGACAGAGCCGTTGCTGCCGCAAAAGCCACCAGTTTGATCAGCGCCAACAACGTTGCCGCGAACGGTGACCTTTTGGCTAACACCGCACCCGAAGCGGGCTGGCAGTATATCAATCTGGTTGCTTTCATGCCCGAAAGCGTTGATAACGCGGCAAACTATCGCGGTACCGCTCCGGAGATCGGTCTCGGTGTGCTTCTCCAGGCCACTCAGAAGGATAGTGAGTCTGACAGCTTCGGCACCGATTATGATAGGACTGTCGACGATTTCGCCTCTCGCCCCGAGATGGAGTTCACCGCATCCGCAACTACGGTGGTAACTAAAGGCGAAGACAACAAAGTCACAGCTCCTGCGATCATCACTACCACCAACGCAGTTGCCAATGTTCCCGTCGGCGCTGTGTTGAATGCGGACGCAAACGAACTAACGCTGACTGTCGAGAAGAAGAATGAAGCAAATGCCACAGCAGCCAGCAATTTCACAATGGCCTCTGATAATCAGGTTGGACAATACTTTGAGATTAAGGTAGATGGTCTTGCTTCTAACAACGATCAGTTGGTAAGCGTTGCGCTGAATGTGGGCGAGGGCCTGGCCGACCTTAAGGTTTACCATAATAGCACAGAACTTCCTGCAACTAGTGCCAACGAGACGAGCAACGGCGAGTACTACACCTACAGTGGCAGCACTCTGACGCTGTATGTCAAGAGTTTCAGCCCGTTCAGCGTGCTGTATGAAAAGCCGATTGATTGGTACACTGTTCCTACAGAAATGCCCAGCACGCTTTCCATCACTCCTAGCGCTGATGCTACAACTCATGGTATCATCACCGTGAACAGCGCTGATGATTTGGTTTATCTGAGTAAGCTAAATGCTGATTGGGATACTCTTTACAGTAACAACAATAAGACCGACAGCAAGTACTATGATAATAGCAAGAACGCCTTTACATACTCTGCTTTTGCCACTCAGGATGGTGGAAAGGGAGCAGATTACTATTATAAGTGGACTTGGGGCATCAAGCTTGGTGCGGATATTGATTTTGCCGGTCGTGCGATTGCTCCCATCAACATTGTCGGTTTTGGCGACTTTGATGGTCAGGGGCACACGATCAAGAACGTCAAGGTCATTGCGGACCC
>Ga0310695_10007797_pt1 | contig 16896 bp, 12 predicted proteins | sample RumenRJG_04DNA_FD_203882 | JGI IMG/M metagenome (GOLD analysis project Ga0310695, IMG submission 203882) | Bovine rumen microbial communities from Lethbridge, Alberta, Canada - RJG_04 (v2) (version 2) | ecosystem: Host-associated > Mammals > Digestive system > Stomach > Rumen | place: Canada...
CGCCGTCGCAGCAGATCAGCCGCTGTGCCTGATGCAGAATACCCAATGGTATTTGATGAGTAGGAAAATCGCCGTCGGCAAGGATGACGGCAGAGAAATCATTCATGTTAGATCCTTTTCGTTGACATGCTTAATGACAGCTTATAGCAGCTTTCTTCCATTTGAAGTATCCGGCCACGGCGATGACGACATAAAGGCCGTAGAGGGAGGCTTTGAAGGGGATGCCTTTGATGACGTAGAGGTAACAGCTCACGGCATCGACGAGGATCCAGAAGAGCCATTGCTCGACGTATTTGCGGGCCAGCGCCCACAGGCCGACAAAGCTCAGGGCATTGGTGAAGCCGTCGAGGACCGGCACGTTACTGTTGGTGTAGTGGGAGAGGACGAACCAGGTGACGCCCCAGGCGACGACAAAAAAGAGGATTGTTGCCGGATAGAGTCGTTTGGGCATGTGGGTGATAGGCATCTCGTCGCCTTCTTTCTGTTGGTGCTTGCGTCCGAACTTCCAGACCAGCCAGCCGTAGATGGCGGCAAGGGTATAGTAGACGGCCATGGCAGCATCGCCGTAGAGACCGTGCGTATAATAAAGGACGATGTCGAGCGCCGGCATGATGATACCCACGAGCCACAAGAGGATGCTGGCCCTGTACTCTAAGAAGATATAGATGAGCCCTAAGAGGGTTGTCGTGATGTCAAGCCAGTGGGCTATAAGATAATCCGTCATTTTGCGTCGTACGTTTGATAAATTATGTATATGCCGTCTGCGTCAATGTCGAAGTGGTTGCCTTCTGCCTCGTTGAGCGTTCCCTGCCACAACTCCTTGAAAGGATAGATGTCCCATTTGAGTCCGCGGCTCTGAAGATGCTGGCAGGAGATATTGAAGATGCTGACCTGCTGTCGGGGGAAGGCGTCGAAGACTGCGTTGCCTTCTGCCACGACAAACCAGCCATAGTCGGTGATCATCACGGGCTGGAGGCCGAGGTCGCGGAAGTAGTGCACCATCAAAGCGATGTTGGCCAGGGTGTGGTCTTCCCGTTTCCCGGTGGCGCCGAGATAGGCGATATGCTTCTTTCCCAATCCTTTGACAAAGCGGGTGGCTTTGGTGAGGTCGTTGTCATCCTGCTCGGTGACGTGATGAAAGATTTCCTCGACAGCGGGCAGAAAGGCTTTCGGCAGAGAGTCGCCGTCGCCGACGATGGCCTGCGGCATGAGTCCGTGTCCCAACGCCGTCATCCCGGCTAAGTCGCAGCAACACAGATAACGGGCTTTGGAAGCAATGGCAAGCGGTATCTGAGCGGTGGGGAAGTCGCCGTTGGCCACTACCACCGCATCAAATACCGTGTCTTTTGAAAGTTGTTCGAAATGCATTAGAAGTTGAAGTTCAGATGAGCCATCCAGTTAAACGGAGCGGAGGGTGCGAAGCCGGCCTCGTAGAGGTCGTCGGTGCAGTAAGCCTCGACATTACCCTTGCTGTCCTTGCGGAAAGAGGGAGCAGCCCATCCGTTGTTGTCATACTTGGCGTTGAAGATGTTGTAGAGCGTCACGCCGAGGGTGATATCCTTCAGCCCGAAGCAAGGCAGGGCGAAGTGGTAGCTCAGGTTCACATTGGTATTGAAATGCGCTTTGAGGAACATGTCCACGTCCTGGTCGAAGCTGCCGTCCTTATTATAGTTTTTATAACTGTCGAAGTCGGTGTTGGTCAGATACTGTTTGCCGATGTACTGGCTCTGGATGCCGGCGTTGAAGCCTTTATAATTGAACGTGAAGATGTTGTTGAAGATGAAGTCGGGCGAGAAAGCGGTGTGGGTGTCACCGAGGCTGACCGCCGATCCGTCTTTGAGTGTCACCGTCCAGTCCTTGCAGATGTTGCGTGAGAGCGTGGCGTTGGCATCCCAGCGGAACCAGTCGACGGGTTTCCAGGCAGCCTCCAGCTCCACACCCTCGCGGTAAGAGCGTCCGCTGTTCTCGTTGCTGGCTTTCATCTCACCAATCTCGCCGAGCTCACCGGTAAGCACATACTGATGGTTGTAGTACATGTAGTAGAGGTTCACGCCTGCGGAGAATACAGGGCTCTCGTAGTGGTAGCCCAACTCCCAGTCCTGGAGTTTCTCGGCCTTCAGATGGTTGACATAGTTGTCCTGATAGTCGTTGCGTGTCGGCTCCTTGTGGCTGATGGCATAGCTGACATACAGTCGGTTGTGGCTGTCGAACTGATAGTTGAGTCCGGCTTTCGGGTTGAAGAAGTCGAAATCATCGTGTGCCCACAGCTTGTTGTCGGGGTTGGCACCGTACCAGTCGCCCGGGTCTTGCAGACGGAAGCCCACATGGCGGTATTGCAGATCGATGTAAGCATTCAGTCCCGGCAGGAATGTCCATGCAGCCTTGCCGTAGACGTTGAAGTCGCTCTTCCAAGCCTCGTTGCGATAGTACTCAAAGTCGGGATAGACCGTGCGTGCCGGTGTGTAGGGCTTTGTGACGGTGCCGTTGGCATCTTTCAGCTTGTTGCCGTCGGCATCCTTATATATATAATAAGGTGTGGCCGTTTCCCAGATGACCTTACCGAAGTGCTTGCCGTCGTAGCGGTTCCATCCTGCGCCGAGCGTAGCCTTCAGATCTTTTTTGTTGTCGTAGTTGATGCTGGCGATGGCTCCGTAGAAGTCATTGTCCATCTTCTTTTGGCGTACGAGGTCACCCATGATGTGGGAGTAGTACGTTGTGCCGTTGCTGACGATGAAGTTGTTCTTGTCGTCTGTGGCCAGTCCGTAGTCGGCCCAAGCCTTTCCGTCCTTATACTCCTCGTAATAGCCTTGGCCCTTGGTATAGTGCAGGGTGGCGTTGAGGCTCCACTTGTCGCCGAGCAGCTGGTTGACGATGAACTGGTAGTTCTGCTGATGGTAGTTGTCGGTCTGACCGTCGTAGTACTGCATGTTGCCGTCCTGGTCCCAGTACACACCGCAGGAGTTGTAGCGTCGGCCGTAGAGGCTCTGCTCATATTTCGAAGCGTAGTTCCAGGCATGGTAAGTGCGTTCCGTGCCATTGAAGGTAAGGAATTTCACCATCGTGTTGTCGGTGAAGTATCCGGCCTGGAGGAAGTAGGAGTTGAGTTTCGTAGAGGCGCGGTCGAGGTATCCTTTCGATCCGATGTTAGACAGCCGGCCCTGCAGTCCCCAGTGCCCGCCAAGCAAACCGGTGCCAAAGCGCAGTGTCTCCTTGTGGCTATAGTATGAGCCTGCACTGGCGTCGAGGCCGATATAAGGCTGAGTGCCGATGTTCTCGGTCTGCATGTTCAGCGTAGCACCGAAGGCACCGGCGCCGTTGGTCGACGTACCTGCGCCGCGCTGTATCTGCATGCTCTGCACCGACGAGGCGAAGTCGGCCATGTTGACGAAGTATACCTGTGAGCTCTCTGCGTCGTTGACGGGGACGCCGTTGGCCGTGATGTTGATGCGGCTGGGATCCACGCCACGCACGCGGATGGAGGTATAGCCAATGCCGTTGCCGGCATCGGATGTGGTGGTGACGGAAGGCGTCAGTGAGAGGATATACGGGATATCCTGTCCGAAGTTCACTTGTTTGATTTGTTTCTGAGTGAGCGTAGAGAAGGCCATCGGCGTTTTCTTGCCGGCGCGGGTGGAAGTCACCTGTACGCTTTGGAGCTCATACGTGCGGATGGAGTCTACCGGCTCGTTGTCGGCAGCCCATGAGGTAGTGGCGGCACAAGAGAGTGCGGCCAGCATGATGAAGTTTTTATCCATGAAAATATTACCAATAAGATGTTTTCTTTTTACCATCAGCACATATATCAAGGAGGTGAAAAGAAAATCTCGTCCCTGCGTCGGCATTGTCCGTATCAGGTTCAACGGGTATAATCTCAGCAAGGGCAAACGCCCAAGCACCCCAAGTATGTGTGTTGCTTTTCGCGATGCAAAGTTACAAAGAAATCTGAAAACCAAGAAGCTTTTGCAAAAAAATGTTGTGGTGATGCCATGATGCCTGCCTCCTATGGGACGTGTCAATTGTTGGATAAACTGACATTTTACGGCCCTTTTCCTGCCGTTCTTTGCCAGCAAACAGTCTCTTGCCCGATTTTTTGCGATTTTTGAGCGTTTTTCTTAAGTCGCTGATTAACAACGATATAACTTTTTAGCCGTTTTTGGACTCTTATCAAAGTGCCTTTCTGATGAAAAATTCTCTAGAGAATTTTTCATCATCTCAGTTGTTTTGTCTCATCAAACTGCCTTTCTGACCCGATGAAAAAGCCTTTCTGACCTCATCATCTCACTATTTTGTTGATTTCATCCCACTATTTTCTTGTTTTCATCTCACTTTTCTCTCAAAAAGTCCTTGCCGTGCGCTCTAGATTGAAACTTTTCCCGGACATGTTTTTGTCAGTGATTTTCGCTATACCAAGACTTAGACTATACGTTTAATAGGAATTGCTTTTACATGAATGTCCATGAATGAACCACGAATTTTTCATATATTTGATCTTTTGTGAATAGGTTCTTCCATTCAGAATGGAAGAAATCTCCCATTCGGAATGGAAGAAGTTGAGATCTGTTCTTGAGCAATCCTTGCTATCAAGGTCGGAAGTTGGTATTTCCTTACAGCCTTCCTCATAATGGTTATCCTATGTGTGCTTCCTAAAAAATATCAAATTCTTAGAGAATAATTTGTGATTCTAAATAATTATCGCTAATTTTGCTAACATAACTAAGAACTTGAGATAATTAGTAGCTTATGAGGTTTAGACTTATCTTGGAAGTTGATCGTGCTCAAGGAGACTTGCTTCCCCTCAACTACCAGTATGAGCAGTCGGCTGTAATCTATAAGATACTCAGCAGGAGCGACCGGGATTATTCCTCCTGGCTGCACGACAATGGTTTCAAATTGGAGCGTGGCAAGCGTTTCAAGCTCTTCTGCTATTCCCGACTGATCCCCGGCAAGTATCGCATACTGCCCCAAGTCGGTTGCATGAATCTCATCGGCAATCGAGCTGAGTGGGCCATCAGCTTCCTGCCGGAGAAGAGCACTACCCTATTCGTGCAAGGTCTCTTTGCTGACCAGCACTTCACCCTTGGCAACAGAGATTATCGGGTAGACTTCCATGTAGCCAATGTAGAGCTGTTGCCTTCTGTCCCGCTTGAGCCTACCATGGAGTGGGAGGCGCAGTCGCCCGTCTGTGTCAAGGAGCATGCTGGCGACCGTACCATCTTCCTCTCGCCAGAAGCACCCAACTATGCAGAGGCAATTCTCCGAGGTCTTCTCTCTCGCTATGAATCGCTCCACGGCCATCCCTTTACAGGCGACACCGCCGGTTTCCGCTTTGAGCTGCTGAGTCCGCAACCTAAGTCCGCCCTGATCACCATCAAGGCCGGTACGCCGCAGCAGACCCGCATCCGCGGCTATCGCTATCGCTTCCGCCTGACGGCACCGGCAGAGTTGATGCATATAGCCAGCGAGGGAGGCATAGGCGAGGAGTGCTCACAGGGATTCGGATATATTAATGTACTTGATAATAACAATAAGAGATGAGTTTAGATACAGTTCTTAAGATAGGGAGACTATTAAGAAACTCAAGCAGAAGACTTGATTTCTTTAGTTATGTTGCACCTTGTCCTAAAAAAGATGCAAAGGGAAATTATCCCTTATGTCTAGATATTCCAGTAAATGAAAATTACGACATAGACTTTGATAATATTTCTATTGTACCAGAGCGAGAGCGTGATAAACTTTATTACCTAAAATACAAGACATCGGATAAAGATACCTCTACCAAATATATTTATGGGGATATCTACTATTCTGTTTCAGGGACAATGTCATCTAATGGAAAATCTGTTTCCATTACTTATGATAGCAATTACAGGTTAGGCACCATTGGTCCAAATGGAAAAAACAAAGGTAATGCTTTTGATAAGGCAGAAGGTGAATTTGATTCTATATGTCAACAAAATAATGTAGAAGAACTTGTTAACTTGCGTAATGGCATTAGGCGTGGAAGGTCTGTCTTAGAGAAAATGATGAAGTATATGCCAGCTGTAATACACTTCTTTGAGGAGGGGGAAAAGAAATCCTTTTATAATTTTATAAATCAAGAAGATCATGATTTAAAGACTATATGCTGTCAACTGAATAAAGATAGAGTAAAGAAAGAGAATCTTGAAAAGTTTAACAAGTTGAGTGAAGATGATCAGTTAAAACTAAATACAGGTAGACTCTATTTTCACTTCTCATACCAGGGCAAGCAATGGTATGAATTCACGGATGCATTCGAGAAAATTACAAGGAAAATGTTGAATGAATTCGTTCTGCCTATAGGAAGAGATTGTTTCGAATTACAGAAGACAATCTGGCCCACACTATGTTCTGGCGATAAGAAAAATGATATTCAATTCCCAGATTTTTCACCATCTGGGAGATATAAATCAAGATATTTCAGTTCAGAAGAGATAAAAGACTTGTTTTACGCTGTCCCATATGCAAAAAAAGGAAATCTTATCCCTGCGACGGACTATAAAATAGTAGTTTTACCTAGAGGGGAAAATATTACAGCAGAAGATCTTATAGAGTTTAGAGATAACGAGGGCAATGAAGATACTTTGCGCAATAGCAATGAATATAGTGATAACCTTGTTTCTTCTATCCTAGGAGTGTGTAGTGCGATAACTTCTTTTGATTTCCTTTTCCTAAGAAATGGAGGCAGTAAGCCTGATACTGTTCTGATAGAATTGTCTAATATAACTAGGAGTAATTTGAGTTATACAAACCAGCGTATCAAGCAGATTGCTCATAAAATATATAAGGAAAGAGAGGATGAAATAACATTAAAAGATCCCAAGCCCTTTGAAATACCACGTTCATTCGTGAATATATTAGGTGAGGTACAATTTGATGAGAAAAAGAATATAATAAAGTTCGTCGATTCAAAGAAATATCAAAGTCATATATTATGGGCTTTGGCTTCCATCTATCAAGGCAATTATTATAATGATGAGAGCTTGTTGCACTCTTTTGTAAAGAATGTGGAGACTACAATCAGAATAGGCAAGGGGTTGTATCGATATCTAAAATATGATTTGAAATTTCTATTGTCGATCCAGAATAGCCAATCAAACAAATATATGGAGATAATTGATTCTAAAAGTTATCAGTTAGGGGTTAAGCTCGGAAAAATTGCCAAGCCCTTAAAAAAGGCTATAAAGCCTTTTGAGAAAAATTATGTAGGGCTGCTGTCCCGAAGAATTTCTACAAAGGATGATTGCATATCATTCGTCAATGATGTCTGTCAAAAGTTGGTAATGCATGATAGCGCTTGGCCAGCATCGTGTGCAGAAGTCTGTACAGAGTTAGCAGAGCTTCCAGTTACTGAATATGATGCAGACAAACTTGCATTTGGCTTTTTTGAAGGTTATTTCAGATATGAGCCATCAGACAAAAAGAAGTCTTTCCAAAAGCGACTGGAAAGCCTAGTTTCTGATTATGAAGGGAATGAAGATCTTAAGGTCCCTATTGATCAATTACAGGCCATAATAGCAGAAATAGATAAACAAGATTAACTAAATTGTTGAAAGATGATTAAAAAATCAGAAATTCTTTTCTTGTATGAAACCTCATACAATGTTCCCAATGGTGATCCATTTACCGGAGAACAACGCTATGATGATGAGACCAAGAAGATTCTCGTCAGTGATGTACGCATCAAACGTTTTATCCGTTCATATTTGGAGGATATCAAGGGTGAGCATATCTATGTTAGCGACAAGACCGGCGCTGGGAAATCAGATGCAAAAGGGGTGATAACTTGGATTGCTCAGAATTGGAATTCGAGCAATCTTAACGACATCAAAGAGATTATGAAAACTCTCATAGATGTGAGATTGTTTGGCGGAATTTCCACACTGAAGGATGATGATGCAAAAAAAATAAAGGTTGAGAAGGATGGCACTGACGAAAAAGTGTCTTGTACCAATGGACATGTCAATTTGACTGGTCCTGTACAGTTTGCAGCTTTAAATCCTTCTCTTAATCGGGTGAATATGCGTATACATCAGAATACGTCTCATTTCAAATCATCGGATCAAAAATCACAGGGGCCAATTGCTACTACAACCTTAGTACCTTATTCTCTCATGCAAATTCATGGATGGGTCAATCCTACGGTAGCCAAATCGACTGAATTACAGGAGGATGACCTTAAGAAGATGTATGAAGCTTTGTGGTATGGTACAAGTGGAGAAGGTAGTTCTTTCTCTCGCTCTAAGGTTGGTCAGGACTCTGTCTTGCTTTTGGTAATTGACTATGTGGAGAGCCATGATAAGGTCTATGGATTGGATCGTTCCATACAGTTACAACCTAAGGACAACAAGAAAGAAGAGCAGATTCGCAGTATGGATGACTATGACATAGACTTCGATAAACTGGTGAACTTGACGAAAAATAAGAAAATAAAAGAAGTCCGTTTCTATACAGAAATAGAAGATCTTAAGAAACGGTTGAGCTCTTTTGAAAAGTTTACATTTATGAGCCTATGAGAGGTGTTGAGTTTGATATAAGCGGAAGCTGGGGTCACTTCAAAAGATCGGATACCAACAATAATCCGCTGACTCATGATATTATTCCCAAGACTGCTCTGATCGGATTGATCGGAGCGGTAGTGGGGATAGATCGTACTCGCATGAGATCTCTATTTCCACAATTGTCGGATGATTTAATTTATGGCGTGAAATTAAATCATCCGGTTAGGAAATACTCAATTGGATTTACTGGTCATTCCGCAATTATGCCTACAGCTGTCAAATCGCCTAAGGCCTTTGAGTTTCTCCGGGACCCATCCTATCGTATTTGTCTTGGACTACTTAATAGTAGGTCAGAATCTATATATGAGGAATTTGAGAAATCAGTAATCGAAGGATACTCTGTTTATGAGCCAGTACTTGGAATTGCCAATTGCCCAGCAGAACTGTCATTCTTGAATTGTGGTGTAATCTCGGAGGAAAAGAATGATATCTTCTCTACTGGTGGATTTGTAATCTCAAAACAGCATAAGCTCAATAAATTAGAAGATGGGTTCAGAATTGGATTTGATAAGATACCAACTTTTCAAAATGACGATTTCTGGAACCTGCCAGAGAAAGAAGTTGAAGTTATTTATCCGGAATGTTCTAATATTCTTACGGTGGAGGGGCCTTACAGAGAGTATTCTTACGAGGGGGGGATAGAGAAATGGGTATTGATATAAATGATTATTTGTCGCATCCTGATAAGCGTCTGGTTGACCATTTGAGGGAGGTTGCCATGCTGTCTGAGAGGTTTACCAGTCTCCCTTTTGTGAGACTGGTAGCTCTTTTTCATGACATAGGAAAAATCAATCCATACTTTCAGATGAAGTTAAAGGAAAATATATCAGGACACTATGATCACCATGCCTATCTATCTGCATTTTTATTGCTTTGTGAATACATAGCTAATAGGTCAGGTTACGAAGATCAGAATTTATTGAAGGCTTTGCTGGTGTTGGTAGCGAAGCATCATGGTGATTTACCTGACTTTATGCCAAATTCTCATCATACGGTTCTTTCGTCTGACGAAATCGCTGATATGTTTGAATTCATCGACGATACAACTTTACCTATAGATTCATTAATGAAATATTTGGTAGAGGTGAATCTGAATCTTGTAAAGGAGTTTTTGATGAATGACAATGTAAGGAAATTCTTTGGAAATAGGTTAGCTTTTGCAAAGCCGAATGATTATAGTACGGCCTTATCATTCTTTATAGAAATTCAGAATGCTTTTGCTTGCTTGATCAAGTCTGATAAAACGAGCGCAGGTAATAAAGAATATCTTATAGATAAGGATAAAAGCCAATTGGAGGATTTCTCAAATAAATATCCTTATTTGCTGAATCAATATTTGCAAAAACTTCATTCAGTTAGTCCTATTAATGTAGAGAGGACAAACATCAGAATAGAAAGTATAAGCAACTTGAGAAAGGGCTTGTATGCATCTAATCGCATTTTTGAGCTTACTTCCCCTACAGGGTCGGGAAAAACGCTAATGCTACTATCGCTTGCCTCAGAAATCATAGAACAAAAAGGAGCAAAGCGGGTAATATACGGTTTGCCTTATTTGTCTATTACCGAGCAAGTAGAAGAGGAAGTACTGAGAATTATGAAATCTTCTGAGCAATTTGTTGAAAGAATAGATTCAAAGTCAGTGAATCCGCTCTTTGATAGATACCAGCAAGAATTGGATGAAAGCCCCTCTAAATCTCTATATGACAAGATTGAAGCTATAGAATTTCAAGAGGATACATTTAGTTATCCTTTTGTTATCACAACGTTTGTACGAATCTTTGAGACTTTGCTTAGCAATCGGAATCATACCTTGTTGAAATTGCCAAATTTTTCTAATTGCATATTCTTGCTTGATGAAATTCAGGCACTGCCACCAAGACTTTATTGTTTTTTTGTTGCGTATTTGGAGAAGTTCTGCAAATTAAATGATAGTTATGCTGTCATTTCAACAGCTACGCAACCCAACTTTACCTTACCAAATGATAATAAAGATATAGCCAATTTCTTTCATGACTACACAGCTCCATATAAGATCTTGTCGTCAGTTCACTTTAATAATAATGTCTTTAATAGATACACTCTGAAAATTTCTAACGACACAATTGATACAGATGAATTATGCAGTGAGATTCTTAAGGAAGATCAGTCGACCCTTGTGATACTAAACACGATTGATGATACCGTAAAAGTGTATGAAAAGATTCGCCGACTTTCGCCTTCTGATAGTATCTTGTTACTTAATACTCTTTTTACTCCTCGCGATAGGAAGCTAAAGCTATATTTGGTAAAGAGAAGACTTAGAGAAAACAAAAAGGTTATATTGATTTCAACGCAATTGATAGAAGCTGGCGTTGATATCGATTTTCCTATCATTTATAGAGACTTTGCTCCAGTTCCAAATATCGTTCAATCTGCAGGTAGATGTAATCGGAATGGAAAAATCGCTGGAGGTGGTAAGGTTAGGGTTATTCGTCTTAAAATTGATGGTACAGAGCGGCATAAACTAATATATAGAGGGTCAGATGCTGAATTGATCCGCTTCACACATGAGTCTTTTCAAGAAACAGAATACACAGAGAAGGATTTGATACAGGTGCAAAGAACTTATTTCAATAAGATACAAAGTATGCTTTGTTTTGGCGTTTACGGAAAGAAAATGGAGAATAACTTCATAGAGGATATTCGTCGATGCCTTTATGAAAAGATAGGGAATTTTACCTTAATAGATAATGATTTCTATGGCGATGTCTTTCGGTATTATGTTCCGCGTAATGATATGGATCAACGATTTGATCAATTGCTTCAGTATCAGCAAGAGCTAAAGGAGTCGTTAGGCAAAAACAATAGAGAAAATATTAAGGTAAAGAAAATGAAGATAAAAAATATCTTGAAGAAAATGTCCAATCAAATCGTTCAGGTCCGACTAAAGCCTGATCATATAAAACCGATAACATTGTCAGATCAAAATTACTTTGGACTTTATGAAATTTCACCAGAAAGTTATAATTTCGAGAAAGGTGTATTGTTGGATACAGGAGGTGTCTATTTATGATTACAGGTACACATTTCGCATATTATCAGCTTTGCCGGCGAAAGCTCTGGCTCTTTGCCAACGGCATCAACATGGAGCAGGAATCCGACTTGGTCTATGAAGGAAAGCTCATCCATGAGGAGAGCTACCCAGAGCGGTCATCAAAATACGAGGAGGTAGCCATCGACGGCATCAAGGTGGACTATTACGATGCCAAGAATCATGTGATCCATGAAATCAAGAAATCCAACAAGGTGGATCGTGCACATGAATGGCAGCTCAAATACTATATGTATGTCTTCGAGCAGCATGGCGTGATGGACGTCCGCGGCATTCTGGAGTATCCAGAAATGCGGAAGACCAAGGAAGTGATACTTACGGATGTCGACAGGGAAGAGATCCGCTCAATGATCGGTGAGATAGAGACTATCATCGGTCAGGACGAATGTCCGCCGCGAGTGAAGAAAGGACTCTGTCGCAATTGTAGCTATTTCGATTTCTGTTTCTCCGAAGAGCCGGATGAGGCCTCTGAGGCCTCTGACGATTAGGTCTCATCGGTGAAATAATAATATCAGGAGGTGATAAAGATGAAGAGAAGTTTCTATCTGTTTAATCCGGGAATCATGGAACGAAAGGACAATACGCTTAAGTATACGCCTGTGAAAATCGATGATGACGGGACGGAACATCCACAGCCGCCGCGCTATATTCCAATAGAGGATGTGGCAGAGATGTATGTCTTCGGGAGTCTGAGAGCTAACAGCGCTCTTTATAATTTTCTGGGGCAGAAGGATATTCCGGTACATTTCTTTGATTATTACGAGAATTATACTGGGAGCTTCATGCCTCGCGACGGACTGCTCTCCGGCCGGGCTCTGCTTGCTCAGACTAAGGCTTATCAGAACAAGAAAAGACGCACCCAACTTGCGAGTAAGTTTATACAGGGAGCGGCGTGGAACATGGTGATGAACCTCAACTACTATCACCGGAGGGGCAAGGACTTGGGGCCTACCATTGACGACATCAAGGCTTTGGCCAAGACACTGCCATCGGCTGCTGATGTGGAAGAGGTGATGGGCATAGAGGGAAATATCCGTAAACTGTATTACGCTGCTTTCGATATTATCCTTGATGATTTCAAGATGGGTGCACGCACCAAGCAGCCACCTGAGAATGAAGTTAATGCACTCATCTCCTTCGGTAATATGATGTGCTATACAGAGACTTTGCGTGCCATCCATCAGACGCAACTCAATCCGACCATCTCATTCCTGCATACACCGGGTGAGCGTCGCTATTCGCTCTGTCTTGACATCTCGGAAATCTTCAAGCCCATCATGGTGGATAGGGTCATCTTCAAGGTGCTCAACAAGCATGCGCTGGGACCGCAGCACTTCGACCACAAACTCAATTCGTGCCTGCTCAATCAGAAAGGCAAGCTCATCTATGTCAAGGCTATGGAAGACCGGTACAACGAGACTTTCCGCCACCGTTCACTCGGCCGCAACGTGAGCTATAAACACCTCATCAAGTTGGAATGCTACAAGTTGCTGAAGGACATTCTCGGCATTGAGGAGTACAAACCCTTTAAGATGTACTGGTAGGTGAGCTATATATAATAATGTGTAGGGTCTTTGAATAAGGAGAAGCCATGTATATAATTTTGGTATACGATGTAGCCCAGAAACGGGTAGGGAAGATGCTGAAACTCTGCCGGAAATATCTCAGCTGGATACAAAACTCGGTATTCGAAGGTGAGTTGTCCGAAGCCAAACTCCGGGAATTGAAATCGCAGATTGGCAGCATCATTGATGCGGAAACCGACAGCGTGATAATATTTACGAATAAAATGAGTTATAATATGGACAAGGAGATCCTTGGCAAGGAGCGAATGTCGACAGACAACTTCCTATAAGTAGTTGTCGATGCCGGCCCAAGTCAAAGTATTGTGGCTCAAGAAACACATTCTTTCGCTCTTTGACATGTTGAAACACTATTAGACAAAGGTGTTGTCGTAGCCCCATTATTTTAATATTATTCCACATCGACATATTTCTCCCGTTTTTTTTCGTATCTTTGCATTCGGGAAACCGCGGTAACAGGGACTTTTGTCCAACATGTCGATGTGGGTCTTAATCGTACCTTTATGGAATTGAAACAAGCTGTTTTGTGTGGCTTCGAGAGCGACGGCGTGTCTTAATCGTACCTTTATGGAATTGAAACACGGATGCCATCATCATGGTACATCTCGCAGAGTGTCTTAATCGTACCTTTATGGAATTGAAACCCGATAAGGCGAATACGGCAGCAGACAAGGCCACCGGTCTTAATCGTACCTTTATGGAATTGAAACTTGCTACCGGCAAACTGAGTTTTGAAGACATCTGCGTCTTAATCGTACCTTTATGGAATTGAAACAGACGCTGTATACCCGTACCAAGGACATGCTGGCGCGTCTTAATCGTACCTTTATGGAATTGAAACAGTGATCCGCCTGACGGGATGTTGATCATCGTGATGTCTTAATCGTACCTTTATGGAATTGAAACAACCGACGGATACGGAGCCCAAGTAGCGAGGCGGCAAGTCTTAATCGTACCTTTATGGAATTGAAACATTTTGATATTACTTATTTTTATCACAATACTTTTGTCTTAATCGTACCTTTATGGAATTGAAACCAGTTTCGGAAACCTTGCTACGCTCCCGGTAAAAACGTCTTAATCGTACCTTTATGGAATTGAAACCCGGTGCCCCTTGTGCCACGGCCTGCACAGCGGTAAAGTCTTAATCGTACCTTTATGGAATTGAAACCTACTTCAAGCACGGGCTCCACGTCGGTGAGGGTCGCGTCTTAATCGTACCTTTATGGAATTGAAACAATTTAGCTAAAAAGACGCACTACGGGCGGACATTCTGTCTTAATCGTACCTTTATGGAATTGAAACCCAAATCCTCATAGGAGCGGTTGAGCATATTCAGCACGTCTTAATCGTACCTTTATGGAATTGAAACACACATCATGGAGGGCGGACGGCTGACAAAAGCCACGTCTTAATCGTACCTTTATGGAATTGAAACTCGTTGCTGCAGCTCGTTCTGCACTCAAAGGCTTGTCTTAATCGTACCTTTATGGAATTGAAACTAAGTTTTTAGGTTAGTTTCAAAAAAGCCCGACTGTCTTAATCGTACCTTTATGGAATTGAAACTAAAATGCAATAAAAAAAGCCTTATACTATTGCATGTCTTAATCGTACCTTTATGGAATTGAAACGGAGCAAGGCGAGGCCGCTAACATGAGAAACGTCTATCGTCTTAATCGTACCTTTATGGAATTGAAACTTGAGTACATCTCCGCTCTCACCATTGCGATGGAGTCTTAATCGTACCTTTATGGAATTGAAACCTGTTAGGGATCATCCCGCAAGAGGCGCGGAAGTGTCTTAATCGTACCTTTATGGAATTGAAACAAGTTAGCGGTAAAGAGAGCATTGCAATCGTAACGGTCTTAATCGTACCTTTATGGAATTGAAACTGGACGACTCCATCACATCGACGAGCCGCTTCATGTCTTAATCGTACCTTTATGGAATTGAAACAGAGTTCCTTGCGATTGCACAGGAGCTTGGAAAGGTCTTAATCGTACCTTTATGGAATTGAAACATGGGAGCCGTTTCAGGTGCTTATTCTTGCCGAGGTCTTAATCGTACCTTTATGGAATTGAAACTCTTGAACTTAGAAGGAAAAATCTCGCCCAATAGGTCTTAATCGTACCTTTATGGAATTGAAACCGTTCATGGAGCAGGGGCTCCGGACGCTGACTTTGTCTTAATCGTACCTTTATGGAATTGAAACAACAGGAGCGTATAGACTCGCTTGCCGTCCTTGCGTCTTAATCGTACCTTTATGGAATTGAAACCAGTAGACAGCACGAAAAGGTGGCTTTAAGTCAGGATGTCTTAATCGTACCTTTATGGAATTGAAACAAGGCAAATGGGTCGCAGAAAATATACGCTCACGGTCTTAATCGTACCTTTATGGAATTGAAACAGGGCTTCCACCATGGCGGCGTGGTCCATGCTGCCCGTCTTAATCGTACCTTTATGGAATTGAAACAAGTAATCAAGAGAGGCCTGCACAGATGGAAGAGGTCTTAATCGTACCTTTATGGAATTGAAACACTTGCTCGACTCGAAGGATGCCTCCCTCTTTTGCGTCTTAATCGTACCTTTATGGAATTGAAACGTGTTCGTGGCTGCTGAGTAGTCGCCCGTGTTCGTGTCTTAATCGTACCTTTATGGAATTGAAACGGCACTAATCAAAAGAGTCGTGATGGATCTATTTGTCTTAATCGTACCTTTATGGAATTGAAACTGGGCAGGATGCCGATCGTTTTTTGCCAGAGCCGGGTCTTAATCGTACCTTTATGGAATTGAAACTGCTGCCTGACGGGCGATTCTCGACGGCACCCGTGTGTCTTAATCGTACCTTTATGGAATTGAAACAAGGAGAGACAGACCCCAACGGCAGGACGCTTGACGCGTCTTAATCGTACCTTTATGGAATTGAAACAATTACACAAATGCGTAAAAATAAAAGTTTATCGGTCTTAATCGTACCTTTATGGAATTGAAACCTCCTCGCGCAAGCGAGGAGAAACAGGTACTGCAAGGTCTTAATCGTACCTTTATGGAATTGAAACACAAATGGATGCGCGAGGATCTCGCACCGATAGAGGTCTTAATCGTACCTTTATGGAATTGAAACCTGAGGAAGCGACGGAAGCAGCCAGTGCCGTCAAGTCTTAATCGTACCTTTATGGAATTGAAACAAGTTACTGAGCATGATTCAACAATACGCCCCGGCGTCTTAATCGTACCTTTATGGAATTGAAACAAGGAAACCTCACGCAGGGTTCCTTCACATTCCAGTCTTAATCGTACCTTTATGGAATTGAAACAGCATTATGATCCAATACCTTTCAATGTCTTGCGGTCTTAATCGTACCTTTATGGAATTGAAACTGTCGAGCGTTGCCATCTTTTCCGCAGGCACCTCGTCTTAATCGTACCTTTATGGAATTGAAACCCGCCACGGCCGCAGGAATGAGACTTTTTTCAGCGTCTTAACTCAACTTTCGCAAGTGAATAATCCGAGATATATAGGTGCATAAAAATAGCTAAAGGCTTCCGTAAATCGCGGAAAATCAGTATCTTTGTAGTGTCAACAAACAAAGCACCAAATACCTTTAGCTATGCGCAAAGATACATCAATTTTCTCAGAACT
>Ga0310695_10007799_pt1 | contig 16893 bp, 8 predicted proteins | sample RumenRJG_04DNA_FD_203882 | JGI IMG/M metagenome (GOLD analysis project Ga0310695, IMG submission 203882) | Bovine rumen microbial communities from Lethbridge, Alberta, Canada - RJG_04 (v2) (version 2) | ecosystem: Host-associated > Mammals > Digestive system > Stomach > Rumen | place: Canada...
CCTCTGCAGACGCCGGTTTCGAGAACATTTGGTCTCTGCAGGACTGCATCGAGACGCTCTATGAATTTGGCGACGAAGACCAGCGTTCCCGTTTCATTCCGCGCGTGTGCGCCGGCGAAACGATGTCCATGGACTTGACCGAACCCGATGCCGGTTCCGACCTGCAGCGCGTGATGCTCAAGGCCACCTACAGCGAAGAAGACAAGTGCTGGTACCTGAACGGTGTGAAGCGCTTCATCACGAACGGTGATAGCGACATTCACCTGGTGCTCGCCCGCTCCGAAGAAGGCACCCGCGATGGTCGTGGTCTTTCCATGTTCATTTACGACAAGCGCGACGGTGGCGTTGACGTTCGCCGTATCGAAAACAAGATGGGTATCCACGGAAGCCCGACTTGCGAACTTGTCTACAAGAACGCCAAGGCAGAACTCTGCGGTCGCCGCAAGTTCGGTCTCATCAAGTACGTGATGGCCCTCATGAACGGTGCACGCCTCGGCATTGCCGCCCAGTCCGTGGGCATCAGCCAGATGGCATATAACGAAGCTCTCGCCTATGCCAAGGACCGCAAGCAGTTCGGTCAGGCTATCGTGAACTTCCCGGCCGTCTACGAGATGATTTCTCACATCAAGGCTCGCCTCGACGCAGGCCGCGCTTTGCTGTACCAGACAGCCAGCTACGTGGACATCTACAAGGGCCTCGAAGACATCGAACGTGACCGCAAGCTCACCGACGAAGAAAAGGCCGAACTCAAGCTGTACCAGAAGCTCGCCTCTGCATGCACTCCGCTTGCAAAGGGTATGAACTCCGAATACGCAAACATCAACAGCTACGACAGCATCCAGGTTCACGGCGGTTCGGGCTACATGCTCGAATACGCTTGCCAGCGCCTGTACCGCGACGCCCGTATCACATCCATTTACGAAGGTACGACGCAGCTCCAGACGGTTGCAGCTCTCCCGCACGTGACCACCGGCACCTACAGCCAGATGCTCGAAGAATTCGAAGCCCAGGATGTGCGCCCGGAATACGAAGCACTCAAGGCCCGCGCAAAGGCCATGGACGCCAAGTACAACGAAGCTGTGGAATTCGTGAAGGCCGCGAACAACAACGAGTTCACCGACCTCTGCAGCCGTCACCTGTACGAACTCGCCGCCAACTGCGTGATGAGCCAGCTCATGCTCCGCGATGCCACCAAGTCGCCTGAACTGTTCGACAAGAGCGTGAAGGTGTACCTGAACCTCGCCGAAGCCGAAGTCGCGAAGCACTACAACTTCGTGAAGAGCCTCAGCGTGGAATCGCTGGAAAGCTACAAGCAGGCATAAGCTGAAAGTGTCATCCTGAGCAAAGTCGAAGGATCTAAAGAAATCACCCCGGCTCTAACGAGTCGGGGTCTTCTGTTTGATTACACAAGATTTATCCCACCACCCCATACTTGCGGAATTACTCCTGCATAAGAACGGACTTTCATATCATTTTCTATCTATTGTCATCTCATACCAGCACCGAACCAAATTCGGGATAAGCACCATCTAGCCCTCGTACTACCAGGCTATTCATTGAACCAGTTCGTTCATTTCTCTAATAGCTTCATGAATTGGTCCCGAATCATTAGGTTCCAGCATTCGCAGCAAATTCCCTGAGCCACCCCAATAAGGTTTCCATTTTTGAAGATAGTTATTCTTTTTAGTTTGAGAGGCATTTGACGACGGTTCTGATGCTGACGGATGCCACGGTTTTAAAGCATTTGTATAGTACGGAAGAGTTTCCGAATTCGCCCATTTAGTACCTTTCTCGGCTTTACCACACAAAACGACATTCTCCGCAGTTTCTAAAATAGGTTTGTTATAGAGATTAGCACACTTTAAAAACTGCAATTGTCTACTTTTTACAAAATCATCTCCGATGAACTTGTAGGACACATTCAGAAATACAATGCCTCTATTACATAGTTCGTCATAAAAGCCTATAACATCGCGTTCACAACGAATCCAATTTTCAATTTGAATGCCAAGAGCAGGAAACAGCACTTTACCAGAGTCTGTTGCAAAAGTCGCATCCAAAGTTGATTTAGCAAAAGGAATCCCTATAGGCCCAGTTCTATATGGGTCCTTGCCGACAACAGCGAGATATATGGGAAAATTTCGTTCTACACGTCTAATTATTCTATCCAAATACCGATGAAGTTTTTCGGATTGAGGTTTGGTTGCCTGAAAATCAGATCTTCTATTGGAGGGGATTCTAGATCTCCAGTAGCGTTTATTACATAATTGACATAAGATGTCATCGCAAGAATGCGCATTATATGCATTACTTATTTGAAGTCTTATAGTATTTCTAGGCATAGAATTGCAATGTAATCAGTCTTTTATGCAGCGGACAGAAAGGCCATCATCTGGTTTACAAGCCATAGTGATTTCTTCATCATCCTCAAAACAAGAAGCGTATCCTCCCCCATATTTATTTTCAAAAGAATTTTCTTGAGAGCTCCAGAATCTAGCTTCGATTCCATAACACGTGAAATGATATCGTTCTTTCGCACTATACCAACCAGCCGCATATGCATTGAAACCGTATGCATCTACGCCATTATAAGTTTGATAACCTAAATTTGTTTTATCACCCCAAGATATTGTTGATTTTAGGTTTTCCCACCCACCTGAATTATTGATTAGTTCTCGAAATTCGGTCGTATCAGGCAAATGCCAACCATTTGGACAAGCTTTTTTAGCCGCTGACCAAGTGTAATATCTTCCGTAAAACTCCAAACAACTTACAACGTGATTATTTTTTTCTCGTATACAGGTATCCGCATAACTACCTGCCATATCATACTTCAAGTTTTCAGCCATCCAAATTTGATTTCCAATGACAACGGATTTGTACGATCGTCCATCTCTTTCATCTATTAGCAACGGTCCGTATATAAAATGATTTCCTATAGAACCTCTCCACTGATTAGTCAAGTGATAATAATCAATATAAGAGAGCCCGCAAGTATAAATAGAATCTTGATTTTCCGCAATTTGTATACGAATTTCCTCGTCCCAATTAAACTTGACACACCCCTTGTTTAAATAAATTTCCATTTCGCTAGCAACCCTAAATGTATCCGCATCACACACATACTTATTTTCCTTATTTGATTCGCCATTCACAATAGCTCCGTTTTCAATACACTCCTTTCCATATGTATCATACTCAAAAACAGAAACCGTTTTCCATATATTTGATTTGCATATGGAATAAACGCCATCAATAGCACATTTCCGTTCTTCGTTATTTTCGACACAAGCTCCACATTCGTATTCAATCTCATCGGCAGTTTCTCGCCACGCACCATTCTCATACACGTAGTGGTTTGTCGCGACGACAGAACCTTCCTTCACTTCGCCTTCGATTCCAGCCTTCCATCCGTAGGTATCGTATTCCAAAGCAGTCGATTTCGTCCAGCCATCTGATTTGCAAGTGTAGTAGGTATCGCCTGATTTGCGCACCTCGTTCAAACGGCTCGACACGCAAGCTCCAATATCATTTTCTATTTCATTTGCGCTAGCACGCCATGCCCCATCTTCATAGACATAGTATTTATCCTTGTTGACTTTGCCCGTGCGAACTTCGCCATCGTCGCCTTTGCCGAAACCATAGGTATCATATTCTAGCACCGTAGCCTTGCGCCAGCTATTATCATCGCAGATAAAGTATGTCAAATCAACTTCACCCACTTCACCATTGCGTTTTGTAGTGCAGAGACCCAAAGCATTTTCACTTTTAGCAACAGCCCATTTCCCATTTTCATAGACATAATAGGTATCCGTCACATCACCTTTCTTGACTTGTCCTTCATCGCCCTTGGGCCACTGGTACGTATCCTTTTCGATATCAGAAGCCCTTTGCCAACCGCTAGATTTGCATATGTAGTGAACATTGTAGTTTGCGCTTCGAGCATTCGTTACGGGGGCTACAACTTCATAGCGATTCTGTCCACAGCCGCCAAGGCCATATGCGTTGTACCAAAAAGTTCTCAGTTGCGCTTCGAATTCAGGGATAGCGGTGATATTCCAGCTTTTAACATTTGCGCGCACAATACTGTAATCAAAGCCTTCCGCCCAGTCCGCCATTTCAGCCTTGGTCTTTTCGTCATTCCATACACCATCGTCTGCAATGTCTGCCTTAAACGAATTGATAGTTCTGCTAATTTCAGCGTCACTTCGATTACCGATGAACAGAGCCGCCATCGCAAGTAGAGTCGGATCAGCTCCCGAGCCAAAGGTTTCCTTCACTTCGGAATTCGATATCGTGGGGGTTATTTCGAATGCAGTCATTATTTCGTAATCAGCCTGCGTTTTTGCCGCCGACACGCTATATCCCTTCTTAATTAAATTAACAGCGCGGTCATATTCTAAGTGGGTCAGCAAGTTCACATTCACCTTTTCAGACAGTTCCGTCAATGCACGTAAAGTCATCGAATCCTTGGACCACTCGCCTGTCACTTCATTACGCCAAATTCCACATACTTCCAGAACGGCATAGGGGTAAATCATCCGCACCTTGGGAATTACAAAATCACCCGCATTGCTGGATACCTCGTCGATGTATTTTCTGCCGGAATAGGAAAGAGTGTCATTACGCAAAAGGACTTCACGCAATTCTAGTGGCGAGTTAAACTTAAAAGGTCCTTTATGCGCAGAACCCATCACCGAGATGTTGTTGACAACATAGCCGTCAGTAGTTTCAGGAATCCAGACCCCCGTATCGCAAACAAAAAATATGGAATCTCTTTTGACCAACATTCGCTGTTTTACATTGCCATCGTTGCAATTCGGCAGATCAACCCTTGCCGTGACGACTTCGTAACCTAGATAGACAGAATCCTTGACCCAGCCTTTCTCCATACAGGTATAATAAGAGGAATCGGCAAGCACCAAAGCACGTAAATCAATTTTGGCGGTATCACAGTTGCCAAGTTTTGTTTTTGTAGCGACCTCTATATAAGTCAATTTTGCAGACGAACTAGAACTACAGTTTACGCAAAGGGGATCTTCAATAGAGTTGCTAGAGGAAGACTCAGATTTTTTAGGATCGTTGCTTGTGACAGTACTATCGCCCACAATACTAGAAGAGGACTGAACAGTCATCTGTTGCCATTGCGTGGAGTGACAAAGATAACCCATTCCTGTTTCGAGAACGAGAATTCGGATTCCCTCGCGTTGTTCAGTACATGCTCCAAGCTCATAAATGGTCTGCACCTCTGCGAGTGACTTATACGGGATATCGGCTTTTGACGTATCGGGTATTTGGGAGGTATCTCTTGTTGTTGGGACGCCGGGCCATGTTGTAATGTCTATCCAATTGTTGCCTACGCACATGTATTCGACGGACTTATCAAGCACGAGAACAGTATCACCTTTACGATCTGCGTTACAGGCACCAAGTTCAAAAACAGTCGCGACTTCACGCGGAGACATTTCAACTGAACTCGATTTGTTATCATTATCGCCACCGCAACCAAATAGAAGAGCTACGCTTGAAATTGCCACGCTTGCCTTCAGTAAGCATGCAATATATTCTTTTACCTCTTTTTTATTCCAAGCCATAACAGCCTCCATCATTTACACCTATGGAGTCCGGCCCTGTTGCGTCGCAACGAACTGAGCCAATTTTGTATGGATACAAGAAAGGCGTAGATCGTTGCAATTTACCACCTTGAGGCTAGGGAAAGCCTATAACCGATAAACGCAAACAACCCACGCCCCAAAAGGGCTGTTGCTCTTTGGCTATACAACCAAAAACCGGCTAAAAAGTCGGTACAGCAAACCGAGATACACCACAAAACGGCATACCTGCGTGAGCGTTCGCCTTGCCCTCGGTTATTGAAATTTTCCCTATTTCAAGGTGAGAACAAGAGCTAAACTCTCTAATATGTCCAATTTAAAAATAACTTAAATACAGCCCAGACGAAACAAAAAATTTACAAAGTAGTCTGTTTTTGTGCGAAAAATCGCAAAAAAAAGCCCCATCTAGGCCCGCCAGACGATTATTCAAGGTAGGGAAACACCAGCCATGTCGGCTTTTCTAATAAAAAAATGGTATATTATAACCGGGCTGGTCGAAGGACCCAGGTCCATCTTTGGCGAGGAAGTTCCTCGCCTTTTTTGTTCTAACTATATCTTGGCAACCGCTTTCTCCGCCCAATCTCCAGGGAACGAGATATGTTTCAACTGAATGGCCGACGAATACTTTTCAAATAAATCCTTAATTGACGGGAGAAATTCTTCGTTCCATTTTTGGGGATTCGGATACAAAATTCTACAGCCACCCAAATAGGGAAAACTCCATTATAACAGTCTTGATGGTGCTTCACAAAAGGAACATTTGAACTATGCTCAACTTCCCTATTGAACATGTCCAGGAATTTCTGATGCTTATGTGAGCGTGAATAAATCGACGCATCCAAATAGCCAACGGGGCTGTACTTATGCGCATGGAAATAAGCAAGCCTCGCCCTCATAGAAATTTCTATTTCTTCAAGAGCCGAAAAGAGCGACCTTCTCAACAGACGGTCAAATTCATATATCTGTACAATTCTCGAAAAACTCGTTCCCGCATTATAAGAGCCATCAGCTTTTCTAAACGGCAAGAAATATGCAGACAACCTATAATAATTTATGGATTCAAGGCAGCGAACAGCAGCATCAACATTCTCGATACAACAGCCGCGTTGTTCGATTTTTCTACTTGCTCCCTATAAGATGTCGCCTTTTTTATTTCCATAAAAAAATGTCCCCCCTGGGACACATCAATGAGAAGTGCGGGAGGTCCTGTTACTCTAAATATACAATCTTTTTCAGAGAAAAGCAGGCACCCTTTCACTCGTTTAGATAAGAATCGGCCCTCATTTCGAGTAAATACTGGCAGGTTGAGTCAAGCCCGGGCGTTACAGAAACCCCTGCGGCTCGGCCATAGCCATGCAAGCATGGCTGCGGCACTCGCCTTACATGGTTTTGCGGGGCGGCGCCTGAGCACCCGCAGTGAGCCTAAAGCGGCTCATCTTAATGAGCCGTGTAGGCGAGAGTGAGGCGCAAGCCGAACGGTCTTTAGAAGGGGTAGCGTAAGACCCGGCCGGGGCGGGTTTATTGGAGATGCCCGATCAAGTCGGGCATGACACCAGGGCGGGGCCGGGGCTGGAGCGAGGGGGATTCTTCCTCCTCCCATCAAAAATTTTCATTTCATGTACCCAAAGAAAAAATAGAATGTAGATTTATAGTATGAAACTCGCCCTAAAAATATTTGCAGTTTTGATTCTCATGTGCGCAACGGCTGTCGCAACCGCCTTCGCCATAAAGAAACTGTATATTTCCGAATCCAAGGGTCCGCAAATCACGAGCGCTTTCGTAGAGCAGCAAATCAGCGAAATTGCGGAGCTAGCAACACTCCACCACCACTACCGCAAAAACGCGAATTACCAAGACGCCAAGAAACTCTTGAAATACATGCCCGACTGGAGAATCAACAAGTCCATCAAGGAATTCATGCTGATTTACCAAGGCGATGTCAAGCTCGGTTACGATCTGAAGGATATCAAAATTAACGTCGAGCCCATCACCAGGACAATCCTGATTTACTTGCCGGAACCCAAGATTCTAAGCCACAGCATTGATTTTGAAAGCATCGAAGTTTTTTGGGAAAAGAAGGGCTGGTTCAACGATATCAAATTCGAAGACTTCAAGCAGTTCTTTATTGCCGAGCAGAAAAAATACGAAGAAGAAAACAGCGAAGAACTCAAGCGCAGGGCTCGCGAGCACGCCAAGCAAATCATACGGCTTTACCTAGGGTCAATCGTCAAATTCGCCGCCCCCGAAGAAAACAACGAACAGCCGTTCGTTAAAAGATGGCTAGAACCCAATGATGGCTACCACATCAATCTAGAATAGCGTCAGAACCGCATTTACTTCTTCGTTGTCTTGATGCTGTCGTTTTGCACTTTCAGGATGATATCGCCGGTTTCCGGGTCCATCATCATGTCAAAACTCGAACGAATGGTAAAAATATAGCCCGCGACGTCATAGCTGATGTCCAGCGGATGGACCATGCATTTATTCATGTAATCCAAGATCAGTTTATCGCGGGTGTAATCCAACGCGTTCATGACATTAGTTTCGTTTTGCTGCATCACGGAACTCAGGTACCTGTGATGGATTTCGTAGGTGTACTTGTCTTCGAGTTCCTTGGGAATGTACGAGATTCCGCCCATGCGGAGCACCGGTGAATTCTTGGTCAGATTCCAGAACAGGAATCCGCGATAACCCGGGTCGTAAGACTTGGTGCCCGTCGTGACACCCGATTTCATAAATTTTAAAAAGGTGTCTCTACGGTTAAAGTACTTTTTCATCGCCAAGTCATCTTCGGACATGAACGCCGAAAAGATAGTACCATACGGAGTTTTGCCAAAGACCTTACCTACATGATAGACTCGCTTGACATTTCCATTGGCAGTCTTTACACGGAAGGTCAATTGCTTTGCCGCGGTGCTTCTGCTCTTTACCTGTTCCGAGATATCCGCATTCACCTTTCCGTAATCTTCGGGAACAATTGCATTCTTGAAGAACCGCCCGGCATAATTACGGAAATCATCGACACTGCTACATTCAAACATGTCAAGTATTCGGGCATTTACATAAAGAATTTCGCCAGTCTTTACACTGTACAGAATTACTCCGCCAGGAACAAACTCCATATAGTTCAAAGCCAATTGCTGCAGCATTTCGGCATTCTTGATAGACCCATCAATCTTTGCCTTGAGCATGCCCCTATCTTTAATAGGCGTCAAGAGGAACTGAGTGGCGCCTATACGGATGCTTTCTTTGGCTAAATCCATGTTGTCGGTCATGACGACAAATGGAATTTGGAGATTGCGCCGTTCAGTTTGGAAATTCTGGATGAGCTTGAAACCGTCCATTTTCGGAAGGTTCGCGTTAATCAAGGCAAGAGCCACATGACGTCCGTATTCAAGCAGCAAGCTAAGAGCCTGTTCGCCATCTTCGGCAAGCAGGACGTGGTAATCCGACCTCAGGATACTTTCAAGGAACGCCCTCTCTTGCGGATTAGCTTCGGCAATCAATATGGTCTTCGTATTTGCCGGAAGCACCGACTCTCCACCTTGAGAAGAACTGTCATACGCACTCACATGCGTATTGCGGAAAGACAAGTCGTAAATGTGACAGCCGTTATTGTCGGCAACCAGGCGCCCCCTCATAATGACGTACATGCCATGCGTCACATAGGTCACTTCACAGGGTGCCTCGTAGGCGGCCCTTTCTGCCTCGTGGAGTGTGTAGTACACCGGGTTTTCAGGATTGTTCGAAGCATCCTCGACTTCTTGGACATCCTTAAAACCAAGACTCAGGAGCTGTTCTTCGTACTGTTTGTTCACAAACAGAAACTTGAAAATTCCGTTTTCGAAGGACATGATCGCCCTGGGAGTATTTTCCTGATAGTCGAGACGCCCGATTTTTGAATACACGGCACGCGTGTTGCTATCTTCGATGACTATTCCCGAAGTCTCCATGTGCTCCATGGTAGCCTTCAACGGTTGCGGCTTTCCATAGTAGTAGCCCTGGACTTTTTCGCAACCGATGCTCTTCAGGAATTCCATCTGTTCCTTGGTTTCTACACCTTCGGCCAAGGTCTTTAACCCAAGGCTTTTCGCCATGCGGACCATCGAGCTGATAATGGTGCGAGACACATCGTTAAAGTTCGAAAGGAAGGCCATGTCGATTTTAAGTTCGTCGAACTTGTAGTCCTTGAGCGTATTCAGCGAAGAATAACCGCTCCCGAAATCGTCCATCCAGACTTCGTAGCCAACCAGACGGAATCGCTCAATTTCATGCTGGATATACGAATCCGACGCCATGATGCTTTCGGTAATTTCTACACGGATGTAGTCACGCTCAATCTTGTATCTTTCAAGAATACCTTCGACTACCTCAAAAATATCGCAGCCGGTAAAGTCCAACCGGGAAAGGTTGAACGACACCGGAACCACAGGGTTGCCTTGGTCCAATTGTTCGCGCATTTCTTCGCAAACAAGTTCTATCACGTGGCTGTCGAGCTTATGAATTTGCTTGGATTCTTCTAATGCGCCGATAAATTCACCCGGGTTCAAAAAGCCCTGTTCCGGATCGATCCAACGAGCTAGCGCTTCCATGCCGCAGAACGTTTCCGAAATCGTTCGCACCACCGGCTGGTAGTAAACCTTGATGTAGCCGTTCGCAATGGCATCGTCAATGTGGTTTACCACGTAATTGTGCAACATGAGTGTCCTGTGCAGGTCTTCGTCATATTGCCGGATAAATTTGTCGCCTTTTTTCTTTTGAATGTTGCAGGCGAGTTTCGCCTTTTCAATCGCGTCGAGAATATCGCTGTCTGTATCGGCCTCACAAATGCCCACGTAAAGGTCCATCGAAATTTTCGAAACCGTACCTTTAACGTATTTTCGAACTTCGCACAACTTTTCTTTGAGGTTGGCAATGTCTGCAACAACGACAAAATGGTCGTTCGTGCTACGGCATACCAAATCACTTGCAAACTGTTTTTTAAGCATGGCCGCAAAGTGAATCAAGAACTCGTTTCCGGAGCTAAAGCCGTTGGCATTGTTGTAAAGCTTCATCCCGATAATGTCGAAGAAAACCACTGCAGGGGTTTTACCTGCATTTAAAAGGCCCTCTACATAGTTTTCTCCGCGGATGCGGCAATACTCTAAATTCGGAAGCCCCGTCAGGGAATCGAAGAACCGGTCGGAATGATCGTTTACGCGCATGAAAATGGAGCGCTTGCCATTCCAGGAAATCTGCGACGCCTCTACAACCAGGTCTTTTCCCGAATACGGGCAGCGAATAATCGTCACCCCTTTTTCAAGGAGTTCTTCGACAAACAATGTATTCTGTTCGTTGGCAGGAAAGAAATATTCTTCGAACTTGATTCCCTGTTCATAGGGTCTTTTCGGTTTCCATAAAAGCGACATAGAAGGATTCACCATATAGATTTCGTGCGATTTCGCATCGAAAATCACAAACGGGTCCACCTTGGCCGTATTCAAAAGATCCACGACTACCGACGCGGGAATGTCGGATTTATCACGCAAAGTCATTGCTCCCACCTTAATTCATATCTTCTCTCTTGCATTAAATTAATTGATTATTCACAAAAAAGCAATTCTTTTTATACAAATATGTCGAAAAAAGAACAAAAACCACCCTTTTACGCATAAAAAAGCCCTGTTTTTGGAGTTCATATTCTTTCTATATTAGCATCATGATCTTGAATAAGGCTATACTCCCCAGTTTTATTTGTTCAATGGCATTTGCGCTAACGGCCTGCGTCGGCAATGCTCCCTCTCCCGAAACCAATCCCCAATCCGAACCAGCAAATGCAGCAGACATTTCTCAGCCCCAAGCAGGAACTAGTTCTGAAACAGACCAAATGGGCGACACCCAAGAAGTCTTCTCCAACTCCCAGACGTTGGACAACCACCGCCTGAACACGCCCGAAAATATTCCGACAGCGACCCCTGCCAACACATCCAATACGGACTCCGTTACACAGGCAGCGATTGCAGACCCCTACACCGCTATTCCGGTCATTGTCCAAAATATTTTCGACTACGCCAACACCTTGCACAAAGCGGGCTACACTGATTCTGCAACAGCATATCTGGAACGTTTCCGCGTGATTAAGCCCTTGTGGGAACAGTGGGAAACCAAAGCTGACTCCATGCTGAATGAATTCGGCAAAACCCGAGCCGAAAAGGCCAAAGCCTACGAGCCCATGGTTTTTCAAATCCAGAACATGAACCGCGCTAATTCCGATTACGACCTTGTAGCACAAACCGCCGACAGTTTGATTTCTCTTGCCCCGGGCGATTCGCTCACCCAGTGGGCAAAGGCACAGAAAGACATCGCCTACAAAAACACCCTCGCCAAGGCAAAGAAGGAATACGCAAGCATCAAGGAGCTTGCAGACAACCAGGCACAATTTGCTGAAGCCGAAAAACAAGCTGTGAAATTCCAAATGCGCTACCGCGACTTTGAAAACGACCTCCACATTCAGGCACTCATTGACCACATTCGCGAGTTGATGCAAACCACTAACGCTGAAGCCACCAAGTACTGGGAATCCCACAATCCGGCACAGGCGCTGGCCCAAGCAGACACACTCCTGCAAAAAGAAAAATTCGGTGAGGCCAAGGAGCTCTTGAACAAGCTCAAGGCCAGCAAGTTGCGCAAAGAAGCCAACGAGCTATACCAAAAACTGGCGGATACTTACTGCACCAAGCAGCGCAAGACAACGAGCCAAGTTTTTGCCAAGGCGCAAAAGCAGAAGGATCCGGCCAAAAAGAAGAAGCTGTTGCAAGATGCCATCGCTCCACTGGACAAGTGTCTCACGGAATACCCAGACAATCCGCAGAAGCAGAAGGTCATCGAAAACAAGCAGTTCCTAGAAAAAGAAGCAATCCGCTAACTTTAACCTTTAAAAATAAATTCTTTACTTATATTCGTCGCCGCGCAGCGGTTTTCGTAATAACTTGTATTTCGTCTTGATTGCGGTGCGAAGCAGCGGCCAGCCGACTTTGTAGAACGCCTTTTGCCAGATTTTATCGATGGCTTGCGTCGTAGAGCTTCCGACATGTTTCGGGAGCCATTCTTTTTTAAAGTCGGGAGCAAGACCGGCGTCTACAACCATTTTATGATAATTGGCATTTAAAGCCTTATAGGCACCGTGGCGAATAAAGTGAACTTTTTCTTTAAAGTTGAATCGGCACTGCAACAGTTTGCGCTTGATGAAACCGCCCCCCTGTGCAATCAGCTCAGGATAAGCGAACATAGCAGGTAAATGAGTGCTGTAAAGCGAAGCTGTCTTGATTTCGGCTTCGTCGAAAACATTTGCTAGGCCAATTTCCAAACGGTGCACTACATCGTAGAAAGTTTCTTGTTCAGGCGTTTCCAACAGGTGCAGGTAAAAGGCGCCCAGGGCTTCTTGTTTTAGATACAAGAAGAACGATTGCAAATGCGGACGAATTTCGTCGTTTTGCGTAAGCGATACTACGTCGGCTGTACTAGATTCAGCGCGACGGATAAAGTCGGCAAAATTGTTCTGGAAGTAAACGATGGAATCGTTCGTGAGCAGCAGACGAGTGATGCTGTCGAATTCCACAAGGTCGTTGCGCCCGTTAGCGAGGTCTTTCAGGAACCTGCGCCACATGCCAAAATCAAACCCGTGATTTTCGGTCAGGTAAAGCTTAATTCCGTTGTCTTCCAGGAACGACATCGTCTCTGCGGAAAGCGGGCGCTTGTTGGTGAGCAGTACGACGGTAAAGTCGGTCTCGGCGAGGTGCTTTAGCGCAAAGCGCACATACCCGGGAAGGTTTTCCCCGGTCTGGTAGCTTGCGTAAAGAATGACCTTGCCGTTACTAGACATAAATTACCTTCTGCCGCCGCGTCCGCGGCTTTGGCTGCGGCGCTCCCCCTTGCGGGAGCCGCCCCTACGCGGCTTGCTTGCGACGTGGAACCCTTCGCGGTCGTCGCGGGATGCGCCACGGGAATTTCCGCCCTTGCCGCGAGAACTGCGGCCAGAACGTTCGAAGCTCGGGGCGTCGGAATCAAACCTGCCGCCGCGTGATTTTCCGCGGCCGCCACGGTTCATGTGGCTGTGTGCCGAAACGAATTCCGGAACATCATCGTCAAAGTCTTCGTCGGGCTGGCTCACGTAACCGAGGGCTTCCGCCGCGGCGGCGCGGTCAGCGCGTTCGCGAACGTCGCGGTTGCGGTAGTCATCTTCGCCCTGACGGCGACGCTTCTTCGGTTCGCTAGAGAGCTTTTCGATAATGCTGAAGTCCGCCTGACCGCGCAGAGGGTCCACCCTCAAAAGGCGCACCAGCACCTTGTCGCCGCGGCGGAACGTACGCCCGCTCTTCTTGCCGAAGGCAAGTCCCTGATCCGGGTTGAATACGTAGAAGTCATCGCCGGCAATGTCGCGGAAACGCACCAGGCCTTCGGCAATCGGGTCGGCGATAGAAACGTAGATGCCCCATTCCTCGATGCCCGAGACAGTTGCCTCGAAGTCGTCGCCGATGTGGCTCTTCAAAATCCAGCAGCTGCACACCTTGATGGCAATGCGTTCGGTTTTCTGGTTCTTGACTTCGTTTGCCGAAATCAAGTCGCAGACTTCGATCACGCTGTTCTTGCGTTCGGCGGTAATCTCGGCACCTTTGCGCGCGAGTTCACGGTGGCACCACAAGTCGGCGTAACGGCGAATCGGGCTGGTAAAGTGCGCGTAGTCCTGCCAGTTCAAGGCGAAGTGGCCGAAGCTGTTGCTGTCGTAATGCGCCTTCTGCATGCTGCGCAGAATGCGGTTGGTCAAAGTCTCGTCGCCCTGGGCACGCTTCACCAGGTGCTCGTACAGCTTGAATGCCGTCGGGTTCAGGTTCGTGTCGCCGCTGCGGGGCTTGCCCAGGTCGCGCAACATCACCGGAGAATCCTTGAACAGGTCCGGGTACATGTAGTACAATTCCATGATGTCCTTGGTGTCCGGCGCCTCATGGATACGGTAGATGCCCTGGAGCTTACGCTTCTTGAGTTCCTTCGCGCAGCAGTTGTTCGCAATGAGCATGCATTCTTCCACCCACGAGTTAGATTCGTCGGTCGTGCGCGGGTAAATCTTTTCGGGTTCGCCTTTCTCGTTGAACTTGCAGCCGAATTCGGTGCTCTGGAATTCCAGCAGGCCATCCTTGGTGCGGTTCTGCTTCAAAAGCGCCGTCACCTCGGCGAGCGCCTTGATGTCGTCGTCGCCGTTCTTCATCATTTCCATCGCCTGTTCGTAGGTGATGGACTTGGTAATCTTCACGATACTGCGGTGGAAGTCCCAGCTGAGCACGTTCGCGTGCTTGTCGAGTTCCATCATGCAGGTGAATGCACAGCGGTCAACGCCCTGATGCAAGCTACACACATTGCTCGAAAGCTTTTCCGGGAGCATCGGCACGGCCGTCCACGGCAGGTACTGTGTGTAGCTCCTTTCCAGGGCCTCTTCGTCGAGTTCGGAACCTTCCGGTACGTAGTAGCTCACGTCGGCAATGTGCACGCCCAGCTTGTAGCCGCCCTTTGCAGTGCGTTCCACGCTAATGGCGTCGTCATGGTCCATGGCGCCTTCGGGGTCAATGCAGAGAATCGTGAGCTGCCTGTAGTCCACGCGGCCCTTGAAATCCTTGCCGCACGGTTCCTTGACGCTGTCCACATACTTCTTGATGGCGGGGCTGAAGTCCTTCGGCAAGTTCGCGTCTTCCATGAACTTTGTCTTGACTTCGTCCCAGCTGATGTTCAGCGCTTCGGCGCTGCGGTCTACCTTGGCCAAATAGCTGTGCTTGAGTTTCGGGTGCGGGTACAGAGTGAAGCTGATGGTTTCGCCTTCCTTGCCCGGAGCCTGTCTGCGGTGGCACATCTCGTACACCTTGCCGGTTTCGAGTTCGTGCACTTCCCATTCTTCTTCGCCCGTCTGGTGCAGAATGCCGCGCTTCACGCGGGTCTCGTTCTGCTTGTCGTTCTGCCTGCGGCTGCGGGCACCCGGACGGCGGTTGTCTTCGGGGTACTGTTCCGCAATCTTCTTGACGCGCTTCTCGCGCTTTTCTTCGACACTTTCGCCATCGCCCAGCTGGTATTCCTTATGGCTGGTGCGTTTCAACAGTCCGCGATCTACCATGTCGGCGAGCATCTGCTTGAAAGCCAACTTCTGTTTCTTGGGAAGGCCAAGTGCGCTACGCAGGCGGCTACCGACCATCGGTTCGTCGCGCAGAATTGCAATAATCTGTTCTTCGCTAGGTAAATGCTGAGCCATGCTAGGCCTCCTTGTTTGCCGCGGTGGCGGCGTCGGCCCGTCTGTACGGCAAGGCCGAAGAAATCATGTTGTGAATCTCGTCGCGCAACTGAGTGGCGGACTTGTTTTCAAAACTTTCCGGGGTCTGGAGTGGATGGACCACGATCTTGACCACACCCGGGGTCATTGCCCACTTGGTCTTGGAAAGTCGCTTGCCGCTATCGACAATCGTTACGGGCAAGAGCGGGAACTTGTTTTCCTTGGCCATACGGAAAATGCCGTTCTGGAACGGGAGCATGTGACCGTCGTTGCTGCGGTGCCCTTCGGGGAATACGGAAATGGTCACGTTGTCTTCGAGGCGCTTCTTCACGATGGCGCCCATGCCAAGGTTCTTGCGCGGGTTCTTGTGTACGGGAATGCAGCCGATCTTGTTCAGTACCCAGCCGAATACGGGAATCTTCCAAAGTTCAGCTTTTGCGATGAACGAGGTAATCGTGATGGTGGGCCAGAGAACGTTGATGTCCAAAAAACTCTGGTGGTTTGCGACAATGACGAATTGCTTGTGGTCGGGAATGTTTTCCTTGCCTTCGATTTCGACCTTGATGCCGAACAGTTTAAAGGTGGTGTTAAAGAAGGGAATACACACGCGGGTGCTGTCGGCCCAACGGCGACAGAGAACGCCCCTGTAGAACATGTACGGGAGACCGATAACGAACAGACAGATTGCGATATTCAAATAGTAGAGAATTGCGCGAATAAAAGCCATAATAATCCATATAATATGAGTTTACACCCATAATGTATATTTTTTATGGGCGGTGGAACAGAAAAATTGTAAAAAGATTGTGGCTTACTTTATTTTCCAGTCGAGGGTCTGGCCCGCGGCAAGCGGAACGACTCCACTGACGATGGTAGGAACGGTCCACGATTCCTTGACCACTTCGATCTGCTGCGTGGTGCGCGGAAGACCGTAGAAGTCGGCGCCGAATCCTGCGATGAAGTTCGGAAGCTTGTCAAGGTGACCCGCACGTT
>Ga0310695_10007800_pt1 | contig 16884 bp, 10 predicted proteins | sample RumenRJG_04DNA_FD_203882 | JGI IMG/M metagenome (GOLD analysis project Ga0310695, IMG submission 203882) | Bovine rumen microbial communities from Lethbridge, Alberta, Canada - RJG_04 (v2) (version 2) | ecosystem: Host-associated > Mammals > Digestive system > Stomach > Rumen | place: Canada...
ATAATCCACCTGTGATACGCTTCTTGTTAATGTTAAACGATGTCATAGCCATACCAGAACTCCTTTCGCTTTTAATGGCACACGCCATTGTTTTTCTGATCAAGTCGCTTTCCTTGTTCAATAAGCTTATTCATCTGCTTTGCCCGCTTTCCAAGTTCATTATGTCTTTTAGACAACCTCAAAATTTCTTCATATGTTTTTTCTGCCAATTCAGAATGATGTGACGGAGACCTCTTCTATGCAGCACTTATATGGAAGGGTCTGACCCTTTTAGTCCTCTGCCTCTCATAGGAACTGCCTCATTAGATCATTCTACGTTAACATTTCCTTTACTATTAACTTTTGAATAGAATTTAACGGCTTTCTACTGCTGATAATATATCTTGCAAATTGGTCTTTTACATTCTCATGATTTACAAAGATTATTGCATTTGCAGCTTCTTCAAGCAATTTTTTCTTGCTCTCTCTATCTGGTGTATCTGGGAGTGACACCAGTATATCATGCAATGTATCAAGCTTTTGTGCCAATGTCATGATTATTCATTCCTTTATAAAAGTGGGACTAGGGCTAAAGCTCCCGTACCACCAGTGCTTACTACATAAACTACTCCCCCAACTACCACTAACGTTCCTATTGCTAATTTATTTTCATTAACCCATTTAACAGCTTCATCAATACATTCAAACATAACAGCGGTTAGCAGTATGGGGGACAGTCCCCTTCAAGTCCCCGCACAGTCTCTTTCATGTGTAATTATTTTCGCTAGGCGCGCGCCGAGCGCAGGTTGAACGCGAAGAAGAGCGGGCGGTACACGCCTTCCATCACGGCCACGCGCTCGAACGTGCCCTTCGCTCGGTCGTACGCGAAGCTGCACACGCGCCAGCTCTCCTTCAGTCCCGCAAGGCAGAACCTGCCGCCTGGGAAGAACTGGAAGTCGCGCGGGAAGGATCCGCCAAGGCGCGCGTTGTTCAGAAACTCCATCGCGCCCGTGGCGGGATCGATGTTGAACACGCTGATCGAATCGTACCCGGAGCGGCTTATGTCGCGGTTGGAGCAGAAGAGCTGCGTGCCGTCTTCGCTCACCTTGATCGCCGCCGCCTTGCACGCCTCCATCGCCTCCTTGGACGTGAGAAGCGGCAGCGTGGCCACATGCTCGAAGCCCTCGCCCGTGTAGCGGAAGCTCGCAACGAGATTCCCCAGCTCGAACACCACGTACGCGAACTTGCCGTTCGGATGGAACACGATGTGGCGCGGACCCGCCCCGGGCACGAACTTGCGCGTGTCGATGCACGCGGCCGGCACAAGCTTCATGCCCTCGGCGCGATTGGCAAAGTCATACGCCATCACCTTGTCGAGCGTGAGATCCACCACCATCTGGAAGCGTCCGTCGGGCGTCACCACCGAACAGTGCGCGTGAGCGCGGTCCTGCCGCGGCTTGTTCGGGCCGTCGCCCTCGTGGCGCACCTGGCAGCGCGCGTTCACCTCGCCCGCCTTCCCGGCGCACGCAGGATCTATCGAGCCGTCGGCCTTCAAGTCGGCATAGCCCGCCGTGCCGCAGCTGTATTCGGCATATACGAGCGCCTTCTCCGAAGGATCGAGCGAAACATGGCACGGCACCGTCCAGCCCGTGGGAATCTCGTTCATGAACGTGAGCTTCTCGCCAACAGCCCCGCCCAGGCTGAACGCCGCAAGTCCGCCGTTGCGTCCACCGGGACCAAACGCCTTGCGCCCCAGCACGGAGTAGAGACGCGTGCCATCCCTGTTCAGCGCCATGTAGGTGGTGTCCGCGTACGCATCGTATGCGGCAAGCGTCTTGAAATCGCCAGTATCCGCATCGCATTCGAACACGTGAATGCCTTCATTGCGGTTTTCGCCCGTGGCGCTGCCTACGTATGCGGTGTACTTCATAGCGGAATCTCCTTTTTCTGTGGAAGCTCTCTGGCTCTGCCGCGCTCACGCCATCGCCTTGTATTCGGCCTTTATCACCTCGTCGGCGCGTGCGAGCACCTCCTTAAGAGTGCCCGTCTTCACACGGTGCCAGAGCTTGAGGTCGTCGAGATCGGCCACAGTCACGCCATGGCCGCAGTCGTCGTAGAAGGTGTCGATGTTGCGCGGCACGCCGAGGTCCACCATCAGCACGTTGCGGTCCAGCACGGCGGCGCTCATCTCGCGCGTGACGACGGGACGCGACGAGTCCACGGCCGAGAGCACGATGTCCGCCTCGGCAAGCGCAGCCCCGATTTCGCCAAGCTGCACAAGCTTCGGCGCCACACACGCCACGGACGCGAACTCAGGTCCCGAGAGGTCCGGCACGTTCACGTGGTACGCCCACGTGACCCTGCATCCAAGGCGCAGAAGCGCCGCCACGGCGCCGCGGCCCACCATGCCCGTTCCCACCACGAGAACGTTCGTCTTGTCGTCCACTCCGCCATGCACTCCGAGATAGCGCACCGCAAGCTGGTCGATCTCCGTCACACGCAGCAGCCCCTCCACCTCGTGGCGAACGGCCTTCGAGACGCGCAGCACCTCGGCGCCCGTGAAGCGCACTGCCCCCGCGCTCCACTTGCGCTCCTCCGCCTCGGCGAGGGAATCCTTCAGCTGCGAGACGATGTGGAACTCGCCGAGCAGGGACGACTCAAGCCCGCTCGCCACTCTCACGAGATGGCGGAACGCGTCGAATCCGCGCATCTCGAAACGCTCGCTCTCTGCAAGTCTGTCGAACCCCGCCAGCCGCCGCAGCGTTGCCGCCACAAGCGGATCGTGCGCCGCCACCGCCACTATCTCCACGCGGCTGCATGTGTTGAGAATGAAGAACTCGCGCACTCCGCGCACGCGCCCCATCAGCGCGCCCAGCTCGGCACGCTCCTCCGGCGGCAGATGGTACGGCGCGCGCTTGCGGCTCGGCAGCACTGCGTCGCTGGTACCTATCACCAGAAGCTCCAGATCGCGGCGCTCGCCGAGGGCGCTCTCGATCTCCTTCTTTGCGTCGCGCGCCGCCGCGCAGCTCTGCCCGCTCGTGGATACGGCCACCGTCAGCTCGCCGATCCGCGTGACTGCGGGCGTGGTGAAGTCGCCGTCGCTCCAGTTCATGTCGGCGCAGCAGCACGGCACGCGCGCAAGGCGCGCCTCGTCGAGAACGGCGCGGTTTACGTGCTTGTCGTCGGTACAGGCGAACACCACCAGCTTTCCTGCCACGTCGCCAGGCGCAAATGCGCGCCTCTGCCACGAGATGCGCCCTTCCTCCGCAAGCGCCTTCAGCTCGTCAACCGCCTCGGGGCACACAAGCTCCACCTCCGCGCCGGAGTCCAGAAGGCCCTTCGTCTTGCGAAGGCCCACGCGCCCTCCGCCCACAACGAGGGCTTTGCGTCCGTCGATTATGAGGTTCAGCGGAATCGTGTTCCTGTGTGGACGCCCCTCCCTATGCATCCTTCACCCTTCCGAAGATGTTTCCGTAGCGGTTTAGGTTCAGCGCCTCAACGAACGACGCGATCTTCGTGACCGTGGAACACGGGTCGATCGAGGCGTCCATGCAGTCGCCTTCGAGAGAGAGGAGCGGGCATTCCGCCGCGTCTAGCGTCTCGCGCAGCAGCTTCGAGAACGCCCTGTCGGCGAGCGAGCAGCGCCCGAATCCGTGCGTGTAGAGGATGACGCCGTTGAACTTGCCCGCGGGTATTGCACGCCGCACGTACTCCACGCGCTGCGCGGGGTCGAGGAAGCCGGACTGCAGCAGCCTGCGCGCGAGCGAACGGTACGGATCCTTCGGGTCGAGCGGATCCCACCCAACGAAGTTCGTCTCCTCGAACACGATCGGCGCGTTGCAAGTGGTCTCTATGAACGTGAGATGCTTCGTATCGTAGAACGGCGGCAGATGCAGCCACAGCAGGCGATGCGTGTCGTCTATCGAGTAGCGGCTCTCGGCCCACTCCTTCTTCTGCAGAAGCTCCTCGAAGTACGCCTTCTGGATGTCCACGAGATCCTGCGTGCCCCAGAGCTGCGAGAAGACGACCGCGTTGTAGACCGCCTCGCTGCCGCGCACGAGCGGAGGCGAGGTGAAGCGCAGATGCGCGCACTTCTTCGCGAGTTCGGCGGCCTCGTTGGAGAGGTTGCATGCCTCCTCGAGGCGGGCGGGGTCAAGCTTCGTGCCGAAGGTCTTCTCCATGAGCGCCACGGACTCCGCAAGGCCGTCGGCTATCGTCTCCACCGCCGCGCGGCTCTGCGCGCTGATCGGGGTCTGGAGAGAGTACATGCGCTCGGGGATTCCGTATTCGCGCGCGAGGTCGGCGAAGACGCGCTCAGCCTGCTGGCACGGCTGCATCGTGGAGACGATGTAGTCGGGCTTCTCGAGATCCATTCCCTCGAGCATTCTGAGGAACGAGCACGTCTGGCCGTCGAAGCCCTTCTGCGCGGCCTTGCCGAGCGCTTCCTTCACCTTGTCGGCCTTGCGTCCGAAAAGCGCAGCGTACGTCTCGAGCGTGCGGATGCGGCATCCCATCGCGTTGAGGATCTCGGTGGGGAAGAAGAGATTACGCCACACGAGCGGCTTCGACTTGTCGGTTGAGAAGAAGTCGCGCCGCGTCGCCTTGATGCGCAGCGTCACGGATTTGCCGCGCGTGGGCTCGTACTCCACCTTCGCGAGGTCGAGCTTGCCGGAGTCTCTCAGATCATGCAGCTGGCGCGCGATCACAGCCGCGCCAAGAGCGCCCATCACCTCGTGGTACTGCGGAATCACGATCTCGCTGCCGGTGAGCTTCTTTAGGAAGAACGCCACGGCCTTGTTGAATGCAACGCCGCCCTGGAAGAGGATCTTGCGCCCGGGCGCGTTGAGAAGCAGCTGCCCCACGGAGTTGAGGATCGTACGGGCCTGGGCCTTGCACGCGCCGGCGAGGAGGTCGCCGATCGGAACGCGGTTCTTGAACTTGTTGATGGAGGTCGCCGAGAGAACGGCGCATACGGAGCTGAACTCCGTGTCGGAGGAATAGTTCACCTTGTCGGCCACGTCCTCCACCTTCACGCCGAGCTTGGCTGCGACGGAATCGAGAAAACTTCCCGTGCCAGCGGCGCACACGCCGGACATCATAGACGTCCAGAGCTTCATGGTGGGGTTGTACACCATGCACTTGGAGTCCTGTCCTCCGCAGTCGATGATCGCATCCACATCGGGATGCAGGAACTTCGCGCCCGCCACATGCGCCGTCACCTCGCTCACCTGGAAGTCGAACGGGATGAACCGGCGAGTGTCCTCCACGATCTGGCTGCCTGTGACCACCACGGCGGCGAGGTCGCGGAACGACGATAAGCCCGCCACCTTCAGGAACTCGAGCGCAAGACGACGCGACGCGCCGCCACCGCAGGCGCCGCATCCCGAGCAACGCCCGGTGCATGCGACCTTGCCGGAATCCACTGGCGTCGTGCGCTTGTACACCGTCCGCACGACCTTCCCGTCCTCCGCAAGGAGCACGGCCTTGAACGTCGTGGAGCCGATGTCTATTCCCAGATACTTCTTTTGCATGGCTGGTCTGTCAGGTTTCCTATTCTGCCGAAATGCCTATATTGTACCATCTACCAGCCATTCACGCAATGATTTTGCGGCATCGAATGTCCGCATTCAACGGCGAAATATGGTATAATCTTCTCATGGCAGAAATTCCGAAAACATCAGTATCGCTTCTCACCGTACTCGCAAACGACACCGCAAACGCACGGTGGTTCGAGTTCTACAACGCATACGAAGGCCCAATGCGCGCATTCCTTGCAAGCAAATACCCTGCGCTCGAGGCAGAGGACATCGTGCAGGAGACCATGATCGCCCTCGTGAAGCGCCTCCCCACATACCATTACACCCCCGACGAGCGCGGACACTTCCACAACTACCTCATAGGCATCCTGGACCACAAAGCCGCGGACGCCGTACGCCGCTACAAACGGCAAATACGCGCCACGCAGGCCGCCCAGACCGCGGCAGAGACCGCAGCGCCGCAGGAACCCCCTCCGTATGCGGAAGACGAGGCGTGGATGAACGCTGCCAGGGAAGCAGCCATAGACCAGCTGATGGCGGACGACTCCCTCGCGCCAAACACCCGCATGATCTTCGAGCACGTGGTCCTTCTCCACGAACCCCCGGAAACTGTCGCCGCAACATTCGGCACCACTCGCAACAACGTAGACCAGATAAAGTCACGCCTCACCGCAAGACTAAACACGATCATCGAGGCGATGACAAAGGAAAATGACTAAAAAGTTTGAAAGTTTGAGAGTTTCTGGTTTCGAAGTTTCTGGTTTCTGGTTTCTGGTTTCGAAGTTTCTGGAGGCTGCTTCTAACATCCAAAACCAGCCACCCAACCACCCAACCACCCAACCACCTAACCAGTAAGTCATAGGCAGTCGAGGAGCATCTTGGCGCGTTTGTTGCCCTGGCGGGCCGCAGCCTGAAGCCAGAGCTCGGCGCTGTTGAGATTCTTTCTGGTGCCGCGGCCTTCCATGTAGCATTCGGCAAGTAGCACCTGTGCGGGAGCATGGCCATGCTCGGCGGCATAGCGGGCAAGGTTGAAGGCCTCCACTTCGTCCTTGTCAACGCCGAAGCCGTGCATGTAGCAGAAGGCAAGGTTGCTGATGGCGGAAAGATTGTGCGCCTCGGCGGCACGGGAGAACCAGTCCACTGCCACAGTGAAGTTCTTGGGGCAGCCCCACCCGCGCAGGGCGCAGAGCCCAAGCGAATCTTCAGCCTCGTGGCTACCAGACTCGGCGGCACGCTTGTACCAGGAGACTGCCTCTTCGCGGTTGGTGACGGTGCCGCGGCCGTAGAAGAACGCCTCGGCCACCATGAGCTGCGCATCCATATTGCCCTTCTCGGCAATCGGCAGAAGCCGGTTGAGATGCTCTTCGTCCGTCTCGTCAGGAAGGGTGCGCAACGACTCCGGCGTCACACGTGAACTCTCGCTGCCGGACACATCGGTCGGCGGTTCGGGCGGAGGAGGCGCAGGGCGAGATGGTGCAGGGCGTATCAGCAGAGCGGCGGCGAGCATGCCGGCAAGCACCACCGCACCCGCGGCTGTCAAGATGCGCGGCAGATTGCGCCTGCGCACCGCACGCGCAAAGTCGTCCGCAGTCGGATAGCGGTCGTCGGGCGACTCCTGCGTTGCGCGACGCACGATCCCCAGCCACACTCCAGGCGGCCGGCCTTCAAAGCAGGCCATCAACACCTTGCCAAGCGAGAACACGTCGCTGCGGGCAGTGGCCTCGCCCTTTATCAGCTGCTCCGGCGCAGCATAGCCGATGGTGCCCACCCCCACCGGCCTTCCGTTCACGAGCGACAGAGCCGACGGACGCGCCCCGGCGTCTACGTCTTCCATCTTCTTCACGAGCCCGAGGTCTATCAGCACCGGCTCACCGTTGCGGCGGCGCAGAATGTTCGCCGGCTTGATGTCGCGATGGACGTATCCCGCGGTGTGCAGACGCTGCACCGCCTTCGCCAATGCCACGATGAAGCGCGGCACCTCGCCGCGCTGCAGCGGCAGCAGAAGAGGCTGCAGGTACTCCATCACATAGTAGGGGCTGCCCCCGCACACGCCGCTTCCGTAGAACGACGGCAGGTCGCGCGACTGCAGAAAGCGTATGGCGTCCATCTCCGCCAGAAAGCGTTCGCGTATGACGTTCTGCGCTCCCTCCACTAGAAGCTTGAGTGCGCCCTCGCGCCCAGTGCGCGTGTTGACCACTCGGTAAACCTCGGCGGAAAGACCCTTGCCAAGAAAGGCCTCAACGCGCCATTCGCCAACCACCGCGCCCAGCGTGAACCGTCCGTGGGATATTGGACGGCTCGGAGGACGGGCATTGAGCCACGCCTCTAGAGAGATGGCGTTCACGCTAGCACACACCGCGCGAGGAGGTGCGGTAGAACTGCACGAGCTCGCGTACCTCGTCCAGTGGCTCCACGTCGTTCTCCACGCGCTCGAGGGCCTGTGAACGGTTGAGTCCGCTGTGGTAGATGAAGCGGAACGCCTCCTTGAGGGCGGAGATGACCTCCGCCGAGAAGCCGCGGCGGCGCAGGCCCACCACGTTCGGGCCGATCACCTTCAGTGCGCCGTCCACCATGTCGCAGAGCATGAAAGGCGGAACGTCCTGGCGGATTTTCGACATCCCTCCAACCATCGCGTGCCTGCCGATGCTGCAGAACTGGTGGGACGCCGCGCAGCCGCCGATGATCGCCCAGTCCTGCACGTGCACGTCACCCGCAAGCTGCACGCTGTTTGAGCAGATCACGTGGTCGCCGAGGATCACGCCATGCGCCGCATGGCAGTAGGCCATGAAGAGAACGTCGTTGCCGATCACGGTCTTCTCGCCGTCCGCCGTGCCGAGATGCACGGTGGCGAACTCGCGGATCACTGTGCGGTCGCCGATCTCGACGAACGAGACGCTGCCGTCCTTGTACTTGAGATCCTGGGTCTTCATGCCTATGCAGGCGTACGGGAATATCTGGCAGTCCTCGCCTATCGTGGTGTGGCCGCGCAGTATGGCGCCCTGCTGCACCACGGTGCGCGCGCCAAGCTTCACGTGCGGGCCTACGCTCGCGTACGGACCAATCTCCACGCCTTCGCCGAGTTGGGCATTGGAGTCAACTATTGCGGTTGGGTGTATTGTGACTGACATTTCGATGCTCCTTTTTCCGCGCGTGACTAAAGGTTCTTCGGCACCAGCCAGCTTGCGAGCGCGAAGCACGCGACGACAGGCAGCCAGATGAGAACGTACGGATGTGCGGCGTAGTTCTTGGACATGCTCGTCATGAGGATCACGACGAGATAATAGCTGAGCGCCGTCGCAAGGGCTATCGCCATTCCGATCGAGGACTCCTTGCGCTGCGCGCGTATTCCCAGCGGGATCCCCACAAGAACAAAGCATATCGACGCGAACGCGAACACGAAGCGCTTCTGGAACTCTGTGCGCAGATCGCTCAGATGCCGCCGCATCGTCTTCCTCAGGAACTTGAGCTCCTTCTCGGCGGAACCCTTGCGGTGCCCCTCCTTGGCACGGCGTTCCGCGGCGGCCTGCGGGTTCTTCACGTCGGCACGCGCCTCGCGTATCGCGCCGAGCATCTCGAAGAAGCGGAAGTCCTTCTCCTTGCGCTTGTATGTGCCGTCCTTGAGCGCGTCCTTCACGCGGTACTGCACGCGGGCGGCGCGGGCCATGCCGGGGTTGTGCTCGTCCACCGGGTCCACGGTCACACCGTGCAGGTCCAGCACCACGTCGCGCCCCTCGCTGGTGACGAGCGCCTTGGACGCGGTGACCATGCGGTCCATGCGCGGATTGGTGAAGTCGACCACGATGAGGTCCTTGAGCCACTGCCCCTCGCGCTCCTCGAAGTAGAACTTCACCTTCGGGAAGTCGTCGATCACGCGCCCCGGCTCGAGCAGCTCTAGGCCCGCGCCCACCGAGATGCGCCTCGCCAGATCGCGGCGCACCTCGTGTCCGCGCGGCACTATCTCGTTGTTCACGAAAAGGCCGAGCAGCGTGCAGCATGCGGCGAAGATGAGCGGAGCGCGCATAATGGTGATCAAATTGATTCCGCAGGCGCGCATGGCGGCCACTTCGCTGTCGGCCGAGAGGCGGGAGAATACGAGAATCGACGCGACAAGCAGTCCAAGCGGAATCGTCCACTGCATCGTCTCTGGGAAACTCACGAGCGCGAATCTGCCCACGAGCCTCACCGGAACCCCCTGCAGCATGTATCCCACGATCTGCACCATCAGGCCAATCGTGAGCACAAACGAAAGCACGAGAAACGCAAGAAAGAAGGACGACAGAAACGCCCCGAAGACGTATTTTTCGATCGTCCTCATTCGCCGCCCCCGCCGAAGTTCCACTGCAGGCCGATGCACACCGTGTACATTTCGCTGCAGGGCGAGTCGATGCCCAGCATCGCCTGGGCGTCGAAGCGCAGGTCGAGACTGTCGGTGAGATGATAGAACGCACCCACGCCCACGGTCGGTCCCGTCGCCGTTCGGTGCGAACCGTCGGCGAACACATGGCGCGCGCCGAAGCGCGTGGCGGCGCCCAAGGTGACGAACGGGTCGAAGCGTTCGCATCCGAAGAGCTTGTCGAACGCCTCCCAGCCGTTCATGTGCATCACGAGCCGAGCCGCCACGCCGGAGAGTGCATCATGCCCCGCGCGCGTGGAGGCGTTGGGCGCGCATGCGGCCTCGAGCTCCATCTCAGTGTAGTCGCTCCACGCCGTTCCCACACGCACCGCCACGTCGGCCGCGCGGCGTACGGACGCCCCGCCGCCCGGCAGCAGCATGCCGCCCGCGACGCCCACGTAGCTGCGCGACGTGAGCCAGACGGCCTCCGGCTCGTTTGGGTACGCCGCACCGGAGCACATCAAGGCTGCGGCAAGAATGGAAAGCGAAAAGAACTTCATTTCTTCACCATCTCCGTTATCGCACTCAGGAACTGGTTCACGTCGGTGAAGCGGCGGTACACGGACGCAAAGCGTATGTACGCCACCTCGTCGAGCTCGTGCAGGCGCTCCATCACAAGTCGGCCTATCTGGTCCGATGCGACCTCCTCACCCTCCAACGCCGACATCACGCCGCCGATGAGGTCCTGCACCTTCGCCTCTGGGATGGGACGCTTCTGGCAGGCGATGCGCACCGACTTCTCGAGCTTCTCGCGCTGGAACACCTCGCGCCTTCCGTCGCGCTTCACCACGAACAGGTCGTCGCGGTCTATCTCCTCGTGCGTCGTGAACCTGTGCCCGCACTTCAGGCACTCGCGCCTGCGCCGCACCACCGCCCCCTCCTTGGACGAGCGGGAGTCCAGCACCTTGTCGTCGTCATTGCCGCATTTCGGGCACTTCACCGCGTGGGCCTTTCAGTTCGAGCACGTCGTTTGGCGCACTACTTGCCGTTGGGGCACATCGTGCAGTGGCGGCAGTCGAGGTTGATGGGCAGCGGCGGCGGCTCGCCGTGGCGGCGCGCCCACACCGATCCAAGATGGTTGATGAGCGCGAGCAGCAGACCGAGCGTTATGAAGCCGCCAGCGGGCAGTATCGCGAGCACCACGGAGTTCGAGTGGATGTGCTTGATCGCGATGTCGCCCCACACCGTCAGCGAACCCGCGCCCACGATCTCGCGCACAGAGGCGATGAGTGCGAGTGCGAGCGTGAAGCCGATGCCCGTGCCGAGACCGTCGGCGATCGAGTCGATGACCCCGTTCTTGCATGCGAACGCCTCGGCGCGGCCGAGGATGATGCAGTTCACCACGATGAGCGGAATGAATATGCCGAGCGACTCGGACAGCGCCGGCAGAAACGCCTGCATCAGCAGGTCGATCGTCGTGACGAACGCCGCAACTATCACGATGTAGCACGGAATGTGCACGGCGCCCGGTATCACCTTCCGGAGAAGCGACACCAGCGCGTTCGAGCACACGAGCACGAACGACGCGGCAAGCCCCATCCCGAGAGCGTTTTCAAGGGATGTGGTCACCGCGAGCGTGGGGCAGAGCCCCAGCACCAGACGAAACGTGGGATTGTTCTTGAAAATCCCGTACCAGAATGCAAGCCATGTCTTCATGGCGGATAGTATATCATATTTCGCCGCGTTGTGCCACTTGCGCCCGCTAGCGGATGAAGATCGCCGTGCCGCTGCGGAACATGATCTGGATGTTGCCGTCCTTCATCGTCGCCTTGAACTGCTTCGTGTATGGCTGGCCGTTCACCGTCACCGCCACTGGCACGCTGGCTGCGAGATCAGCCGCCGCAAGGCCGTACGCAGGACTCACCTTGATCGCGCCCACCGCAGGCTCCGAGGTGAAGTCGACGTCGATTCCGCCAAGGTTCGCGAACATGTCGGCAGAAGCGTTCTCGAACGCAAGGAGTTTCGTGAGATCGTGCGTGCCGGGTGCCACGTTCGCGTAGGCGAGCTTCGCGCCCTTGAACTTGAACGGACCCGACACCGTAGCGCCAGTGCCTGTGGCCTTGACTGTTCCGTAAACCTCGGCCGCGCCTTCCATGACGTTGTTGGAGAGCTTCGCGTCAGAGGCGAGCGTCACGCCGCCCTGCACGTAGCCGTCGGGGCACACGGAGAGTGCAAGCGTTGCCTCGCTGAACAGCGTTTCAGCTCCGTCCGCAACCTGGTAGGAGACTGGCTGCTTGTTCTGTCCGCTCCACGGTCCGGCGTTGCCGGTGAAGTCCGCCGTCTGGATGCGGAACTTGTGCCAGCCCTGCGCGAGCGTGACCGTGTAGGAGAGCGTGTTGTTGCTGTCGCCCGTCAATCCCGAATCCACGCCGTCGATCCAGAGCGCCGCGCGGTCGTCGTAGTTGCTGCGGAACGTCCATGCCTTGCCCGCGTTCTCCGCCGTCACGAAGAACCAGCCCTCGTAGCGGTTGACCGTGTAGGTGTTGATCCACGTCGTGTCGTCGTTGCCGTACCACGTGAGCTTCTGCAGGTTGTTCGTGATGCAGCGGAAGTCCCATGCGAAGTCGTTCTTGAACGTATTGGCCGTGACGTCGGAGGCCGAACCCTTGTAGTGGCTCCAGCAGACCGTGTTCGCGTTGTTCGGATCGCCCATGTCCGCAGCTGGACGCATCTTCAGGTTCTTCACGTTGAAGCGCGCGTAGGCTGACATCGTAGGATCCTTGTAGCCGACCGTATGGTATGCGTGGTTGGCGGCCGGACCGAATCCGCCGGTGTTGTCGGAGATCACATGGCGGAAGGAGTGCCAGCCAGCCGTCGTGATTTCCTTCGTGCCCGTGACGGTGTCGCAGTCCGCAGTCGCGATCATCACCTGCTCGCCGTCAATCCACAGCGCAACGCGGTCGTCGCACCTGCCCTCGAACGACCATGTGCCGGTCTTGGACTCCTCGACATAGAAGTGTCCGACGGCATACGTCTCGGTGTAGTTCATGTCTCCAAACGGGCGTGCCGCCTGAGCATAGTTCGTGAAGAGCAGCGTCTCGTCGTGCGTGATCGTGCCGCGCGTGGTGCCGCCGGGCTTCTTGTTGAATCGGCCGACGATGCTGTTCGCGCTGCTCAAGTCGCGGTCGCCGAAATCACGCGCGGTGAAGACGGCGCTGCGGTCGGTCGCAATGTTGACGATCGCCTTTGCGCCCTCGCCGATGTCAAGGCCGCCGAGAAGCGACGCCGCGCCCTCGAGGCCCGCCGTGAAACCGTCGCCAATAGTCCACTTGCCGCCGATGACGCCCTGCATCTCCTTGTTGCCGACGAGCGTCCCCGTGCCGTTGAGCGTCACGTCGCCGTCGCCCGTCAGCGCGGTGTTCCATGTCGCCGTCGTGCCGTCCGCCTGGGTGAGCGTCCAGCCGTTCGCGTCGCCGTCCTTGAAGCAGGTGGAGATGAAGTGCGGGATCGACCAGTTGGCGGTGGCGTTGAACTCGCCGCCCTTCAGCACGATCTGTCCTTCGTCCGTGTTGTCCTCGAACCGCGCAAGGAATCCCGAGCCGCCGTAGGTGAACGTGCCGCCGTTCTGGATGAAGCGCGATGTGTTGCCGCCGCCGAACGCATTGCTGCTGTTGCGAAGGCGGATCGGCGCCTTGGGGACGTTCATCGTACCGGAATTCATGATGAAGTCCGAGTGCGGTCCGTCGTGGGCGATGTAGAAGAGGTCTTCGGTGAGGTTCACCGTGCCGCCGTCAACGGTAAACACAGACTTGATGCTGCCGCTCGTGCTCGTGCCGTTGTCGCCGACGCAGATCTTTGTCGTCGTGAGCGTCGAGCCCGCCCCGATTGTGACGTAGCCGGAGGCGATGCCGCCCCAGCCCAGATAGAAACCGCCGGAGCTACCGGTCAGCGCGCCGATGTTGATCGTCGAATCGAGGAACGTGACGTCAACCGTGGAGTCGGCAACGTCCGCCACGCCGAATGCGAAGGCGTTGATGTTCGCGCCGGTGTACGTGCCGCTCTGGCGGAGGTGCACGATTTCAGAGCCTCTGGCTCCGTTCAGCGTCCAACCGCTCGTCGGCACGCCGCCTTCCAGATTCGCAGTGCCACCCGAAACCCCCAACGTGCCGTTGATTGCGCCGGTGTAAACTGCCGTGCCTGAGGCATGTGTAAGCGTCGCGCCGGAGGCGACCGTGATGGGGCCGCCGATCGTGGGCGTACCGGCGCCGATACTGATGGTGTTCGCGCCCGAGTCCGCCACAATGGGAAGCGAACGGGGATAGGCGTTGTAGAAGATGATCTTTCCATCCGCAAGGTGGACGCCGTCGGAAATGTTGTACGTGTAGGTTTCCGGTCCCTCAAACTGCACCACGCCTCCGTCCGCAATCAGAAGCGAACCGAGCGTCACGTCGGTATAGACAATTCCAAACGCGCTAGTGTTCTTCACCGTGAGCGTCTTTCCGGGACCGTATATCGTGCCGTTGTTCCGCACATAGCCGGAAAGACCGCCGCGCACGTCGTATCGCACCGTTCCTCCCACCGATGCATCGTCGTCGAGAACGAGATTGCTGATCGTGCGATATCCAGGAAGGTTGTCGTTGACGACGGCGCCCTTGCCCTCGTATCCATCGCCGGCGATATGGACGACCTTGTCACGCGTGACTTTCGAGCGGGCGTCATCGGTAGTGGACGACGAGTTGTAGTTGAGGTCAAGTGTACCGCCGTCCGCAACAACGATGGGCGACGTGTCCGCCGACGCGCCGAGCGCATGGTCGGCGAGGTCCTCGCCGACCTTGAACACGCCGTTCGAGACGACGATCGGCTGCGCGTCGAGTCCGCCCGTTGCGTTGAATGTGAACGTGCCCTCGCCCTTCTTGTAGATCGTGCCGGGGCCGCCGAGCTTGCCCGCGCCGTTGAGCGCCACGTCGCCATCCGTGGAAATCGTCACGTCGTTCGCCGAAACGTCGGCGGGAAGCGCAATAGTCGCCGCGTCGGCGACCGTCGCGTTCGCGTAGGGCGCAAACGAGACCTGTTCGCCCGCCGCGTTCGTCCAGGCCGCGACAGCAGTTGACCACGTGGCGTCTCCAGCCGGATGCCAGAAGAGGTCCGCCGCCGCGCTGCCGCCGGACGTGGCCGTGTAGGAAAGAATGCCGCCCGAAACGGAGAATGAACCCGTGACGCCCGCCGGGACTAGCGCCGTGAACTTCGCCTCGTCGCCTGCCGCGACACCTGTGAGGAGCGGCGTCGCGACGCCGTTCACGAACGTGAAGCCCGTCATGTCAACCGAGACCGTTCCCTCTTCGGGCAAAACGAGCGTGCCGGAGGAAAGGTCGAAGAATGCGTTCTGGGCGGGCTTGAGTATCGCACCCGCATTGAGCGTAAGGGTGGAGGTGTCGCCAATGGTCACCGCGTTCTCCAGAATGCCGCCCGCGTTCACGACAATCGGATAGGCGAACGAGAGCACCGTGTCCGCAAACCGCAGCGTCGCGCCGCTGTTCACCGTCGCCGTGCCGTAGCCGAGCGCGCCCGCAAGCTTCACGGTCGTGAGGCCGCCGTTCAGGATTGTGCCGCCCGTATGCTGCTTCAGGCGGCTCTGCATGATCATCTCGCCCTCGCCTTCCTTGATGATCGTGGCGGCAGTGGCGCTCACCCATGAGTCGAACGTGACGGTGTGCCCCGCCGTGTCGATTGTGAACGTGTGGCCGTACAGGTTGAGGCCCCAGTCTCCGTCCTTCGGGCCGTCGCCCGCGATTGGCTGGTGGATCGCCAGGTTGTCCTTCGCCGTGAGCCTGACGTCGCGCTCAAACCGGATCGTGTAGTCCTTGCGGTACATGCCGAAGCCGCCCGCGCCAACGACCATGTTCGTGATGTAATGGTAGATGAGCCCCACGCCCGTCACGTTCTTGTAGATGCCATTCGCCTCCAAGGTTCCGGTGTTGGGCTGCGCGTAGTAGCCGAAGTCGCGCCCCGTTGCGTCGCCGCCGAGGTGGACGTCGCCCTTCACGACGAGGTTGCCGCCATTCAGCCAGAACACGAGCTTGCCGCCCACCTCGACCGTGTCGAACGTAGCGACCGCGCCTAGATCGATGCGAAGATCGGGCTGCGTGTTGCTGTATGTCGTCGCCGAGAGGACCTTGCCTGTCATAACCGAGTTCTCCGCAATGACGAACGGCCTGCCCGCCGGTTGGAGTGGAATCGTCCAGTCCTCCGTGAACGTGATGACGCCGTTCAACGTGTGAGAGGGAACGTTCATGTCCGTCAGGGAAGCATCGGCGACTGTCGCCGTCGCGCCGCCCGCAAAGAGCGGAGCCGTCGCCGCGTTTTCGACGAGGTACGTGCCCGCGAACTGCACGGGGCAGCTGAACGTCACGAGGTCGTCCGAGAGCGTGACGATCTTCGCGACCGTGAGCGTGCCGGAGCCGCCCACCGTGGCCGGGGCAACATTCTGGAAGATGATCGTGTCGGTCGATGCAGGGGCCGTCGCGGGAACCGCGCCATCGACGAGCCAGCTTGCGGGGGCGGACCAGTCCGCGCCGTCCGCGCCGTTCCACACGTACGCGCCCGTTCCTGCGGAGGTCCTGGAAAGAACGCCGTCGACGACAAAAAGCGTATCCTCGCCACAGGAGAACTGCGCGAGGTTGTTGGCGTTCACGCCCGTGAGGAACGCGAACGCGCCAGTGGCGGCGGTCGTCACGTTGACGGTCGCGCCGGATGCGACCTCCACCTCGCCGACCGTCCACGGAATGTTGCCCATGGTGAGCGTCACGCCGTCGCCGAGCGCAAGCGTCCCTTCTCCATCCACCTGGTTGGACATTGCAACGCCGTCTGCGACCTCAAGCCGCGCACCGTCCGCAATCGTCACAGGACCGGTGCCGAGCTGCCCGTTCGCCGCGAGGCGCACCGTGCCCTCGACGATCTCGGTACCGTTCGCATACTGCTTCACGAAGCCCGTGTTCCCGCCAAAGGTGTTGCCCATCACGAGCGTGCCGGCGCCCG